>JACCDN010251647.1_pt1 | contig 16188 bp, 13 predicted proteins | sample 7441691 | NCBI WGS metagenome assembly JACCDN01 (sample SAMN15323439, study PRJNA562643) | freshwater metagenome | isolation source: river surface water | place: USA:Blue River Watershed | collected 2017-08-16
AATTACCTGCGAGATGTTTTGGGAACTCGCCTGGCATATCACGGTGAAATTGCAGTGGAGTATGGGTATGACGAGGTATTGGCACAGGCATCTCTTGGCGAAGACAGTTTTTTGCAGTATTTGAAATTCAAAAACATCAGCCATCTCATCGTGCCTATGGCGACCGTTGATACCGGTGAGATATTTCACCGTTGGTCAACATACGGAACGATAAAACTTGATATAGGTTCAGAATCTTTTTCTCTTATAAGTAAATCTGGCGGAGACTTTCCGTTAGCCCTGTACGAAATTAAATTCGGAGATCGTATATTTGGTAGTGAATCGCCGCCTTACTACACGCTTTCGTGGACCGGCGTTCGAACCGATTTTTATCAGTTATTACGAATAATTGACGAAGGTTACAACGTTCATTATTTACGCAAGTACGAAGAACGTGTAGACACAGCATGGATATTTGAAGGCGAAAAACCGAAAGTATCCCTTGAATCGCCGAGTACACCGGAACAGACATTCAAAGTTGATTTGCACTTTGTAGCTGCATATGGAGACAAAGCGCCTCCACAAGTTTTGAGAGTGTCATCAGAATCGCTTACGAAAGTCTTGCGATTAAAGTCCGCTGAGATTTCAACTGTTTCATTCAACATGAAGCACGGCGAAACAATTTCTATTGAAAACGTTTTGGGATGTCCCCAAGGGATTTCTTTTGACCCAGAAGGTGAGGACATTCGTGAATTCTGTTTTGGATTACGAGATGTAGTTATAAACACCGTACCATAACCTAGATAGGCGGGGCATATTTGCGACTAGTTTAACTATGTGGCATCTGAGGTACGCATTAAGAAAATAAGCTCTATAAAGCCTGCTTTGATTGCTTCGCTAATAGGTATGAGTGCTTGGCTCTTCATCGGAACCAGTGATCTTGAGGAGATATTGGTTGGTGGAAGATCTTTTGGGGCAAGTTCAGACCCATCACGGATATTCTCGGGTCCACTTTCACAGGGCAAATATGTCTTATTTGGGGTACCGGTATACGACGGAACAATTGGGCTTGGATATCGGCTTCCACTTCAGGATGGGATGACTCGTTCGCCATTTATCTTTCTGCGGTACATATTTACCATTCAAACAATCCAAGTGGTATTTGTGTTTGCATCAATGATCATTGCTCTATTTTGTGCAAACAAGGCAATTTTTTCGTGGAGTAAATACGCAAATTTCAAGTGCTATTTTCTAAAACTTCTCATAACCGACATTGCTCTCATAGGCCCATCGATTTCATATTTACTGATTGCCGAATGGCCAACCCAAGCCGCACAGTACTTTGGTGCCATATTGCTGATATCAGGATTTGTACATGCTGAATGGTTTAGAAACACCAGCCAAAATCCGTTACATGAAAGATCAATTTTCTTGTCGCTTGTTTTTGGATTGTCATTTTTTTTAGTGGGTCATCCTGGAAATTTTCCTTCATACTTTTTTGTGATCGCCGCCATTGGTGCAAATTCACTCTTCAGAACTACTCAATGGGTCAGAGGATGGAAACCTGCGGGACTCTTAATAACGTTGACGGTCATTGTAGTTATCCCAACTTTTCTTGATATCTACTTGGAAGGTAAAAGTCAGCAGGGAGAGCGAGTGTTCGCCAAAAGCTGGTATGAGTTGGGACTCAATCTCCGGTTTGTTAAGCAACTTCTAGTTGGAACATTTTGGCCTGTCTTATCGCCGGTATTTGATAAATCAGACTTAATGGTTAAATCTGGATACGAAGGATTTTTCGGACTGGCTGGAATAATCGGGCTATTAGGTTGCGTCGTGGGTTTGAGCAAGAAAGATCCAGTAAAGAAAGTGTTGATCGGAATATTGATTGGTGTTGCGCTTGGTGCTGCCCAAATGTTCAACCCTTATACTTTTGGATTTTTTCAGCCCTCAAGTTTGTGGCAGGTTAGAGATCCAATTTTTGCTTCCATTGTCATTGGAATTTCAATAGTGGCAGTTAATACTTCGGCCATTAGGCATAAATATGAGAGATTTATTATGAAAACTCTCCTGATAGCAAGCGCGTTAAACCTTCTGTATGTTCCGGTATTGATGTCATCCCATATTGCAGGGGAAGAAAATCAGGAATATTCATACGTAAATCAGTTAACAAAAAATGGAAATTGGAAAACAATACTTAGTTCATCTGGTGTGAATGCAGGCGAGAGGATCTATTTAGAACACCCAGCGCTTTTTCGAGTGAATGATTGGCATGGGTATCGAAATTTTTCACAGTTTGCTGAGCTAAATGTTGCATCAATTAATAGTTGGCCGAAAATAAGGGATGCACGCACGTTAAATTCTGGAGTCAATGGATATCAAAATAAATTTTTAAACATCATCGACAGTAGCTACGGTTGCAAACCACTTGAGGTGGAATTTCTGGCCGTCTCGCATGTATTGGTAAGAAATAATGAGTGCAAAGATGAATATGACAGCGTTTTTGGCGAGAGCGGATACACCCGAAAGGCTCTTGTGAACCCTGCAAGTTGGAAAAAAGAAGATCAAGTTTGGCTTTATAGTATAAAAAAATTTCCAAACATCTACCAATTTTCAGGAAAGCAAACTGAAATTGTGAAGTGCTCACTGTTGTCTTCAAATGATTGTTTAGATCAATTTAGAATTTTTTCATATGGGCCACATCTGAATTTTTCACCGTTTGAATTATGTGAAACAGAGTGCGTATTTCGTTTTAATTTTCCACTTATTGAATCAAATTCCAAAATAGTTTTACCTATAAATTTTGACAAAACGATCCAAGTTAAATTGACTTCAAGTGAAGAAAATCTGAAGATATTTTCTTACAATGGTTTTCTTGCAGCATCCATAGATTCGGGAAGTAAAGCAAGTGAACAATTCGAAATATCTATCAAACCTGATGTGAGAATGGCTTTAAATTCCTTGAGCGCTTGGTTGCACTCAACTTTAATGTTGGTCATACTGCTTTATGGTCTTCGTTTCGCACGATCATCCAAGAGGTAATAAGCCAGCTAGGAAATACGAGCGCGCCAATAACGAAGACGACATTCGGTCCGATGCTTGTATCCCACCACCATCCACCATTTAATGAAAGTTTGAAATACGTGTCGTTCAACTCATTGCCAGGTCGCACCGCCCATTCCATTCGCGAAAAAAGGGCTAGTGCATGGCTTAAACCAAGTAGCGAAATGAAAAATAAGTGATTGAGTTTTTTGTAAAGGAATAATTGTTCATTATCAGATAATGCAATTGCCAAGCCAAGCATGGCGCAAAGCAACTGCACCACATAGACGCCTGATGGGCCCACTTGTTCAGTCCAATTGAGAGTTACTTGAAACATTGCAAGAAACATGAAACACGAAATGGATACGACCGAAGCGATCTGAAATTTATTTGCAGATGCAAGACTGCGCGATAGAACTGCACTAAATAGAGCTACTCCGATTATTCCGATGAGGTTCGGACCCAGGTCTACGAGTCGAACACCGAGACCGAGGCCATCTGCAATATTTTCGGGAATATGTATGATCTGGAAAATTGTTTTTCCGCTTGTAAATGTTGAACCAAAATCAAATGAAGTATATGAAGCAAGGCGGGGGAAAAGCATTCTCAACAATCCCATTGAAACCACACCTGCACCCATGAACATCGCAATTGTTCTAAATTCCAGAACTTTATTCTTAATAAGGTGGATTGAGAGCACAACTGCTGAAGTGAAGGCTACGAATAGCGTGGCATCCCACCTGCTTGCAATAGCTAGGAAAATTGAGAAGCCATAACAAATCCAGAGTTTTTTTGAGTTCTTACCCTCTTTGTGCCCGTCCAATGCTAAGAGAAGAAAGGCCCATGAACTCATTCCTGATAAGTAAGCCCAAGAACGTGGCGTGGTTTGAGGCAATGTTGAAATCACAATTGGTACCAAGGTGAAAGTCCACCCCGCTAAAACCGCAGTTTTTATTTTTTGCGGGCTGAAGTAAATAAGCAATCCAAAAATCATTGCCGCAATAAACGACTGAAACAGTCGCATCAGGAGAACGCTTTGAGGTATGTTTTTCCCAGCGAAAACACGCATAATCGGATAAAACAAGCTTCTAGTTGATGGAGAAGCCACTTCTTGGTCGCGCATCTCGGATGAGGTTAAGCCTCGAAGTTCATCAGGAATATTGCCCCCAAATCCGTAATCGCGCTCACCGTAATTTTCACACTTGCCTGGAGATTCGCCCCATCCACACCAAATGCTTGCTAAATGGAAAGTTGGGTCAAAGCCATTATTTAAAGGGGCACTGAAAGACCAACAACTTAGAGTGGCAAAAAGAAGTGCAGATGCCATAAATGGAGATCGGAAGAGTTTGTGCAAAATTTATCTTCCGATTCCCTGATAGCTAAGCCCATGTTTTTCTGCGTCGGCTCGATTCCAAATATTTCGCCCATCAATCAAGTTTGGACTTCTCATAATTTTTTTGAGCACTGCAAAATCAGGGCTTCGGAATGTCTTCCATTCTGTGACAAGAATTAGTAAGTCAGAATCTCTTGCAGCTTCATATTTTTCGTCAAAATATGAAATCTGAGCATCAATAATTGAATTAACACCTTTTACAACTGGGTCAAATGCCCGTACTTCGGCACCTAATTTGATCAGGCTTTCAATGAGATTTACTGACGGAGCATCTCGAATGTCGTCAGTATTTGGCTTAAACGAGATTCCCCAAAGAGCAATCCTTTTCCCTTCCAACGATTTAAAGATGGCGGTTGCTTTATGGGCAAGTACATTTTTTTGACGTTCGTTTACGCTCAGCACCGAATCAAGGAGTGGCGTCGGAGCATTTACCGATGCCCCAGTCTTTATCAGTGCACTTATGTCTTTCGGAAAACAGCTTCCACCAAAGCCGGGACCTGCATAGAGAAAATCCGGACCAATTCGGCGATCGCTTCCCATCACGGCCCGCACTTGTTCAATGTCGGCACCAGTTCGTTCTGAAATGGCGCTTAATTCATTCATGAATGAAATCCGAGTCGCCAACATGGCATTTGATGCATATTTCCCTAACTCTGCAGACTCTCGATCGACAATGATAAGTCGGTCGTGATTTCGAACAAAGGGCGCATAGGCGCGTCGCAGGACTTCGGTGGCAGTTTCACTGTTTGAGCCAATGACAATTCGATCAGGTCTACGAAAGTCTTTCAGGGCATCGCCTTCTTTTAGAAACTCCGGGTTAGATACCACTTCACAAGTAATTGAGGACTTACGGCGAGCAATTTCTGCATCAATTAATTTCTGCACTAGTTGGCAAGTTCCAACAGGCACAGTGCTCTTCACCGCAACAACGCAATTATTTGAAATGGTTTTCCCAATTTCACTTGCAACTGATAAAACTGCAGAAATATCGGCAGATCCATCTTGGGCAGCAGGTGTTCCCACAGCAATAAAAACAAGCTCAGATTGATTAATTGCTTCTGATACTTCAGAGACAAAAGCGAGCGTGTTTTGTTGTAGGCATTCTGCCAATAGCTGTGAAAGACCAATTTCGTGAATTGGGCTAACGCCAGATTTAAGGAGAGCAAGTTTTGAGCCGTCGCGCTCGGCACAGACAACGTTATGACCAAGTTCGGCTAAGCCGGCGGCCATGACAAGACCTACGTACCCGCCTCCAATTACTGAAATTCTCATACTTGGTTCACATTCCTAATGGTCCGTTTTGAAAGAGATTTCCCTGCAAGCAAAATGATCCGCCGGATTACAAGTTCCCAAATCGGACTAATACCGCGGAGGAATCGGGGTAAGTAGGTACAGCGAATTTTACTCGCTTCGCTTACAGAACCAAGACGTCCACCAACCGAAAGCGAACCGTCATGCCATCGAAACGATGCAAGAATTTCTGGCAAGAATTGTAGTTTTCCATGTTGAGAAAATTTCAACAATAAGTCAAGGTCAAATGCCCATTTATAGTTTGAGTTAAGGCCACCAACTTCGTTAAACGCCCGAACTGTGAAGAGCATTCCTGGCTGTGGAATGAGCTGGGGGCCAAAACGCATGAGCCATTTTGCATAGGTCCCAGATTTATTTATCCACAGAACTTCTTCATTTGGGCCAATGTAAGAACATCTTCCATAAACACAGATGGTTCCAGGAGAATTTTCAAGGGCTCGAGATGCAACGACCAAACTTTGAGGTTGCAAAAGGTCGTCATCACCAAGCCAATTCGCAAATTTCACACTTTTGGGAAGAGATCGCATTCCGGCATTGATGGCTTCAGCGAGCCCCCCTTTTGGGTCTTGGATAATCTGATCAATTAAATCGGAAGAGCAATTGACTCTAATTATTTCAGGATCAGGAGCAACGACCAAAATATGACAATCTCCTGCATTGCGAATCGATTGCAGAGCTTTGCTCAAGTAGTCGGGTCTTGTCCCAAGTGTGGGTACAACGATGCCAATTTGTGGATCATTCACTATGCCCATACTAAGGAAATTTCAGGTATAACTAAGTGATGTCAAATGTGCAATTCGTTCCATTGAACGATCTTTCTCGATGGGATGCAGCGGACAAACTTAAGGTTTCCCGAGCGATTCAGGACGTAGCTGATTCTGGCCATTTCATTAATGGTCCTAAAACCACTCTTTTGAATACACGTTTAAAGCAACTACTCAACGATCGTGAAATTGTTTTTGTGGGTAATGGCACAGATGCACTCACGCTCTCTCTTCTTGGAATGGGAATAAAAGAGGGAGACCAAGTTGTAACTGTTGCCAACGCTGGGGGGTATGCAACTGGCGCAATTCTTAGGATTGGCGCAGTCCCGATTCTCGTTGACGTAGATCCTCGTACAGCACAAATCTCTATTGACCATTTGCAGCAGAAACTCCAAGAACACCCTCATATAAAGGCAGTAGTGGTAACCCATCTGTACGGCCAAATGGCAAATATGAACGACATTCTTGCGTTAGTGAAAGATCTTGAGTGTTTAGTAGTCGAAGACTGTGCTCAATCAATTGGGGCAATGCATGCTGGATCAAATGCAGGAACCTTTGGAGATGCATCTACGTTCAGTTTCTATCCAACAAAAAACCTCAGCTGCTTAGGTGATGGTGGAGCAATCTCGTTCAAATCTCTGTCTCATGCCTCTCGAGCCCGTCAACTTGCCCAATATGGTTGGTCTTCAAGATATGTCGTAGATCATGAGGGTGGGTTTAACTCTCGAATAGATGAAATTCAAGCCGCGGTATTACTCGAACGATTTGATGACTTACAGAAAAACAACGACATACGTCGACAAATCGTGAACCGGTATAGAACAGTTCTTACAGGGTCAAGATATGTGATTGGTGAAAATCAACCATCGTTCGTCGGCCACTTAGCTGTATTAGTAACTAACTCGCGAGACGAAGTGATGCAAAAATTTAGTAAGGCGAATATTGCAACGGGAATTCACTATCCAGTTCTTGACCATCAACAGGTTGGATGGAGATCCTATTTCAAAGGCGTTACGCTTCCGGTCAGCGAATTACTAGTTCAGAAAATTGTGACTTTGCCGTGTTTCCCACTGCTAAGCGAACATGAAATTGACAGAGTTTGTGAAGTACTTCAATCTTTGTAGTTGAAGTCCCACAGTTTTGAAAGTTCTTCACGGCTGGTGATGTATTCGTCTTTGTTGTACGGCTCGCTTGCGAGGACACCAAGAATGGCATCGTCAGAAAAATTAGATAATTCAAGCCAGTGAAGAGGTGGTAAGTGAAGAGTGAATCCGGCACTCATTAGGTGAACTGAACTCTTGCCGTCTCCGCGAGTAATTGTTGCTTGCAGTGTCCCTTGCTGACAGATGAGTAGCTGGTGACAACTTTTATGGCCGTGGTTTGCGCGAGTGATGTTCGAGCCAACTTGGCTCAACCAGAAAAATCGTTTTGGTACAAAAGGAATATTTGCGAACTCGGTGACTCCAAGTAAGCCTTCAGAATCACGGTGAAGGCTGGTTAAGTTTTTTTGAAATGAATTATCCATTACTTTTTCTATGAAATTGAGTTAAATCTGAACTATATGGAAATGATCGTGAATCAACCTTCGTCATGTTCGCATATTTTGCTGCGATTGCTCTAGCGCTATTTACTAATTCAAACTTCTTTCTCCATCGAGGTTGAACAGCGTCTGCTAAGTTTCGCCATAGATCTTTGCCGGGATGTGAACAACCGATAGTCCAGGGTTTTCCGAAAAAAGAACGGTGATAGTGGATAATTGCAGGGTTTGTTATCGCCTCGCCAATGACTTGATCAGATTCAACTGTGTCTAGGTATCGCAACATAATTAAGTGGTGATATGGCATTGAGTTAAACCTCGGATGCAATTGATCAAACTCACCGCGCAATGCAAGGTTAATTGCGTCCTGATCGACGCAGGGAAGTTCATATCTCGCAAGGTACTCAAGAGTGCGTTCAGTCAATTTCTGTTCGCGCCATTTGACGAGGTTGATGAGCATCATTCCGGTATTGAGATAAGGGGTAAGCGGAGCAATCCCTTCTTCCCTCCATGGCCTCCACATAGATGGGGAAGCAGCCCACACAATATGCGCATCAAGTACGGCACCAACTGGAGTCTTTAATTCGGTGTCCCAAAGTGGCCCAAGATCTTCAGTTACCACCATGTCGGCGTCTAGGTATAGAGCACGAGTTTCGTCTTGAAGGAAATAGGTTGGTACCAAAATGTTGTAAGCGGTAGCTAAAGGGAATCCACGACTGAGCTTCACATTTTCGAAATGTGCAGTATCAACGGCACGGACTTCGACGCTTACCAGCGGTGTGGAAAATTGCTCTAACCAATTGGAGTTCTGCTTTGACCATCCATTTCCAAAAATCAATACTCGTGTCAATCGAGTTTGGGTTATGCAAATGGATTTAATCCAAACTGCGGCCTGCAGCATATAATTTTCGTCAGCCGCTGTGTATATAAGCACGTAATAACTATAGTTCGTACGCTGCACGACACTTTCGGATGCCAAAGAGAAATATTTGGTACGCTAAGTGCGTGATGCATCTTCCGACTATGCGTGATGTAGTCAAATTGGCTCCCAAAGTTTTATTTGCCGCATCATTAAGCCAAATATATTTTCCTTATCAGTCCATCAAATTTGTGGCTTGCTTTCTTCTGCTTTCTATAGCAACTCATCTTTTTCAAACTATTCTTGAAGCCCAATTAGCAATTTCATTGTCGTTTATTTCAACGGCTGCTCTCACACAAATACCAGTAATTAGAAGGCTGTTCATCGGTGAACCCGCGTGGCATGTAGCGGTAGCAGTGGTAGTGGTCTATATCTTAGTTGCTGCTCTGTTTCGCTCGGTTGTAAAAGTTCATAATGAAAGCCATTTCTTTGTTGAGGTCGCGCCAGCAATTGCGATGTTTATTATTAGCTATTATTGGTCAAGTTCTAGAAATCTCGGTGGATTAAACTTTCTAGGACAATCTGAAGACAATGCAGCTTGGTTTATGGGTTTATCATTCGGGCTCTCTAATGGAGGGGGAATCCGTTACTTAAGTGAAATGTCCTGGGGCGGTGGGCCAGTCTTCGGGGTGTTTAACGGATGGATTGTTGGACTAAAAAGCCTCGGTTTATCAAGGGAATACTCAAGCTTCGACAATGTGGGAAGTCTATTAAGCGCCTTTGGGTTGCTTTTAGTTCTGACAACTGGATCGTTGATTTCTTTGGTTACGCGATTTGCTAGACGCGCAGGAGCCAAACTTGGGACTTTGATCCCGATATCGCTCGGTGCATCGATGGTTATTTATGTTTCATTTGCTTCCGTGATGGGTTTAGGGCACTACACCTTTATGGTTGCAATTTGGCTTGTTATAAGCGCATTATCGGTAACAGAATTGAATTTAGATGAGCGAAATTTAAGGATTCGTTCTAAAAGCATTGAGGTAATAAGACCAATTTTGCTTTCAGTATTTATGATTGGAGCAGCCCTTTCCTGGCGCGCAATCACACCTGTTGCGATAATTGTTTGCGGTCATTTTCTTATTCAAGTTTTTAATCGTTTTATTAATCAAAAGTTAAATAAAAACATGTCGCTGCTGATATTGGGAATGTTAATACCGATTATATTTTTGTTCATTAAATTATTTGGAAGCGATACCAAACGCGGGTTAAATCTAGAAAATCTAAAAAGCTATTTCTCTCTTGAAGGTGCTGCGGTAACTGTCACACCCCTGTTGCTGTTTTTATTTGTAATGGTTGGCGTAATAGGTTTTTTACTTTTGGCTGAACACGTGATCGAAAAACGAAATGAGCTGATGATAATTGTTCCAGCATACATGTTGCTTACTTTCATTTTAATGATTTTGATTGCATTGCCGACGGTCTACGGCATTAGATATGTTATTCAAAAATTTGAACTCCTACTATTTGTCACTTTTGTTCCACTCAGTTTTTTTACAGTTGCAATGTTCTCTCAAAAATTAAAACAAAAATATGCTGCATATCTGATGGTCGCTTTGCTGGTTCTTCCATTTATCTATGACGGATCCACGAAAAGTGGGTTTTCCTATCCAGGAGTTGGTCGCTCGCAAAAAACAATTTGGTCAATGTCGGCTGAAGCAGAGTTACTGAATAATCCCGAAAGAAGAGTTGTGTGTCTAAACACAAAAGATCCAGACAAAGTATTCACTGATTATGCTGCTTACACGTGCAATCGAATACTTGTTGGGATACAAGGCTTAGAAGGTGACGATGATTATGAGGACTGGACTCGACTCGGCATGTGGCTGGAAGATACGACTCGTCTTCGGTCTTTGCCAGATTCGTATTATGAAAACATGACGTTTATTGTCTTTGATCCGACCTTTAGTCGTATCGGAGATGAAACATTCATGAGCGCACTTAATGCGATTCCTTGGGATCTGGTAAGAATTGTTGATTTAAATGGAAATGAGATTGAACGAAATTAAAGGTGGCTAGCTCGGAAGAGAAATTCCAATTCCAGCGCCGGGATACCAGTGCTTATACGGTTCTTCCGCGAAGTAGAAGAATTTTCTGTTTGAATTCTTGCTCCACTTCGCAAGTTCCTCCGTTGCATGAGAGTTATCTGAAAGAACGATTCCACTTTTTGTCAATCTGGATTCAATTAGTTGAAATTCACGGGCCTCATGCTCTGCGCTGTGATCAGAGTCATGAATAAACAAATCTATGTGTTCAATTGTTCGAAGTGACTCTAAAGAATCTCCAATTACTCTCGCAATTACACCGGCGTATCGCTCGCCTATAAGCAACCCAGAAGACGGTTCCATGTCAATTGTGGTCAATTGACCACGCTGATTTTTACACAATGCCTCTGCAAGGACCAGGGAACCAAGACCTTTTTCAGTGCCTGTTTCGACGACCACCGTTGGCTTTAAGGCACGAACTATTGCGTACCACCCTATTCTCCGACCAAAGAACGCTTGACCATCAATCTCGTTACCACGTCGATGCTCATTCAATCTAGTTTGGATGTAATCTCTGAGTTCTGAATTCGATTCAAGTTCGTCAAAATATTCTGAAATCTCTTGAGGTGTCGTCCCACAAACATTCGCTATAAACCATGCTAAATAGGACCTGTTCTTTGGTGTTAAATCGTAAGTGAAATTTGCGAACTCTTTACTGCCGAAAAGCCAGTATAGGCTTCTCTTTATTGAATCAAATAGGAACTTAACTATCAATTGAAGACGGTATGGGAACACGATCAAAGGCAAAAATCTTGACTCTAGGATCTTTGCTCTCACGGTTGGCGACAACACATACTCAATCTAATACATGTCATACAATCTGAGTTGTGCCAAATGAGACTCCCGTACTATTGCTGGGCTACAACCGACCAGAACAGATGCAGGGATTAATCAGAAGTCTTGCTGCCGTTAAACCAAAATTGATTCTGCTGAGTGTTGACGGTCCAAAGACGAATCGTCAAAAAGACGTTCATCTGGTTCGCCAAACCCAAGAAATGGTCAATGAAATAACTTGGGATGCCAAAATCCGCACTCGTTTTAGAGAGTCAAATCTCGGTTTACGAAATGCAGTGGTCGATTCGGTGACATGGGCCAATAGTGAGTACGGAAAGGTGATTGTGCTTGAAGACGACGTTCGTGCCGGAAGTCAGCTGCTTGATTATCTAAATTACAACCTTGTCAAATATGAGATACAAAGAGACATTGCTCATGTCAATGGGTACAACCTTGTGCCCATTGAGTGCATAACAAACCCGAACGAAACTTCGCGAATGAGTATTTATCCAGAGTCATTCGCTTGGGCAACTTGGGAAAGAGCCTGGACCAAATATGACGACGATATGGTTTGGGCGAAAAAAGTTTCTATCTCAGAATTGAAAACTATTTGTGGGTCTACTGTCGGAGCATTGCGGTGGAAACAGAATTTTTCCGACGCAGCAGCAGGACGCATAGACACCTGGGCATACCGATGGCTGGCAACAATTTGGGAAAACAACTTTAAGGTGATTTCACCAAACCAAAACATTTCTACGTACAAGGGCTGGGAAAATGGTACGCACACATTTTTCAAAGTTAAGTACCAAGAACCAGGAATAGGAACTTTGAATCTTGATTTACATGATTCAAATGGACGGATTGACGAATTGGCAGAAAATTGGTTAAAGCGGAAGGTCTTTCTTGAATCCGCTCGTGGTGTGGCTAGGGGTGTTGTGGTTTCTGGGTTACTAAATATTCGCAAAATTCGAAAACGAATTAAATAATTATTGGTTATAGAACATTAGTCAGAAAATATAACGTCCAGTTTTCCCAGAGCTGCAGTACACGCAACAAGAATAAAAAAACTTGCCGTCGTTGGAGCAAGAACCATCGCAATGAATGGGTCAACTGGAAGAAAGACCACCAAAAAAAATACGATTAATCCTCCACACCAGATAAAAAAGAGTTGCGAGTAACGTTTAGATATCATTAAGCCAAGTCGTGGCAGACCTACAAGGGTAGAGAAACCCAATCCAGCAATCAAAATTAGTCGCGTCATAAAATTCAGGTGCAAAACCGATGGCACATAAATTCGTGCGAAGAAATTTAATGTGACTGACAAGAAAATGGTTAAGAACAAAGTAAAAAGCAAATAGGTACTGAACGATTTGCGATAAATCAGACCAAAGTGACCGTTTTCAGAATTGTTCAGAGAAGAAATGAGCAAAGTTTGAATGGGCGCTGTAAAGGAATTTAATATCGTGTAGCAAATAAGTCCAATATTTAGACACGTACCAAAAGTAACTAATTGGCTGTTGCTAGAACCGATTAGGGAACCAAATAACAAGGGGCCGTTAAGAATAAAGGTCGAACAAGAGGTAATGAAAATAGTTATCAAGAATGGTGTAAACGTTTTCATTTTCACAATCCGAGATACAAACACTGGAAAACCAAGAGTAGAAAAGTTAAGTACGGAAGCGAGAAGCCGATCCACGGAAGCTACTCCAAGAGCAAAACTGAAAATATGGAAAAGTATAGAAATAGATTGAAATTTGGTGTATTCATAAATCAGTAATGCCATAGAAGCAGATATCCCATACATGGAAGCGCCTAGTAAATATCTTCCGTAATCACCTATGGCAATTAGTAATGCATTTTTTACATTAAACGAAATTGAAAAAATGATGAATAAGGCAAGTGAAATCAGAACCGTATAATTTGTAATTCCAAACAGCCCGTAAACTGCAATAAATTCAATTGGAATTATGATGATCAAACTGGTGATGAAACTTAATGTGAAAAAATATTGATCAAATTGTGCTGCATCATTTTTGAAATCCATTCGGAGATTCGGGGCATATGTGATCAAAGGCGAAGTAACACCAACAATAAGGGTGTTTGTGAGCGCCCAAACTTTGATAAATACCGAAAGATACTCTCTTGTGAGGACGGAATCGGCAACGTACAGTGCAAGAACTGAAGGAACACCGATTGCAATATTGGATAAAAACACAAACATTCCATTTTGCATTATCAAATTTCTGTAACTAGATAACTTATTGCTCATGGTCTTCTAGTCGTGTTCACAGAGGCATTTTTAAGGTTTTGTCTATGAAGAACAGATCGTGATGGGTGATTTGCTTAAGTAATTCATAATTGAGCTCTGCCATGTATGCGGTCATTCTTGAAATGGCGCTGGTTTCAACGCAGATTAAGTTGAACCTATATATCTCGTGATCAATTCCCGATAACACTTCAAATTCAGATCCTTCAACATCAAGCGAAAAAAGATCAATACGTTTCGGTGCCTTGATTTCCTGAAGAATCTGCTGCATGGTCGTTGACCTAGCTGTAAATTCTGATGGTAGATCCACCAAGAATTTTGACCCAAGCAATGCATGCTCAGTCGAATTAGGCAAGATATTGAATGCCTCGAGAGATGTTGTCATTAAGTCTGAGTACATCATTTTTATTGAATCATTTTTATAAGAAAATGACGTACATGCGGCATTGATACAGGTCGATTTTTGTGAGCGATTTTTCTGAAGTTGAAAGAAAAGCCCTGGATGGGGTTCAATCAGAAGTCCACTCCAGCCTTTGAATTTCTCAAAGTAAAGAGTATTGGATTGATTAATGCCATTATTTGCACCGATTTCAATAAAGAAACCATTCTCATAATTGAGAATCTTTTCAATTTCAATATCGATTGAATTAAGTGCAAAATATCGGAAGAAAGAGAAACGGTTTACAAAACGTATTGTTGAGAGTTTTAATCGAATACCCTGCATCCGTTTGAAAATTATTGCTTTAATCAATATGAATCTCTTTCGTGCAATAAGAAATCACTCCTCCATAAATTATGATTTACTGTCTGTCCTGTAGAGAATGGTTGTTTGCCAAGCGTAGGCGTTTATAGGACCCATTCCATAAAACGCTAGAGTGTTCCAACCATTCAACTTCAAATGTTTAATGGCGTTACTGTCGGACTCGCGCTCTGAATTATCCCAAATGAGTATGCCCTCATCCTTTACCTTGGTTGCAAGGTATTCGCCGATACTGGCTCGGTCTCCAGATCCATCATTAATAATCACATCAAACATCTGATTGTCTATCTCTTTGGAAATAGAACTCAAATCTTCCTTAGGAATATGAACTACTTGGTGTTTTGCGGAGTCAAATCGTTGGTCAAGTGTGAGCACATCTATCCAATTAGGGTCAGTTTCGAGAGTTACTAATTGGTTTCCGCGGCCCATCCAGTACAGGCTTGAATTTCCGCCACCAATTTCTAAGATTCGCGAATTGATTGAAATAGTTTGATCCACATATTGGATACTCGCGTAAGTCCACCATGGTATCGGTTGTTCGTTAAGCACTGCTTTTTTCATTCGCCGCGTTTCATTCCACCCTGTTTGCTCTAAAGCATGAGTTCTAATCCCGTGCCAAATCAAGATCGTCTTCACGGTTTGTAGCCAGCTCAACGGATTTCTATGAGCAGGAGCAAAATTGGAATTCTCAAATTTTAGAATTGACATATTTCACCTTCGTTGCTCCCCAGCGGTTCAAATATTTGCGAGTTGAATGTCTTATTGGTGTCGTTGAATCGCTAAATGATAGAGCAGATCATAAGGCCATCAGTGGGACTACGAATTTTGGCTTATTTGGAGCCCAAGATGAGAATCGAACTCACGACCTACGCATTACGAGTGCGTTGCTCTACCCCTGAGCTACCTGGGCGGGTATTTGAACCTCAGTTTACTGCCGAAGTCTTAGCCAGCATCATGAGCGAAGGGCACTGTAAAAACAGCGCCTGAAGAAGTAATTCTTCGTTCACATTTAAGCCAAGTGAACCCATGGCCTTATGAATGCGATGAATGGCATCGTGATACTTCGCCTCATCGTGGTGCTGAACATCGGAAACGATAAGAGCATGGTAGGTACTTGCGACGGTCGATAGGCCGCTACGAAGTTCATCGGTACTGAACTTACGAAGTTGACGCTTATGGCGGTCTTGCAGGGCTTTGCGGCCACTGCCACGTTCACCGGTAAGGGCAACTCGAGCTTCAAGTTCTTCCAACTCAACCTTGTGCTGCTCAAGCAGTGGAGCACCTGCTTGCTCAATAAGTTCAAAAATATCGTCAACAATTTCAGTAACTGTTGCGCCAGAACCATCGAGTTTGTAGGGAATGTTTGCAAATGTCTCCTGGCGGTGGGCAAGGTGAGGGTCATTG
>JACCDN010613432.1_pt1 | contig 16185 bp, 18 predicted proteins | sample 7441691 | NCBI WGS metagenome assembly JACCDN01 (sample SAMN15323439, study PRJNA562643) | freshwater metagenome | isolation source: river surface water | place: USA:Blue River Watershed | collected 2017-08-16
AAACTGTCGGCAACAAGCTGCGAGAGCGGACGCAAAACATTGTGCGAGCCATCCATCTCAACAGAGTACAACCGCCCTTCTACCCACCATGCAACGCCGCAATGCGTGATGCTTTTTGCAGGGGCATCAAACCGATATTGCAAAAGCAAAATTAATTTTGCCAAGAAGGTTTTCCGCTTAAAGCCAAGCAGATCGCCAGTTTTGATTTGCTCTCTTATTTTTGCGTATGCTTGGTTCATGCTGATAACCCCATGAAAAAACCCGCCGAAGCGGGTTTAAGTTGGTCCTGTTTTTGGGTATTTTTCTTTGACTGACTTTATTTGGTCTGCCATTTGCGCTAAAACCGCACCACCTTTCCACAGCGCATCCAATTGATCACCAATGCTTGGATATTCAAGCAATCGTTTTTCAGCGTAAGTGCGGCTTTCATCTTGCTTTTTTTGGCGATCAGAAATTAGTTGTTCAAGCTCTTCATTTGTGATTGGTTGGTAATTAAGACCAATAAATTCATCTTGACTACCATCATTTTTAAAGGCAAAAATTTCATTGTTTTGATTTTTAAAGTATTTCATTTTTTTCCTAACTATATTCAATCCATTTGGCTCCAATGGGCTTATTTGAAGAATAAGTGGAACCACTTGGGACAATAAAATAAAATGAGAAGAATCCACCAGCTGTAAGTAGCGTAACAATGTCCGTGCTTACTTTGTTTGAATCAATGAAAAAATCAGGGAACATAAGGGCTGCTTGCCCCGTATTCAAATATGAACTAATATGAACAATGATTGGTCTGCCACTGCTGTTCAAATATGTTACACCAGCCTGTCTGTTTGGAGTTGACCAACTCTGTCCAACTCCAAAAACTTGAGATGTATTGGCTTTTGTATTTATAGAATTCAAAGCATTTGTTAAATCGCTTGAATTTGCTTTTGCAGCAAGGCCTGAATTTACAAATTCAACATCAGCTTTATTTGTGCTGTCAAAAACAATTGATTCAGTTCCATCGGCATTGCGGGACATTAACTTAACATTTGAGCCCGTCAGCGGAATCCAACGCCGCATACCTGCAACAAGGTTGCCCATACCAGCATAGTCACCTCTCCAAAGTCTTGTGATATGCGCGCGTAGTGTTTCAAAAACCTCCGTCACATAACTGCTTGTTGGGTCTGGTTTATTCAAGTCATTTAAATCTGCCATAAAACTTTTTCCTATTGGATCTACATTTAAAACCGTTCCAATTCCTGAAACAGCCGATTGATTTTGAGAAGTTGACGCAAGCAAGCGGATCGTTTCTGTGGGTTCAGATTGATCGTCAGTTAGAGCCGGGACACGCACTTTTACAGCGCTTGTCATCGGTGGAAGCGTAACTTTTGTTGATGTGAGCGCTTGGTAAGTAGCGCCACCATTTACTGAATAAAGGACGACGCCTGTATCTATGCCAAGTGTTGCTGTCTCCGATTGAACAGTTATGCTCACATCAGTTTCGGTGGTGCTCGGATTTGAAATTGCAATGTCAAAATTTAAATTTGACCCTTCAAGCGCAAACGGATTTGAAACACTCAATACTCTTGGCCTGTCGTCATCAAGCAGGCCAAGACCATGATCACCATTACCAGCGTCATTGATAGTGATTGCTGTTGTGATTGTTTTTATGCCGTTGTTCATGACAACATAAAACACCTCGTCACCCTCAAAGATGTTGTCATTGAGTATGGTTACAGCAACATACTTTTCAAATTCACCGGACTGAAAAGTTACAACACCATTCACAATTGGCACATAGTCAACACCAGCAGTTGCCGATCCATCTACGGTGTTGAATGAAATGCTAAGAGCATCGTATGCAGGCTCTGAAAGAGTGAACTTAATCAGTCCAGCGCCAATGCCTTCATTCCATAAAGCATCAGGTGAAATACCAACATAGATTGGTGGCCAACCAAATCCACCGTCAATTGGGTTGATGATGAGATTCCCACCTTCACCGCCAATGATCAGCCCACCGTCACTGGTATTGCCTATTTCCATATTTATCCTTTATGTCCCGCCGATTTGGAGGCTTCCAACACCACCAACTCGATTGTTTTGGGCATCCCAAGCAAGCACATAAACTTTGGCAGGTGTCGCCGGGGCCAAGTTATCGTCAAAATAAACCTCCCATCGTCTGATTGCACTTTGAACTCCTAATGAAGTGCTCTGAGGCGTGAAAACTACGCTAACAATGTCAAAAAAGCCTTTTGTTGTCGTGTAGACAGTTCCGTTTGTATCGGAGGCATTTAGAGTGATAGATGCAAACTCTGATTTCTCTTCTGCTCCGACCGTGACATGCGATCTATCTAAGCGTAAAAAGTCTTTTCCGGCTGCTGAGGTGACAGTATGAGTAATACGAACATATCGAACATTCTTTGCTTGGGCATCAAATGAACCTAATGGTGCGGCCTCAAAAGTGATGTTGTCAGCACCCCACTCAATCAAAATTGTCAACGACGGTGAGCCAAATACAGTCTGATATTGAGATGTTGTTTTTATGGTTACGCTTGGTAGAACCTTGCCAATATCTTTTGTTTCGGTGTAAAACGATGTAATTGTTGTTGGCTCTACATAGATTGGATAGCCAGCATTGATCTGATCTTGTGCATTGGTCCAACTTCTTGTTGAGAAATGTGAGCCCCATGTTTCAGCCGTATTTGCAGGCATATAAACACTGCCACGATCAAAATATGAATTTCTGTATGTGCCTTGAAAATTTAGATCCCACTCGGTAGCCAAACTGAAATTTGTAGGTAGTGATACAGAAACATCAATGTAAGATGGTTCGCTAATATTGTTCGCAACATCGGCGGCAACAAGCCAAATTCTTTTTACGCCAGAGTTACGAAAAATAACAATATCACTTCTAGAGTCAGCGCCTGCTTTACCATATAACACAGCATTTGCAAACAAATCGTTGACGGACGATGTGTAAATTGAGTAGCTCTTGATCGGCTGACTGGTAAATGCATCAGACCAACCTATAGCAACAGTATTGGCTTGCACTTCTGATCGTGTTATCAAAACTTTTGAAGGTGAATAAACATTAATTTGTGTTTGCGTGGGATTGATACTTTCCATTCCAATCGAATCAACATGCTTTGCAAAAATGTCAATAACACCAGCAGTTTTGTATTGCAGCAAATGGGACGTTGAACTTTTGCGTGCTATCTCAGTCCCATCCTGCCAAGATTTCCCAGTTTTTATTACAGTTTCTTTGTAATCTACATTAGGGCATTGGTCCCAACTGATTTTGATACCGTTATTTTCCAAACTTAAAGAAAGACCGGACACATCGTCTGGAGGAAATGAAAGTCCAACAACAGAATAAGTTGTAGAAAAGGAAGTTCCAAGTTGTGCAAAATCGTCGAATGGGATAAGTTCTATAGACCAAGTTTCATTGATTCCAGCCGCCCATGTAAATGATAAAGATTCTGTCCTTCCCAATAAAGATTTTGAGGATAATCCATTTGCAGCCCACACTTCAACATAAGAGCATGAGCCCACAACCGTAAAAGAAACAGTTAAATCAGTTGCATATGAATTACCTTGCCTTTTGAGCATTTCAGTAAATTTTGCCCCAGTAACTGTTGCAGTTTTGTTTAATAAACTTCTGTTTGGTGCCGGTGTGTACGCGCCAGTTTTTACATAAGGCCAAAACTCATCTGGAAGTGGCGTGACTGAAACTTTTGCCCCACCTTGATTTTCAATCGGGTCAATTTTTGTCACAAGAACTTTTAGGCCAGGTGTTGATTTGAAGTCGTAAATCCAAAGAGCCTCGTTCTCACCCGGAAATTGCGCACCAGCTGGCCAAAGCGTTGCCAGAGTAACCTCGCGTGTGCTGCCCGTAAATGGCTGCAAACTGAATATTCGGTACTGAGTTTCTCCCTGTAACCTAAGACCAATCACTCTTGTGACTTGTCCCGATGGGCCTGTCGATGGAATTTCGTCATCTAATTTAAGCGAAACAACTCCGCTGAAATTACTGATTGAGGCAACGCGGCCACCATAGCCCCATTGCGTCAAATCATGACTAAGGGCAAGAACAGAACCTTTTTTGTAGGTCAAAAACTCCATGTCCTGCTCGAATACGATCGATTTGGTCATGTAGATGTTTTGAGCCATCGCAAATCTTGCAAGCACGGCGGCGTGCGCCTCTGATGTAATGCCGATATTGCTCAACCGCGCCGTGCTGGTTGGCATAGTCACGCCGGGTGCTAGTACGCGAAGGCTGTTCCAACTGTTGTTGTTTGCTCTATCAAAATACCCGTATTCAATTTCGTCGGCGCGCTCACTCACTGAGTAGTTGACGCTAAATGATCTTGCCTTGATGTTCGCCATGTTGATGACGCCCTCAATAGGGGCTTGATCATCCAAGAATGTGACGCTTAATTTTCCGTCCGGCCAACCAATTTCCCCCATCCCGGCATAAGCAATTGTGCTCAGCATATCGGTGTGGCTCATTGCTTGTTGGATGACAGCATCAAAGGTAAATGAATTTCTGTCACACCAGACCATGAAGCGCTTCAAGCCTTCAATGTCAATTCTTGTGTCTTGCCAACCAAGACCCGCAATCAATCGGTTATTTTCATCAAAAATTCCACGTGCATACTGCAAAATTTGAACGCCCGGGTTGCTAAGACCATTTGACCTATTAGTTGCTGTTATCCAATTACTACCATTCCAATAAGGGGCTTGTTTTGCTGTAGCGACATAATTAAAATCAGTAATAGTTCCATTAAGTTGCCCAGTAGCTTGAATTGACATTGCAAACAAAGCCTGTCCGGGATAGTTTTTCAAATCCGCTTGGAATGACCTTAAAGTTGTCCAAACAACATCATTTTTTTCATTAGATAGTTCAGTATTCCTTGTTGCTTTTGAAAGCATTACATTGTATTGACCCATTTCAACATCAGCACTAAGAGTAAATCTTCTTGGCTTTGTAGATGAATTTCTAACTTCAAACGATAAATTTGATACGGCAGCACCAACATGACCAGCAAAAAATCTAGTCCAATTTGATTCACCAATTCGAGAATAAGACGCTTCAATAACAACAGGACGCCAATCATATTCACCAGTAGTTTGATTTACAGCAAACAATGACAATTCAAGATCAACTTGAATTTTCACTGTATTTGGACTAGTGGTTCTTACAACATTTACTGCGAAATGCTCAGAAAAATCAAGCAACGCACCAGAGATTGAATCAACATTATTTGATGGCAATTTTTCATATGTATTTTCTGGATATGTATTCAATCCAATTGCATATTTAGTAATATTTTTATACTTACTGAGAGCAGTTTGCCCAATTCGAAAACTGTCAATACTTGCACAATTTAACCCACCGTGAAATACCTGAACAAGATATTGATGCTCGCCTTCAAAATATGTCCAAGGTTGGGAGGCCAAATCTGGCACACAATACGGCTGCCCCCAAACAATCGACATTGGTTGCCAAGGACGCATTGAATTTTGGCCGCCAGATAGACTGTAGGTTGGCTCGACTTTGTTACTGGACAAAGACATCATGCCAGCTATAGGTGGCGGTAAAACTCTATTAATTAGCGTTGCACCAACATAAAAAGCGGCAGCACCAACAGCGAATCCAGAAAACGAACCTGCGGTTGCACCCGTAGCGCTCATTAACCAGCTGTTACCCCCACCCATGGTGTACCAATAAAGGACCATAAATGCTACTGCGCGCAGGACACCTTTATCTTGGACAAGTGGCCTGCACTCAATTACTTGGCCGTGCTTAAGTCTAGCCTTTGACCACATATGCTGCGGCACTCTTCGGCCACCAACTTCTACCACCCAATTGCTATCTATCTCTAATTTGTCAGTAACAGTTTTAAGTGTTTTGCAACCAGACAAAAGTAGATCTATGCTGATACGACCTTGATCAATGATTGGATGTGGCGTGACAACAAGCCGAACCTTTCGCTCATCTCGCAAGAGCAAAACAGGTTTTTCAATCACTTGCATTTATAGTAGCCTTCAATTATTTGTCCAAGCCGTGCAAAATCGTTCACCCTGTTAAGCGAAGCACCTGTCATCACTTCGCTTGTGTGCAACACCCAAAATTCACCGTTGTTTTCAAAAACTGTCCCGATGTGCCAACGATCACGCTGATCATCACGCTTGACAATTAGCACGGCACAGCCATGAATTGGTTTGTCTATCTTTTCAGCAAGCAATTCTTTGGCTTGCTTGATCTGTGCAATTTGGCCAAGTGTTCCGCGCTTGTGTTTAATCATCTTGTTTGGCACCAGCCATGAAACATTGAATATTTGTCTCTGCACATCAAGGAAAAAATCAGCGCAGTCATAGCCATCATCAGGCAAGGTACAAACGACAAATCTCTGTGCGGCCATAAAGTCCGCACTTAAATCACGATCTGTCATGCTAATTAGCCTGGGAAAAGACCCGGCGAATTTACTTGATCGAACCTTAGTTGCACCGCACTTTTTCGCATGGTTTCATCAGGTCCAATTTCTGCGCTCAATATGTACTGATTGGCGCTAATGTTGCTGAGTTGAGCGACAAACTCATAGTCAATAACATTGGGGTTGAGCCGACTCACCAAGCGAATCGTTGCAATTACCAAACTGCCAGCAGGTATCGCTTCAATATATGCGATTGGCAATCTGCCTACATTGTCAATTTGCAATTGCGCGCGTGGGCTTTCTTTTGCAATTTGACTTGGTAGCTTCAAAACAAATGGAAAACCAACCCACGTGGTTCCGTTGATGAGCCAATCTCTGGTGTCATTCACCATTCGTATTGGTGACGAAAAGCTGATGTTGTCAATTTGCAGCAACTCCAAAATGCCCCTGCTGTTGTTGACACTTTGAAGTTCTGAAATTGTTGTTGAACTAACTGTCATATGTACGAACTCCGCAGGTACTCTAATGACATTGAGCGGGTACTAAACCCTTTCCAAATTCCACGACCAGCCTTAAGTTCACCAATGTCGCCGTTGACAACTCTTGCCCGTACTAATGACTTGGTTCGAGGATTTGTCCAATCAAAGAAATCAACACCGCCATTTGTTTGCAGGTAAAACCACGACTCAAAAGCTGTCGCCTCTGTGTTTGATTCAAAAAACAAATCAACTGAAACAGTTACCAAGGTGTCTGAAGATATTCTTCGGTGTTTTGGGACACCTCTATCCATTTCAGTTCTGATCATGACCGAGTTTGGCTTTTCTGATGAACCGATTAGGACTTTTACATAAGATGGGAATGTCGCCATATCACATCCCCGCAGTTCTCAAACCATACCGCGACTCAAATGCTCTGGAAATGTTTCCAGAGCCTGCGGCAACATCTCCGGCCAACGCATCCTTGACCATGTTGATCATGACCTGAAGGCCGCCAGAACCATCATCTTTTGTTGTGACTTGAGATGATGTGTTGTTGATGATCTGCACATTGATGCCTGTATTTGCACCTTTTGGTGTGATTGCTTCACCCTCATGCACAAACGCCAATTGATCGCGCGGGACATAGGTTGTCCCAACGGCATAGCTTGGGACCGATGCTGATGCAGCGTCACTTGATATGTCTGAACCGTTTCGATAATCAACCGAGCTGCTAGAACCGCCGCCAAAATTTGGCATGTAATTACTCATAAACGAATTCAACGACCCCATCAATGAACGCTGAATTTGTATGCGAATTAAGTCATTGATGATGGTATTTGCCAAGTCCGTGAAGTTCAATTTGCCAGTTCTTGCAAACGAGACAAATGCATCTTCAATTCCCTTGAATGCGTTTGTCCAAGCAGTTTTAACTTGAGTTGCCTGATTACCAATTTGGTCAGCGTATTCTTGAAATGCTTTGTTTTGTCCAAACTCAGAAGTTCTTGACAATTCTTGTCTGGACTGAACAAGTGCTTGCATGCGCTCAATTTGTAGTTTTGTGCTTTCTCGAAGCGATGCAATAGCCTGATCATCAAGTGGTCTGTTTGACCGCTTGGCCTCAATAATTGCCACCTCTGCTTCGCTTTGATACTTCAGTGCAACATTAATCAACTCTTGTTGCCGCGCATTCAAATTCAGTATGCCCGTTTGTTCACTGTAGAGCTTGTTCTGGTTTTCTAGTTTTTGCTGGAAACCATCTACAAATTTTTGGCTTTGTGCGCGCTGCAAAGCCTCAATCAAAGGCTCAGCGATTTGTTGGCCTTTTGCTGGATCAATCCCCTGACGAACAGCCTCTTGAGCTGCCTTCAAGCGAAGCATGGCGTATTCGTTTTGCTCGGTGCTTGTTTTCATGCGCTCTAGATCTTCAATGAAGCGATCAAAAGGCGCTCTTGGCGGCGTAACGGTAGCTTGAGGCTGTTCTGGTTTTGGTGGCGACACCCATTCTTTGCCAGCACCTTTTTTCTCAGCCTCTGAGCGAGCTTGACTCAACGGATTGTCGCGATCATCTAATGCCCAAGCAGCTTTCATTGCTTCTCTTGCTGCTTTCAGATTACCTTGAATTTTTTTATCTATTGACTCTGAATATTTATCTACAGAATTTGAAAATTTTTCCCACTCATGAACGGCACTTTCTGCGCCTTCTTTCATGTATTTTTTAAGTACTTCTGTGGCAGCTGCAATTAAATTGACAGCAATTACTATTCCAGCAGCAGTTGCATCAATTGCCGAAGAGACAGTTGCATAAAAACCCCAAGCTAAACTTGTCGCTGATGCTAATGTATATCTAAAAATATTTACAGCAGTTGGAAATCCGTCTTTAAACCACTCAGCCATTTTGGTAGCCATTGGCATAAAGTTATCTGAAACAGCTCTGCTAAATCCATTTGTGGTTTTTTGTGTTTCATTATCAAAATCACGCATTGCCTGCTCATACCTAAGAACCATTTCTTGGGTGCTTGCACTTATTCCCAAGTTGTATTCGTCAAGTCGCATTTTGCTTTGCAATACTTGCAAATCTTGAACTTTAAGTGTTTCGACTACTCTTTCAAAAGCACCAACACCTATTGCTGCGGCAGCCGCCGATCTGTCATATCCATCTTTATATTCTTCTAGTGCAGCTCTTACATTCCTTAAAAATTGAACCTGCGTTAGAAGTTCACCGTTTGTATCTTTATATTTAATTCCAAGCCTGTCCAATTCTTCTGTATTGGTTCGCATGGCTACTGCGGCGGCTTTGTATGTTTCAACATAATCTGGCTTATTGACACCAAGTCTTGATAAAGCGTCACCCAATGCATTTGCTTCAGATGCAGATATTGCCAAATCACGCTGAAGGCTAACTACATTTTTATTGACTTCAATCAGTGCATCAATAGACTTGCTTCGCATTGAATCGCCAGTAAACAAACCTTCTATGAAATTAATGGATGAACTGATAGCCTGATAAGCGGCATAGATAACACCACCAAGTGCGGTTACCGCTGCGATCGCTAATCCAATGGCAATTGCTTTTGCTTTTGACGCTACCAGTTCTTCCGTTTTTTGCAACCATGCATCTGTAGCGGCATAGCTAACGCCAAAAGCTGTTCCAAATGCATTTACAAATTTTTCGGCAAATCCTCGCGTGTCTACTTTGTCAGTGGCTTTGGCAACGCTCTCCATTGCCTGCTCAGTTTCTTTTGTTTTATTAATGACTGCATCATTCGCCGCCGTCATGCCACTTTGAAAGCGCCTTGCGGCCTCCTCATTTGCGGCAGTTGCGGCCATCATGGACTGACGAAACTTTTCAACATCGTCTGTGACAGATCCAAGCGATTGTTTCGATACGGCACCAAAATCCGACATGCTCTGCTGAGCTTGTGCCGCATTTGTATTGATGATGATGTTCAGGTTTGCGTAGCTCACGGCTTACTCCGATGAAACTTTTCGAATGGCGGCCAGAATTGCTTCGCGCTGATCTTTTTCAGACGAGAATTCTTTTGGCTTGGGCGGCTCTGTTGCGCGTTTATGCAATTCGTTCCAGCCAAGAAAAATTGATGGATTTGTTGGCTCTGGATGCTTGTCGCCGCTCTTTAGCATGTCGACAATCGTTGCCGCAATGCGTCCTGCGCGCAGATCGTCAAAATACGGGCCGAAAGGCTCAATTTTGTGAAACTCCGCCCATTGGTGATATTCAGACATGGGCATGTCTGCAATCTCGCCTAGCGTTTTGTGCAGGGCAAGCGCAAGCCGGTGTCTGAATATCAGGTCGGGGGAGTCAATCAGTTTTTTGCTTCTGCGGCCTTTGTGTAACCGTTGATCTGCAAAACACCGGCAACCAACTTGTCTACCTTGGAACTGGCAGACGCACGAAGTTCTGGAAGATTTTCGTCATCAAACAAAGCGTTGCCATCCTCATCAACGACTGCTCTCAACAACAGCTGCAAACCAAAATCACTTGGCTGACTGTCTTTGTCTTTTGCCATTTTTGCGATCACATCGTTTTCTGCCACGCTCAGCTGGCGAACGAATACAGTACCAAAATCGTCCACCTCTAAAGGTGTTGATTGAACGACCAATGCGGCCAGCAGCTTAGATGTTTTTTGATTGATCATGACTTTTCCCATGTTTATTTCAATTGATTCGCAATGTGCTCACCCATTTTTTGAACAATGGCTGATTTGTTTTTGTAAAGTGCCGGACGCATAAATGGAGTTGCATGCTGCTTGGATGTCCCAAATTCAGCAAATACCGCATTCCGATGCGCCCCGCCTTGACCGCTGTCAGAAACCTCAACGATTGCGCTTGCGCTGGTACCTTCGCTGAAAGTCAGCATTTGGATGCTGTTTCTCAGCGCGCCTGAATCCACAGGTGCATTTCGCCTTGCGCTATCCACAACAGGCTTACAGGCGACTTCTAGTCCCTGCTTAAGAGATTCGCCGCCAAGTGCTCTGCGGACATCTGACATAACCCTGTCAAGATCAGCAAAGTCAGTCATTACTCAACCAATGTGTATGGGCCGGTAATACGCAACGAAATTGATCCCTTGTTGACGGCATCGACAGCGCCAGACAAAGAGAACTTTTTGCAGTAAGCGCTGAAAGTCAACACCGAGCCGCTTGCAAAGATCACCCGATATGTGTTGAGCGTCTGAGCTTTTTGTGATGCGCGCGCTGTTTTTTGTCCAATATCGGTTGGATCTTGGTCCAGTTCCATTGTGAATTGACCGGGGTCAGACAAGCCAACGCGGAATTCTTTGGCGTCACTTTCAAGGTGTGTGACATCGATGTCATTAGAAGTGCCGTCCAAACCTTGGTAGCTTTTAATGTTGGCGATGCGGGTAAAGGCAAGCGGAATTGCAAGTCCTGTTGGAATGGTCATCACCGCATTGGTTGTGTCTACATTGATGGTGAATGCGTTAGCCGTGACTGATGCGATGGTGAACACACCATTTGCTTGAGGTGCGCCAACTATGCCGGAAATTGTGACAACATCACCTTTAATAAACCCGTGAGCGGTAGATGTATAGGTTGTTGTTACACCTGCGGTTACAGCGCTCAAGTTTTTTGACGGGCCTACACCCGTACTGATTTGTAGCTTTGTACCTTGTGCGGTTATAGCTGTTGATAGTGCCATGATTTCTCCTTAAGAAAAAAATAAACCCGCCGAAGCGGGTGCTGTTTGAAAATTATGAATTTATGGGTGCCAAATGGAATACTCCATCATCACCCTGTAGAGATTTGAATCGGTGTCGTAAAAGTCTTGTTCATACACGTGTATGTTTTTATACTGAAGTGTTGTCATTTCATTTCGTACTTGTGCCGCAACAATTAGAGCGTTTTGATATGTTGTGTGGTAAGTATCAATTTGCAAACGCGTATTGAACAGACCCGGCTCTTCGTCAATGGTGTTTTCTGTTTCTGACGGTATACGCGTGTATACGATGTAAGGTTTCACAACATCGGCAGGCGCAATCAATGGGTAGATTCTTCCAAGTGTGATGTTGTGCAATTTTGCATACAGTACTTCTTGAATCATGAATCACTCACACCTTCGCTTGCAAGCATTGACATGTACACATCGCTTTCGCCATCGTTCAAAATGGCGTGGACATCAAGAATTCTGTTTCTGTAAATGACCCTGTATTTAGAAGCCACTTTGGTATCCGAAAAATTCTTGTTGTATCTGATCACAATTTCGTGACTCACTTCGCTTGCAACGCGTTTTGCGTTTTCAAGTTTTTTACCACTCAAGGGCTGAACATTTGCCCAAACGGTGGCAACATCTGTCCATGTGTACTCTGGTGCGCCAAAAGAATCTGGCGCACTGTCCCGCAGTTGAATTTTTATGCGCCGCTGTAGATCACCTGCAAATACATGGCTTTTCATACAAAGTTAACAATGTATGGATTCAAAAGGCCGTCAACAAAACTCAAGTTCACCATTGAGCCTCTTGAGTTGATCGCAATTTCTTCACGGTGAGCGTACATGCTACCGATTCGCATCAGCATCCACTTCTTGATACCATCCGGCACTGTCAAGGCGGTTATATAACCAGCCGTGAAGTTGATCTTTACCGATGCTATTTGAGGCCGTGCGATTGGCCAGATCTTGCCAAACGCTGGAGTAATGCGCGCCGGTTCACTTGATAGGTCAACAGCATAATTCGCAGCAATGTCACCACTCAATTGAGTTTGCCAAACACCTGCCATGTCTAAGTACTCAACACTCTCAATGGATGTCACTGGACTTTTGTGCAACAAAATTGCATTGTCAGGCAACGAAAACGGTGATCTCGGTGATATGTAACCGTAGGGTGTTGGAAACGAGTCCATCACCAAGCGCCACCTTGCGCTTATCAGCTGCCGTTTTGTGATGGTCTCTGCCGCTTCCCGCGCGGCAACGATGCAGCTCCGTATTAGATCATTGTCATCATCAACATCAACGCGCAGATGTGCCTTTGCCTCTTCAAGCGTAACGGGCTCTTCAGTTGGCGCTTGCGTTTGGATAAGTGGCATGATCAGATTAGGTGATTATTAATTTGATTCTTGCTTGTCGACAGTTGGAGAATAGTTAAACTCCTTGTCGTCAATGAACTGTTCGGTTGCAACTGGTTCAACAACTTTTGCGGCAGCCACTTGTTTCTCAGCCTCAACAGCAAGGTCATTTAACTTGCTAAGTTTTTGACGCACAGACTCCAGTTTCTTTTCTGCTTTTTCAGGGTCTGCATCAACTTCAACGACTTCGGCAATCCCCAATGCAACTTGGCGCAAAGTGTCCTCAGATTCAGGATATGCCTGACCTTTTCCCCACTTGACAGTGCCATTGTCAAAGTAATCCACATTGAAAAAAACCACATTGTTTTTAGCTTCTGACATTTATTTCCCCTTAAATGATTGAATCAACTTGAAAATATTTTGTGTTTGGTCTGTGACGAGCGTCAAATCCAAACAACATGGCTGAATAATGAGCAATAGCAGAACTACCAATTAATACTTTTAACGAGGCAAGGTTGTATCCGTTAGCAGCATCTAAATCACTGAAGTTGAAATTAATCAATACATGCTTACCAACATATCCACCGCCACTAGGATAGAAGGCTGAAATTTTCCCGGGGATGTCTTTTTCAGTATTTGCAAAATTCTTTGCTTGCGTGACCTTAAAAGTCAATGCGGCCTGATTGCTGTAACCAATCGAAAACACAGCCAAAAAAGATTGGAAGTGCTGCAAGTCTGTGAATGGTGTATTTGGCTCAAAATCAGCACCAATTATTCGTGTATCCACAACCGATGGCGGGAGTGCACATAACGGCACACACATTTCACTTGGCTTGATATTTAGATTCATATCACACAATGATTGATTCAATCGATGAAAGTTGCAGATTGGGGCGATGCCTTGCGTTATAGCCAAAAAGCATTCCTGAGAAAATGCCATTCAAAGTGCTGCCTGTACTTACATTCAAAGCAACCATGCGAAAGCCACCATCTGCATCAAGATCTTTTGCGTTGAAATTAATCAACACATGTTTACCCGCATAAGAGAGGCCGCCGGCATAGTAAGCCGATACTTTTCCCGGAATGTCTTTTGATGCAAATGGATTGAATTTGCCTTGCAATACTTTAAATCTGAGCAAACTTGCGTTACCAACACCGATCGAAAACACAGCCAAGAAAGATTGAAAGTGTTGAATATCAAAAAAGGCTGTTGAAGTGTCAGTTGCAACATTGATCACTTGCGGAGAAATTGCACAAATCGGCGTAAATATTTCGCTTGGCAAGATGTTTTGGTTCATTTGTCTTTCCCAATAAGTAGAGGGCGACTCACGCCGCCCTCATAAAACACCAAGTGATCAACGAGCGTCAAGTTTCACAAAAGGCGACAGGGTTGCTGCACCTTTTGCGGGTGGAATTGGCGCGCCAATTTTGGGACCGCCATCAATACGGAAGGTCGTGCGGAAGGCCGTCACATCGGCATCAAAGTAAAGATGCATAGAAGTAGCGGACTGCATGCCACCTGCTTTGGTGATGGTGCGGTAGTAGCTAAAGTCAACCAAATTGACATCGCCAGCAGAACTGAAAGAGTTTGCATGCTGAGAAACAATGATTGGTCGGCCGAGCAACATACCGTAGGGTGAACTTTGGAACCCTGCACTTGCTGGCACATAAATTGGATAGTTACCCAATGTCAGCGTGAACAGAGCTGGCAGCACATCGTTGTTGATGACCCATTGCGCTTTTGGAAAAGAGCCGGGTGTCAAACGAGCAACCATTTTTGCCAAGTTTGAGGCGTTCAAAGTACCAGTTGCTTGACCTGATTCTTTTGCAACCAAGATAGAAGCGGCCGCATTAAGCGCGCCAGAGGGTTGGCCTGAACCAGTACCAAACAAGATGGCTTCGTTCGTTTTCCAACGAATTGAATCAGCAATCTTTTCTGGCAAGTAACTTTGAAGCGCGCTTTGATCTGCCAACAATTCTTCAGTCAAAGGCACCAAAGCCATCAACTTATTGAGACGCAACGCGCTCGATCCAAGAACGGGCTTGGTCAAAGTCGCAGCGGTCATTTCTGCTTGCCAGTATGCGCGAACGCCATCTGTGCCCCAAGGTGTTGTTTCATCTTTGGGGAAAGTCATGTTGTTGTTGTCGATTTCCGTGTTGTCGGTCAAGCCGACCAAAGAATCCTCAGACAAACTCAAGCGGAAAATTTCACGCGCAAAGCCGGGGGGCACAGCATAGCCACCGTCTGAGCCAGTGCCCTCATTGCCGCCGGTACCGGGAACGGCTGCGCCAATACGCAGACGCTCGTCAGGCATTGATCCACCTAATGATGCTTGACGCACCTTATTGGCATACTCTGCAAAGTTTTTGAAACCACGGTTTTCATCTTCCGCGCGGTTGTCGCCAGTTGAAATGATGGTTGCTTCTTTGCCCAAGTCCAAACTTGTGGACTGTGCAATGACAGTTTGCTCACGATCAATCGCGGCGTTGATCTTCTTGACTTGCTCGTCATACTCGCTGAATTTTTGTTGATCTTCAGCGCCAAAATCAGCTTTTTCGTTCAACGCCGTCATGCTGGCAACTAGCTCAGCTTTGCGACTCTGCAAGTCGCGTAATTTCTTACTCATGGTTTTTTCTCCAAAAATGAAAATAAAAAAGCCGCTCAAAAGCGGCTTGGTTTGTTTGCATCTGACCAACGGGTCAAATGCTGTGACTGATCAACGGATCAGAGTGATTGAATCTGTATGTCGCGCATTGCCTTGTTTCGGTTAGCGCGTGTTGACATCGATGGGCTTGCTTGCCGACGCAGTTGACTGACAACCTCGTCAAAACTGGCAATGCCGTCAACCATTTTTTCGGCTAAAGCCTCTTGAGCGCCAAGAACGCGCCCCTGCCCCATGCCGTCACGCACTTGCTTGACTGACACATTTCGACCTTGGGCGACAGAATCTGTGAATGCTTTGTAATAGTCATCCACGCGGCTTTGCATGAAGGATTGGGCGTCAGAATCCAGCGGTTCGTATGGATTACCCTCTGTTTTGTATTTGCCAGCGCTGATCAAAGTCACCTTGACGCCAGCCTTATCAATGGCTGAGCTCATGTCTTGATGGGCCTGCCAAACACCGATACTGCCAACCTCACCACCGGGCGTGACATAAAACTCAGAGGCGCAAGAACCAATCCAGTAGGCGGCACTTGCGGCCAAGCTGTTTGAAACGGCCACAATTTGTTTTGTCTCGCGCGCGGCCAATAT
>JACCDN010684930.1_pt1 | contig 16185 bp, 12 predicted proteins | sample 7441691 | NCBI WGS metagenome assembly JACCDN01 (sample SAMN15323439, study PRJNA562643) | freshwater metagenome | isolation source: river surface water | place: USA:Blue River Watershed | collected 2017-08-16
CCAAATCTCATTTTAAATGATACAAACGAATTTTGCAGATCTCGGCTACTGCTTTCGTAGATCACTACGCTGCTCAAGCCCTCGTCTTGAAATTCATTAGTCTGATTTAAAATGAGACTTGGTATAAGGTGCTTCTGTTGAGGAAGATTGATATAGTTTTTTTTTATCTTTACCTTATCAAGAATTTATTTTAACATTAATTAATACAAAAAACAAAACTTTAGGTTGTTTTTTATATTTAACCGTGATATTGTAGAGACTCGGCTAATGCAATTATAGGTTAGCTGGTTATTTTAAACATAAAAATGGTTACTGTGATGACAGAAAAAATAAAAACAACTGCGGGTCAGAAAGTGCTAGGTGAGTTTTTGGAAACTATATATGAAGAATTAAGCGCCGCTATAAACAATATTCGCAACACTGCTAGAGTACTAGCATCTAGTCATCTAATTCTTAGTGAAGAAGATCGAAAATTAGTTCTTTCGCAAATTATCACTGAATCTGAAAAGCTAAATTCGTCGATTAATAATTTGATTGAATTATCTAGATTATTAGATGATTATAAATTGCTTATCAAACCTTGTAATTTAAGTGATTTAATACGCGAACGAGTTGATTTTTGCAAAGAAAAATATGTCACATATGATAAAGAGAAAAACCCTGAACTAGTGCAATTTGTTTTATCTATGGAAAAAAATGTTTTTGTTGATTGTGATAAATACTATATATCAAGAGTGCTAGATAATGTTATTGCTGATGCTATTGAAAATCGTTCTAAAGGAAAGATCAACGTTAAATTACACCGTAAGACTAACGGATTAGTAGAAATTGCTGTTATTAATGATTCTTTTGTTTTAAAAAAAATAGTGCATGGTTCACTTAAGCCCGTTCCGGTTAGTTTTGCAAATCATATGATTGAAGGCGTCAGGTTTTTATTTTGTAAAGAAGTAATAAAAGCACATAATGGGCATATCTGGGCTAATACTATTAAAAACAAGGGTGCTAGTTTTACTTTCACTTTGTCGTTATCTCGTTCTGGAAAACAAAAAAATATCCAAGCATATGAGAGTGGCAATAGCAAGGTTTTGGTGTAAGTTTTTTGTTTGTTTTTAAAGGTTGGTAGTAAAATTATAAAATTAGAAAAGTATATGAAAAAGAAAAAGAAAAGGAAAAATCTAGAATTAATAGAGACGATAAGTGCTCTTATTCTTCACGATCTTGCTAATCCTATTGGTGCAATTGATAATTGTTTAGAGCTGCTTGATACAGCTGATAAAGATATCGGCGAAAAAGCTAAGAAAGTGGCTATTGAAGAGTCTGCTTGTTTGGTAAGAAAGATTGACTTTTTGCGCGGAGTTTATTGTTTCTCCGGCGATGATATGATGAGTGTTGTTTGCTTAAGAAAACTGCTCGGAGATTTTGGATTAATTAATGATAGAATAAAGGTAGATTCATCTTTTGAAATCGGGGTGATTGACTTAGATGATGGTTTAGCAAGAGCCGCGTTATGCCTTGCAACAGTGATTAGCGAATGCGTGGGTCTTGGAGGTAAAATAACCTTTTTTTGTGGCAGAGACAAGGATGATATTTTTATTAAATTAGAATCAAGTTCTGACAAGATAAAGCTTAGTGATGAAAGCATGAAGATATTAAATGATGGAAAAATTTTTGCAATTAGCGTTAAAAACTGCCGCGAATATTATATAAATGCTCTATGTAGCAATAATGGGTATAAAATTTCTGTTGCCCAAAAAGAAAATCTCCTGGAATGTGTTATTTTCAAAGCCTCTGCAAGCAAAACTTGCGAATGAAATTTATCTTATATTAAAATATAGCTTCAATAGTTCAAATTTGAGGTATTAATCTAAAATCGAGGCAGCAGAGCGAATAGGTGAGCGCAGGCAAGCCTTGTAAGATTGATGCCTCAAACTTGAACTATAAAATAAGGACAGAAAAAAAGCGTTCGCAAGCGAGTGGGATATTATATCTTTGATAGATCTTCAAGCACAGTGACAATAGTTTGTTTGACAAGTGCTGATAAATTACATAATATTCCTCAATAATTTTGCAGAGAAGGGGATGGATTCTAATCAGCTATATCTTTTTAAAGATAGAAGGTTCTTGCCAATATTTATAATACAGTTCTGTGGATGCTTGAGTGACAGTATCTTAAAAAATGCCCTTATAACCCTAATTACATTTAAACTAGCTGAAAGTTTAAAAGTTGCGCCTTATACACTAGTGATGCTTGCTAATGTTTTATTTATAGCTCCTTTTGTGTTATTTGCAAGCTTGGCAGGTCAAATAGCTGATCGTTATGAACGATCGAATCTTGTGAAAATTATAAAATCTTTAGAAGTTGTTATAGTATTTATCTCGGCATATGGTTTTTATAATATAAATTTAACAATTTTATTTTTTGCTTTGACTTTAATGGGTGTGCACTCCACTTTTTTTGGTCCAATCAAATATAGCGTGTTGCCAGATCAATTAAAAAAAGGAGAATTATTGGGGGCTAACGGCTATATAGAAGCTGGAACTTTCATGTCTATAATGTTTGGTACTATGATTGGAGGACTATATAATTTTAATAGTAATTTTGTAGTCATATTCATTATTTTAGTTGCCTTTATTGGTTTTGTAAGCAGCTTTTTTATGCCACTTTCTGGTAATACAAATCCTAAACTTAGGATTAATCCAAATATTATAGAAGAAAGTGTTACTATGGTAAAATATGCCTACTCAAAAAATAAGGTTTATTTAGCAATTTTAGGCATTTCTTGGTTTTGGTTCATTGGAGCGGCGATTTTGGCTCAAATACCACTTCTAACCAGAGAAACATTAGCAGCTGATGAGAGCGTAGCTACTTTGTTTTTGGCCGTATTTTCAATCGGTGTTGGGGTTGGGTCATTTTCATGTAACAAGATTTTAGCTAATAATATTACGACAAAATATGTTTTTATTGCAGCAGTGGGAATAAGCGTATTTTGTATCGATTTATATTTTGCCACTAATATAGCAGCAATTAACTATCACCCAGAGCATCTAAAAAATCTTGCCGAGTTCCTATCGAAAGCGCATTATTGGCGGATATTATTTGATTTATTCTGTCTGTCTGCCTTTGGTGGGTTCTATGTTGTGCCATTATTTGCCGTAATGCAGTATTTTTCATCACCTGCTTATAGAAGTAGGGTAATTGCAGCGAATAATTTAATAAATTCGATTTTTATGGCTAGTTCTACAGTTATATTATCGTTGCTTTTTTATATGAAGTGTTCCATACCATCGGTAATTTTAATAATAAGTATCTTAAATTTTATAGTCGCTCTTCATATTTATAAATTGATTCCCAATAGTAAAATTATGCCTTTAAAATTGCTACAAGCAATTTTTAGAACCATTTTTGATTTCTTTTATCAAGTTGAGGTGAAAGGTTTAGAAAATTATAGAAAAGCTGGAAAAAAAACAGTAATAATTGCTAATCATCTCTCATATATTGATCCAGTTTTAATAGCAACTTATATACCAGAAAATATCCAATTTGCTATTAATTCAGGGGTTTCTAAAGAATGGTGGGTTAGACCTTTTCTCAAACTAGTTCGTACTTATCCGCTTGATCCAAATAATCCTATGGCAATTAAAAGCTTAATTGAGGAAGTAAAAAAAAATAAAAAAATTGCAATTTTTCCTGAAGGTAGAATTAGTCTTACTGGTACTTTAATGAAAGTATATGAAGGCCCAGCTATGATAGCAGATAAAGCAAATGCTACAATTTTACCAATAAGAGTTGATGGTACTCAATTTACTTGTTTTTCAAAAATTCGTAAAGTGCTGAAAACTAGATTCTCTTTAAGACGAAAAATCACTATTAGTATTTTACCACCAGTCAAACTTAATCCTTCAGAAACACTTGATACTAGAGAAAGAAGAAAATATATCGGTCAGGCTCTCTATGATATAATGAGAGATATGATTTTTGAAAGCTCAGATTATAAAGAAACTTTGTTTCAATCATTAATTAATTCAGCAAAATTATGCGGCATGAACGCAAAGGTTTTGGAAGATATAGATGGTAATCTAACTAGCTATCGCTCCATAATTTTAAAATCGTTTATTCTTGGCGAATTAATTGCAAAACAAACAGAAATATCAGAAAAAGTAGGTGTGATGATGCCCAATATGGTAAGTAGCGTTATCACTCTATTTGCTATGCATTCTTCTGGCAGAGTCCCAGTGATAATTAACTTCACTTCGGGAACGAATAACATAATTTCTGCCTGTAATACAGCTTTAATTAAAACTATTTATACTTCTAGAAAATTTGTAGACAAAGCACAACTCCAAGAGCTTGTATATTCAATATCAGAGCAGGGAATAAAAATCATATATTTAGAAGATGTAAGAAAACATATAGCACCTTTGCTGAAAATAAAGGCATTTATTGGTAGCTTATTTCCGCAAATCTATTATGAATATAATTGTCAAAATAGAGATGATACACTGCCAGCGGTGATATTATTTACTTCCGGCACAGAAGCTCAGCCAAAAGCTGTGGTTTTGTCTCATAGAAATATACAAGCAAATCGATGTCAAGCGCTTGCTATAATTGACTTTAATCCTCACGATCTAGCTTTTAATGCCCTACCACTATTTCATAGTTTTGGTTATACAGCAACAATGATTATGCTGTTTGAGGGGGTTAAAACATTTTTATATCCATCACCTCTGCATTATAGAATAATCCCTGAGGTGGTTTATGACATAGGAGCTACAATTATGTTTGGAGCAGATAGTTTTTTGGCTGCCTATGCTGCTTATGCGCATCCATATGATTTTTATTCAGTAAGATATATTATAGCAGGGTCAGAAAAACTCAAGGAAAGCACAAGGCAAACATGGCTTGATAAATTCGGTATCAGGATACTTGAAGCTTATGGTGTCACCGAAGCATCTCCAGCAATAGCTACAAATACACCAATCTATTATAAAGCCGGTTCTGTTGGGAGGTTCTTACCAAAAATTGAATATTTCCTAAAGCCAGTTGAAGGAATTCAGAATGGTGGAAGACTTTGTATTAAAGGACCTAATATAATGCTTGGTTATATAAAACCAGAAAATCCAGGCGTAATAGAGGCGCCATTTGTAGAAAAATTAGGTAATAATTGGTATGATACTGGTGATATAGTAACTGTTGATTTAGATGGTTATGTGACAATCTTAGGGCGTGAAAAGAGATTCGCTAAGATTGCAGGGGAAATGATATCCCTTGCTGCTGTGGAAGAATTGATAAATAAGATAGAGGATAATCAATCTGTGCATGCAGCCATTTCTATTCCAGATGATAAGAAGGGTGAACAAATTATGTTATTTACCACAGCAAAAAATTTGACAAGAGAAAAAATTACTAAGAAACTAGGAGAATTAAGGGTTTCGGAGTTGTATATGCCTAAAATTATACTACCAATGACAGAAATTCCTACGCTTGTTAGTGGAAAAATTGATTATTTAAAAATTGTTGAGATTGCTAAGCGGGGTTAATAGTATGTATAATTGTTTAAGTTAGTTTAAAGAGAATCACAAAAATAGAAAAATCTAAAATGCGAATATTTAACATTATGATGGCAAGAGATCTTGGTGGTATTCAGCAGTCTTTTTTCGATTATAATGTTGCTTTAACCAATGAAGGCCAAGAAGTTATTAACATAACTAGTAGTTTTGCAAAGATAAACAGTAAACTTCCAACTAGTATAAACTTGCCAAATTTATTTCAGTGGTGTGTTTTTTCTAAAATATATTTACGTGTTTTGATAGCTATTTACAAACCGGATTTAATTCTAGCTCATGGGGGTAGGGCAATTTCTTTTGCTCATAGCTTAAAACCAAGTTCTATTCCTTTAATTGGTATTGCTCATAACTATAAAGTTAAGCATCTTAAGAAATGTGATTATATTATTTCTGTGACTAATATTTTGATAGATTATCTAATTAATTGTGGGGTTGATAGTAATAATATTTTCCATGTACCCAATATGATTAGAGTTGTTCATGACTACAAGGAAAAACAATATCAAACCCCTGTAATTATTGGCAGTTTTGGTCGGTTTGTAGCTAAAAAAGGCTTTGATTATTTAATCGAAGCTGCAGCTTTGTTGAAGTCTCAAGGATACAATATTAAATTACTAATTGGTGGATCTGGTGAGGAAGAAGACATTTTGCAAAAGTTAGTGAGTGATTTGAATTTGCTAAAAGAAGTTACCTTTTTAGGGTGGATTGAAGATAAAGCTAAATTTTTTGATCAGATAGATATTTTTTGTCTTCCATCTACTTCCGAGCCATTTGGCATAATTCTGCTTGAGGCAATGGAATGCTCGACACCTATTGTTGCAACCAAATCTGGAGGCCCTGCAGAAATCTTGAAGAATCAACAAGATGCGTTGCTAACAGAAATAGAGTCAAGTCAAGATCTAGCTGAAAAATTATCTACACTAATTTTGGATCAGGAAATGGCAAAAAAATTATCCCATTTGGCTTATTTAAGATTAGTAGAAAATTACGACATTAAAGTTGTTGGTAAAAATCTGGTTGCTACTCTTAATTTGATATATAGTCGATGTGATGATTTATAATAGCTTTATTAGTTCATCCGCCATGTATGATATAGCTTTATTAGTTTAAGTTTGAAGCATCAATTTTTCAAGTCTCGCTTGTGCTCGCTTAAGTTATCTACGCTCCCGCAAGCTCGCTATCGTCATCCCGCGGCTTCGCTACCGTCATCCCGCGTGCTTGCGGGATGATAAGTAGCGGTGCTTGCGAGGAGGCCTTGCAACCCTTATATAATCTACCTCTTCATCTTTCCTTCCAGTATTAGCGTTATAATGTGATTTAACGAGTGATTTTGTGAAATATGAAGAAGAATTACTAGAGTTCTTCAGAAAAGATTTTGCCAGTTTAATTGATAAGGTTTTTAGCTCAGTAAATCCGGGAACGAAATAGCATTCTAATTGACATATTGATTTAATAGCCTATATCTTGGAGCTGTACAAAATTAAGCTATACAAAATTGGTTGAAGTCGTTAGCTGTAGCGTAGTCCAGCCTTATTAGCTCTTAGCGCTTGCTGCAGTGGCAAATATGATTAAATTAATTTTAAAGAGAGCCTACTAGAAAGCACAGAAGATGTTAAATATGTAGTTTTTTGTGTGTTTTTCCAGATTGCTACTGCGGCAAGCGCTGAAGGCTGTGCCGCATCGCTATTATATATAAAAATAAAACTAGGACTCTAACCTTCTTCTTCTGTTATTTTTCCTAATACGTCTTTCTGTTTCTTGTTCTTTACGAACCCTTTTTACTGAAGGTGGTTCATAAAAACGAGACATCTTCATCAAACGGAAAACCAACTCTCTTTGCATCTTTCTCTTCAGATCGCGGATAGCTTTTTCACCATTTCCACCATGAACATTAACTTGTACAGCCACTAAATTTACCCCCTTAAAGGACATAAGATTGAAATAAGTGTTTATTATCTATATAGTTATTATAATTGTCAACTAAAAAGCTAATATTGATATGACGAACATAGAAAAGAAGCATCAAGAAGCCCAAGAAATTTTTTTTAAACAGCTCAGCTTGTTACTATCAACAGCTGAAACTAAATGGGATAGAGATCTGTATCACAAAATTGAGACAAAATGTAATTTCTCACCAGATTATCATTATATTTTATTTCCTGGCAAAGAGTCACAAATAATCAAGAAATTCGGAGAATGGCAAGATCAAAAAATGCTTGAATTACTTGCTCAAGAGAAGCAAATTTTAAAAACAAGAGAAAAAATTGCTAAGGCTTTAGAAATCAGGATAATGAAAATTGTTTCAAAAACTGTTATTTTAAAGCAGAAAGCTTTATTTTTAATGCCCTCTTACACCTTGTTAGGAGCAAAATGCTATAGCCAGACTTGTGATTTAATTTGGCGTTATGCAGGAGATAAATCTGATGATTTTAGTTATTATAGCAAAAGAGGTCTTCTGCTTTGCGTTTATACATCTGCATGTCTATTTTATTTGTCTGATGATTCAAAAGAATTTATAAAAACCAAAGAATTTATTGCAACTTCTTTGGAAAGCGTTATAAATATAGCAAAGATTAAAAATAAACTAAAAATACCTTCTATTGAAGATATACCAATATTAAGGCTAATGTCATGATGAAAAAAAACATTTTAACTTTCACGATTTTTATGCTAAATTTTTTTCTTATTGGTTGCATTGAAAATAACTATCAAAGCGATAATATAAGAGATCAAATAAAACTTGAAAAAGAAGATAGGCGTAATACGCGTTTAAAGACCTTACCACCACAATATAAAGACAAACACATGCGAGAACACCCACTAGATAAATAACGCTTTATTAACCCAAATTTGGACTATTTTTGCTATAACAGATTTTCCTAAAAATTGATTAATTAACCCAATGAAAAAGAAGAAGTTTTATCCAACCGTTAAATCAAATGTTTCCTTTCCTAAAATTGAAGAAAAAGTTCTAAAATATTGGCAAAAAAATGATGTTTTTAGCCAATCGGTTAATAGCCGGGCAGCCAAGCTTGAGGACCAAAATAATGAATTTATTTTTTATGACGGACCACCTTTTGCCAATGGATTACCTCATTATGGACATTTATTAACTGGTTTTATTAAAGATGTTTTTGCTCGCTATCAAACTACCAAAGGCAGAAAGGTTGAGAGAAGATTTGGCTGGGATTGCCATGGGCTTCCCGCCGAAATGGGAGCAGAGAAAGAACTGGGCTTCTCAGGAAGAATAGCCATTACAGAATACGGAGTTGACAAGTTTAATGATCATTGCAGATCATCTGTAATGAAATATTCTAGTGACTGGGAAAAATATGTAAATCGTCAGGCAAGATGGGTGGATTTTAATAATTCTTACAAAACTATGGATAAGGATTATATGGAATCTGTGCTTTGGGCTTTTAAAGAGCTTTACAATAAAGGATTGATTTACGAATCGATGAGAGTTATGCCATATTCTTGGGCTTGTGAAACTCCTTTATCTAATTTTGAAACTAGGCTAGATAACTCTTATCGTCAACGAGCAGATAAATCCGTCACCGCCAGCTTTACTTTAACTGATAAACCAAAAAATGCACCTGATGGATTTAAAGAGTACAGAATAATTGCTTGGACCACAACTCCTTGGACATTGCCTTCTAACTTGGCACTAGCAGTAAATGCTGACTTTTATTATGTTTTCATACCACATGGTAATATTTGCTATATCATCGCCGATTTTGCTCTGAGTCATTATGCAAAAGAATTAAATATCAAAGATGAAAATTATATAACAATTAGAGGCAAGGATTTAGTAGGGCTTAAATATGTTCCTCTATTTGATTATTTTAAAGATCACGCAAATAGTTTTAGAATCTTAGCTGCAGATTTTGTAACCCAAGGAGACGGTACTGGAGTCGTACATATGGCACCAGGCTTTGGTGAAGATGATCAGATTATTTGTCAAAAAGAAGGGATAGAGTTAGTTTGCCCGGTAGATAATGCTGGCAAATTTACCTCGGAAATCTGGGATTTTGCTGGAATGCAAGTATTTGAAACGAATGATCCGATTATTATAAAATTAAAACAACAAGGTAATTGGCTTAAAACTGAACAATATATTCATAATTATCCCCATTGTTGGCGCACAGATACACCTTTAATATATAAAGCAGTGCCATCTTGGTATGTTAAAGTTACAGCATTTAAAGATAGAATGGTTGAATTAAATCAGCAGATTAATTGGATTCCAGCTCATGTCAAAGATGGGTTGTTTGGTAAATGGCTAGAAAATGCCAGAGACTGGTCAATAAGCAGAAATCGTTTTTGGGGAACACCTATACCAGTATGGCGCTCAAATGATCCTAAATACCCTCGAATTGATGTTTACGGTTCTTGCGCGGAACTTGAAAAAGATTTCGGGATAAAAATTGATGATTTGCACAAACCTTTTATCGATCAATTAACTCGGGCCAATCCCAATGACCCAACTGGCAAATCTATGATGGTTAGGGTAGAGGATGTATTTGATTGTTGGTTCGAGAGTGGCTCAATGCCATATGGGCAAGTTCATTATCCTTTTGAAAATAAAGAATGGTTCGAGGATCATTTTCCCGCTGATTTTATCGTCGAATATTCAGCACAAACTAGAGGGTGGTTTTACACATTAATGGTTTTATCAACAGCCCTTTTTGATCGTCCGCCATTTCTAAACTGTATCTGCCATGGGGTAATACTAGATTCTACTGGTCAAAAACTTTCCAAGAGGCTCAATAATTATGCCGACCCGCTTGAGCTATTTAATAAATACGGAGCCGATGCTTTGAGGGTTACAATGCTCTCATCCAACGTTGTTAAAGGGCAAGAGCTGCTGATTGACAAAGATGGTAAAATGGTTTTCGATTCTCTGAGATTATTTATTAAACCAATATGGAACTCTTATCATTTTTTCTGCTTATACGCAAATTTAGATAGGGTGAAAGCTAAATATGATATTTCAAGTAAAAATATTCTAGATCGTTATATTTTATCCAAGCTAAAAACTGCAGTCCAAAAAATAAAAACTGCTATGGATCAGTTCGATACTGTAGAAGCTTATGGGGCTATATCTTCATTTTTTGAGGTGCTTAATAATTGGTATATCAGAAGGAGTAGAGCCAGATTCTGGAAAAACGAACAAGATGAAGACAAATTAGCAGCTTATAATACTCTCTATACGTGCCTTGAAGTTATGACTAGAGCTACGAGTTCATTACTACCTTTAATTTCAGAGTGTATATATCTGGGTTTAACCGGTAAAAACAAGGTTAATTCCGTACACCTTGAATATTTTCCGAATCTAGATGACATAAACATTGAAGAAAATTTGGTTAATGCAATGGATCAGGTATTAGATATCTGTAAAGCTGCTTTATTCATCCGCAGTGAAGAAAATATCCGTGTCCGCCAACCATTAAGCGAATTAGTAATCCATCTTAATGGGGTAGATAAAGATACATATATCAACTATATTAAGCCATTTGAAGATCTAATTAAAGATGAGGTCAACGTTAAATCCATAATTTACTCTGAAGATGTTACAAAATCCGCAGACTTAAAACTCTCTATTAATTTTTCATCGCTTGGCAAGAGATTACCAGAGAAAATAAAAGATGTAATTATAGCTTCTAAAAAAGGTGAATGGCAAAAATCAACCGAGTATTTATTGATTGCCGGTATTAAATTACTTTCACAAGAATATACTCTGGTCATAAAGCCTAAAAAAGACATTAAAGGGGTAAAAGCTCTGTCCCACACCGTAGGCTTAGTAAAATTAGACCTTCAAATAACTAAAGAACTAGAAGAAGAAGGAATAGCTCGTGATTTGGTCAGGTTTATTCAGCAAGCAAGAAAAGAAGCAGGTTTTGAGGTTTCAGACCGCATTAAATTGAATATTGAGTCTGACTTTAATTTAACATCTATTTTAGCCAATTATGGGCTTTTTATAGCTGAGCAGACACTTAGTGAAATTGTAAAAGATTTTAGTTCAGACTACACAGCAAATGTTGATCTTAATGGTCAGAACATAGTAATTAAAATTGCCAAATCACTATAACGCTAATCTTTCCAGTATTAGCGTTATAGCCTTTTAGATTGAATTAACTAGACTCAAGGAGAGAAGCGTATGAATTACGTAAGCGACAAGTCAACAACCTAGCTAGTTGGAATCTAAAAGGATATATCAACCTAATTTGTAGAAAAACTTATTGGCCCTGCCATATTTTATTATCATAATTTATAAAAAAATGTTGCAATAAATCATTTGTACCTATATAAAGAACCCTGTTGTGTTAGTTTATGCTAAAAATAGCAACAGTTACACAAGTCGTAAATTAAGTAGGCCCCTTCGTCTAGCGGTTAGGACGTTACCCTTTCACGGTGAAAACACGGGTTCGATTCCCGTAGGGGTCACCATATTTATCTTTGATTAAGGAATAATATTTACTTGTAATTCCTAAATGTACAAGCGTATAATATTGATTATTGCACCAATACTGGATTGTAGCCATAAAAATCACGCTAAGCACCTATAATAGATCATGTTGATGCTTTGGTAAAAAAAACGATAATTATACAATTAAGTAAACTTGGGTTAAACTAGGAGCATAACGAATGAGTTTTGAATTACTTGATTCAACCGTTGATAAGGTTTTAGCATATCAGTCACACTCAACTCAAAAAACCCGTCACTTTAAGGTTAAAAACAATCTGACAAATACAGCTAGGTTTATAGATTTGTTCGCTGGGTTGGGTGCTACAAGAATAGGTTTTGAACAGGCATGTACCGAACTTAGAGTTAAGTCTGAATGTGTTTTTACAAGCGAGATTAAAGAACATGCTATTGCTGTTTACAAAAGCAATTTTATTGGTAGTAAAATAAGTGGTGATATAACAAAAATTGAGCCTAGTACCATACCTGATTTTGACTACATGTTGGCGGGATTTCCATGTCAACCCTTTAGTTCTGCCGGCAAAAGAAATGGTTTTTTGGATGAGCGCGGCGGTTTGTTTTTTACAATTTTGAAGATACTCAAACAAAAATCCCCGCAAGGATTTTTATTAGAGAACGTTGACGGCCTAGTAACTCATAATTACGGTCAAACACTAAAAGTAATCATTACTGAACTTGAACAAACGGGATATAAAGTCTCATGGACAATACTCAACTCTTCAGATTTTGGAGTGCCACAAAAACGCAATAGAGTTTATATTGTCGGTACTAAAACCTTTAAGCCAGTACTTGATAATTTTAAGTTTTCTTACAAAACAACCGCTGAGTTTATTGACCATACCGCACCAGTGCCATTAACATCATTTACTAAATTATTGCTCAAAAAATTCAGCATTGATGAATTGCACGGAAAGTCCATCAAAGATAAACGTGGCGGGACTAACAATATCCATAGTTGGGATTTAGAGATTAAAGGTAGCGTTACAAAGGAGCAAAAAAAAATACTTGAGCTTATTCTAAAAAAAAGGCGTTACAAAAAATGGGCAGAAGCTAAAGGAATTGAATGGATGGATGGAATGCCGTTGACTTATGATGAAATTCGCACATTTTATGATCATCCTGAATTATATAAAAACCTAAGCGACCTCATGGAAAAAGGTTATTTAAAGCTAGAGCATCCTAAAAAGAAGGTAACTATAGATGGTATTTCAAAAAGAGTTCCACATGTAGGTGCACCTAAAGGCTACAATATTGTAGCTGGTAAGTTATCTTTTCCATTAGCTGTTATCATTAACCCAAAAGATGTTTCTCCAACTATTGTAGCTACAGAGGCTGGAAAAATTGGAGTTGCCACTAAAAAAGGCGTTAGATCAATCACTGTGCATGAAGGATTGAGATTTTCAGGGTTTCCTAAAACCTATAAAATGACCGAAAAAAACTATTCAAAAGCATTTGATTTAATAGGTAACACGGTAATGCCACCTGTAATTAAAGCAGTTGCACTAAAAATACTAAGAGAGAGCTAAATGAGCGCACAAAAGGTCTATGACAAATTAATGCAGACAGGGATAATTTCAGCAAAAGGTGAAACTTTTTTTGAACTACATAATATCAAAACAGTAATTCACGACAGCAGCATCGTTGGCAATGTGATTCAAGAATGGCTTAAAAGTTTCATGGACGCTCACAGCATTTTATATAGATTAAAAACTAACACTCAAGAGTTTCCTGATTTTCTTATGAATGCTAATAGTGACGAGACTGACCTGCTTGAGGTTAAATGTTTCAAGAAATCACCTAATTTTGATGTTGCAAATCTTCAAGCTTATTCTCGCTCATTATTGGATAAGCCCTACCGATTAGATTCTGATTACTTAATTATTGAGTATATTGATGTTCATGGTGGCATCGTGATCAAAAATATTTGGTTAAAGAAAGTATGGAATATTTGCTGTGCCTCAGAAAGATCTTCACTTAAATCTCAAGTAAAACAAGGATTTCCTTACAATATTCGTCCAGCTACTTTTTATAGTAAACGTGCAAAATACAAACCTTTTCAGACCAGGCGTGATTTTGTACTAGCCCTTAAATCTGTAATTGATGCTATTCCGAATATGAATAATATCCAAAAAGATTGGTACAAAAAAGTTAGTTCACTTTATAAACAACAAACTAACAGAGATTTATAGGGAGTTAACTATATAATTCTCTTTGATTATAGCACTGTTGACGCAAGTTTTAATTAAAGATATTTTCTTCAATCACTTGTATAGCAATTTAAGAAGCTATAATTCTTCTAAAATAAACTTGATTTTTGTAGATAAAAAAATAATATTCGCTATGATCTTGACATAGGATGTTTTAAAATTTAGGTAAATTTTATGGGCGTTAGTTTTAGTCAATTACTAATTGTTTTAGTGATAGTTTTAGTATTATTTGGCGCTGGAAAATTGCCACAAGTAATGTCTGATTTAGGCAAAGGTCTTAAATCTTTCAAAGATGGAATGAAAGACAATAAAGATGAAAATGATAAATAATATTTGATCAACTACAAGTTTTGAGTATATGAAAAATAAAAAAATTTTTTTGTTCTTGTTTAGCTTAACAGCTCTCTCTCTTGCTTCTTGTAAGAGCAAACTAAAAGATGAAGTTATAGTTCCAGCAGAAGAAAGTTACAGTGCTGGCATAGTTCAACTTAATAAAGATGAATATAAAAAAGCAGCAGAGCATTTTGAAAAAGTTTTCTTCCAACACCCTGGTAACGAGATAACACCTCAAGCAGAGTTAATGCAAGCTTATTCTCTCTATCTTGCCGGAGAGTATGACGATGTCGTCGATGTGCTTGATATATTCATTAAATTACATCCAAGACACGAGGATATAGCTTATGCTTATTATTTAAAAGCTTTAGCTAATTATGTGCAAATTTCTAGCGTTTTGCTGGATCAGTCTAGAACTAGATACGCAAAAGAAGATTTTGAGGAGCTAATAAGACGTTTTCCTAGTACAAAATATGCAATTGACGCAGCACTTAAGATTGATTTAGTAAATGATCATTTAGCAGGAAAGGAAATGTTAGTGGGTAGATATTACTTGAAAAAGAAAAACCCAATAGCTGCAGTCAAAAGATTCCAGACTGTTATCAATGAGTATGATACTACTTCTCATGCAGAAGAAGCATTATATAGATTAATTGAAACTAATCTAATGCTTGGTCTTAAAGATGAAGCAGAAAAATATGTTGCCGTACTTGAACATAATTACCCCAAAAGCAATTGGCTACAGAACGCACGTAATTTACTAAAATGATGTTATTTCATGCTACAGAATCTATCAATTCAAGATTTTATACTAATAGAAAAATTAGATTTGGATTTTGAAGATGGATTTTGTGTCATCACTGGTCAAACTGGTGCTGGTAAGTCAATATTGCTTGATGCTATCTTGTTTGCCTTAGGCTCTAAATATGGTCCGGAAATAGTTCGCGCTGACCAAGAAAAGGCTGTCGTTACAATTACATTTTCTAATTTAAACCAAGCCCCTTGCCCCACACTTCTTACATCTGGGAAATCTGCATCTGAGAAATTGAATTCCAAAACAAGTAGCAACCAGCTAGAAGCTTTTGAAAACACACAAGAGAGTACATATAAAGCCGCCAATTTTACACCTGGAATCTTCCAATTATTGAACATATATCTGTCAGAATATGATATTAACCTAGCTGCAGATGATGATTTAATAATAAAAAGAATTCAATATGCTAACGGCCGCAAGAAATTTTTCATTAATGATCACATAGTCACTCAAAAAATACTATTGGATTTATTTAGTTATCTTGTTGAAACCCATGGCCAACATAATCACACTTTACTTTTGGATAGCTCCTCTCATTTAGAGATATTAGATCAATCTGCAAATAATATTCAATTAAAAAGAGATGTATCGAATCTTTACAAAATATGGCAAGAATTTCATCGTCAAATATTAGCAATTAACTCTGAAAAAGAAAATATTACCAAAGAAATAGATTATCTAACTCATATTTGTCAAGAACTCACAGATTTGGACCTCAAAGAAGGAGAAGAAGAAGAATTAATCGAAATTAAAAAACATCTACAAACTCGTGATAAGGA
>JACCDN011165626.1_pt1 | contig 16185 bp, 18 predicted proteins | sample 7441691 | NCBI WGS metagenome assembly JACCDN01 (sample SAMN15323439, study PRJNA562643) | freshwater metagenome | isolation source: river surface water | place: USA:Blue River Watershed | collected 2017-08-16
AATCAAAATCTTACACATTTAACCATAGGGTATTATTTTAATAAACCAATTCAATTAACTGATAAAATAAAATATTTATGTTTGAATTCAAATCCTTACAATTTAATTAATAATTTACCAAATGGTATTGAAGAATTAGTATTAGATTATTGTTTTAATTCACCAATGAATGATTTACCAACTTCTGTAAAAATGATCAAATTGAATTGCAATAAATACGAACATGAATTAAATTGCTTACCAATGTCAATTGAATATTTAAAATTAAATGAATCTTATAAAAAAAAATTTCAAATATTCCAAAAGGACTAAAAAAAATAATTTGTTCTAAAAATTATTCATTTATAAATGATTTTAATAATTTAACAGATTTAGTTGTTGAAACTTTTTAAAAACACAAATTAAACAATTGATGTCATGATATTTAAAATTAATTAAAAATATTCTAGAAATAATAAATTGATTTTTAATGATGCTATCAATTATTTTATGTGGATTAAACTTTACTATTTATTATTCAATATTTCAATTTATTTAACACATATTTATAAGTATCTTTATCACTTTTTATAAAAATGTGTTTATATATAATTTTTTTCTTTTTAAGGAGTAAAAATTAATATTAAATTTTTAAATAATGTATGTTGTAGCACATACTTTGTATAATAATTTATTGTTTATATTACTTTTAATGTACTATATATAATTTGTAATCGTATATACATTACTTAATACTTATATATTGCAAAAAATTGAAAAAAAATATTTTTAAATGTATTTAATGTCATTAAACAATATTCATAGATTACAATAATTTTTTAAAAAATGGCTCAAACAATTTCATTAATAAAATCAAACAAAACATTAAAATTGTTATCAAAACTTGTTAAAAAAGATGGTGCCAACACTGAAGGATGTTTGTTGGTACAAAGATTGCAACACAATGATTTTGTAGTGTATTTAAAAAATGAATTAAATGAAATTTGTAGTTTCATTTGGTTTGGAATTTATAAAAATGATATTTGTAAAAATATCAATCAAAATGCTGAAAAAAATGCAAAAGAAAAAGTTGGTAAAAATATAGATGAAAATGTTTATATTCATATAAATTATTCATACACATTTAAAAAATATAGAAATATGGGGATGAACAAAAAATTAAGATTGTGGATTGAATCATATTGTGTTGATAACTCAATACAATATGTGGTATCAGTTCCATTGAGTGATTCAAATTCATCCATTGTGTTGTCTAAATTAGCATACATTAAAATAGATAATTATTATTTAAAAAAAATATTTTAATTAAATTGTCCAATTTATATTGTTAATTCACACCATCGAAGATTTATTCTGGTGGATTAGGAAACACATTTGTATTTGGTTCAACTGATGAATTAGATACACAAGAATATAAATATGGAGAATTTGAACCATAATTCATCGGAAATTTACCAAAAACTTTTTGTACTGGTGCTTCAGTAGGACATGTACAATTAGAATTGGTAGGATTATTGATGCAAGGATAATCATTCGAATCAAACCCTTCTACAAATTTGTAAAATTTAAATATAACTAAAACCGCAATTAATAATACAATTAAAAATTCTTGATTATTCATTTATATAATATTATTTTATTATTTTTTATAAAAAAATATTTAAATTTATAATTTAATTATGTTTTTGTTCAATTAAACTATCTAAATATTCATTATCATATATAAGTGTTCTTTTTATTTATATTGCTTTTAATGTACTATATATACATTTATTTATCAATGCATGTATATTATTAAAAAAAATTGAATTTAAAAATAAAAACAATATTAATTATATATAATAATATTAATCATGTTAAATTTTGTAAAAATTTTTTATTTTATTTTTGGATTAACTGCAATAGTAAATTCTGAATTATTTCATTCTGATTCAACATTGATTGAAAGATTCAAAAAATGGTCAAATCAACATAAAATTATATCAAAAAATGACGAAGAATATGAGCATATATTTAATAATTGGTTATCAAATGACAAATACATTATTGAAACTAATGCCAAGAATTTATCATTTAGTGTAGGTCATAATGCTTTTTCTGGCATGAATTCAACAGAATTCAGTAAATTTATGGGATTTGAATCCAATATGAAAATATTTTTCAATCAAAAAAATAAATTTTTACGAGGCAATATAAATTCAAAACAACCAATGCAATTAGACATAAATACTTTACCAACATCTATAGATTGGCGTGAAAAAAATGTGGTTACTGGTGTAAAAAATCAAGGTTCGTGTGGTAGTTGTTACAGTTTTAGTTCAACAGGAGCATTGGAAGGTATTTATGCAATTAAATATGGGAATTTAGTATCATTTTCAGAACAAGAAATAGTTGATTGTGATAATGGACTAACAAAATCTCATGGATGTAATGGTGGTATGATGACACAAGTTTTTGATTACGTTAAAAATAATGGTGGTCTTTGTTCAGAAACTGATTATCCATACATATCAGGAACTACACAAAAATCTGGAACATGTCAAACATCTTGTAAAACAGTATCTGGAAGTAAAATTACAAAATATACAGAAGTTGCTACTAATTCTGATTTGGCTATGATGTCAGCATTATCACAACAACCGGTTTCAGTGGCAATACAAGCTGATCAAAAAAGTTTTCAAATGTATCAAAGTGGAGTTTATACAGATGATTGTGAAACAAATTTAGACCATGGTGTATTATTGGTTGGTTATGGAACATATACAAATGGTTTAGATTATTACATTTTAAAAAATTCATGGGGAACCGATTCATGGGGTATGGGTGGATATATGTATTTAGGCAGAGGAACAAATCCATCAACCGGTAAAGCATATAATGATGGGGCAGGACAATGTGGAGTTTTAGGTATGGGTTCATATCCATCATTATAAAAAATTGAAAAAAAATTTGTATAAAATACCTTAAATAAATTTACTAATAAAAAATGTCAATAAATATTATATTTATATATATTATTTATTTGCTCATGAATAATAATATTGCTAATTCATTTAATTTATATGTGTTAAGATTAATAAAAGACAAATATTATGTCGGAATCACACATAATGATCCATTAATAAGATTTAATCAACATAAATATGGTATTGGTGCTCAATGGACAAAATTATATAAACCATTGAATATTGTTGAAACTTTTAAATCAACAAACATGTTTGATGAAGACAAATTAACTAAAATGTACATGAACAAATTTGGTATTGAAAATGTCAGAGGTGGTTCATATGCTAAAATCAATTTAGAAGAATATCAATTGAAAGCATTAAAAATGGAATTATGTACAGCAAATAATCTATGTTTTAAATGTGGTAAAAGAGGTCATTTTGCTTTTAATTGCAAAAGTTAAAATTATAAAAATAGTTTTAATCTAAGATAATAGCATCAGCATGTTCATACAAATGATTTTAATAATGCTGTTCTAAACATAATTTTTTTAATATTTTTTTGAACAAGAATTAAGTTTGATAAATATATTTCTAAACATTGTTTATTTATTATTTATGTTATTCATTCGGTTGTTTTAACAAAATGATTTATTTCATTTAATATTGGGTTTGCATTTATTTTGTATTGTGATTTCCATACTTATTTACAATTTTAATTTCTCTTAAAACATCATATTCAATTTTTATTTGGTATGTATACATCAAAAGTATATGATCATTAAACAATTATGTAAAGATGTCATTCCATCATAATAGTATGAACTTTACAAACCCCAACGACATAATAAGTACTTTACAGATTCCAGATCAGGAGTGTATTTTATAATTACTTTATTATTATTACCAAAAGCGATAATTTCACCGAATGACTTGTATTTTTTTTTAAAATTTTTATCTCTAAGATAAATAACATCACCAACTTTCATGTTTAATTCATCTTTATATTGTTGCACACATACACACACACATTGATTATTGTATGTTTTTACTATTTTGAATAATAATTCATTATCAATTTTTATTGTTTTATGTTCCATAAATTACATGTGTAAATAATTAATTTATATTTTTTTTTCAATTTTTATTTTATTACCAAAAATAATAATTTCACCAAACAACACATTTATCTAATAAAGTTTCCATAATTATATAAAAATATTATTCAACATCATTTAATAAATAACTATCATGTTTTATTTTTTTTACTTTTTTCTTTATTATTTTTGATTTCTTTGATTTCTTTGATTTCTTTAATTATTTTACCGGTGATTTCAAATGGTTCATTTAATATAATTTTGACACCATTTTCAAAAGCAGTTGGCGAATCCTTTGGAAATAATTTTTTATCAGATTTTCTTAATCCAATTGTTATATGTTGTATTAAATTTCCATAATATGGGATTGCTTTATCTACTAATTCTATACCACATACTATAAAATCATCAGATATTCCAAATGATTTAACCATTAAATTTGTTTCTTTTCCTACAAATGGTTCTATTTTATATGCATTTGGTTCTACTTTTCCACCAGTATATAAAATTGTTGTATGTAATTTATCATTTAATTTATACAGATTTATATTAGTGCCATTATTTGTTATTTTTTTTGTAGATATAGTAAAGTTATCATTTGGTGTCAATTTTTTTAATATACTTTCGAATTTATTAACATCTTCTTTTTCTATTTCTATATTTTGCAATATATTATAAATTTCATCAATTGATTTATATTTATACATGCCTTTTAAAAAACTGTAATTCAACAATTTATTTAATATTAATTCATAAGTAGTTTTATCAAATATTATTGAATAATATAAAATTTCTGAATAATTTATCGTATTTAAATTTAATTTCTCAATAGAATTGGTAATTTTATCAATTTCATCAGTGTATGTGTCCATATTTGCCATTTGAAAAGTAATTATTATGAACATACATTGTATTATGTTAATTAATCAATTTTTTTTATATATATAAATATTTATATCATAAAAATGATTAAACAGATTTTATTAAAGCTGTTTTGAAATAAGAATCTAAAAACACAAAGTATGAAAATATTTTTATATATTCATATTTTACTAAATTAATTTTTTATTTAATAAACTAATAACTGTATTTGATGCATAATATAATTATACAATAAATATTTCAAAAGATTTATTTTTTAAATTTATTTGATTTTTTAACAAATATTGTTTATCTAAAATCAATTTAGTCAATTCATATGGAAATGAAGTTATTTCATAATCAAAATTTTTATCTAATTCAATAACATTTAAAAATGATGGTAAATCATTAATTTGTTGATTAAATTTTTCACCAAAAATTACATGTTTTAATGAATTTGGCAAATAATCAACATTTTGATTAAAATTTGTTCCAAATTGAATATATTCAATTGTCAATGGTAAATTTTTTACATTTTGATTAAAATTTGTTCCAAATGTTATTTTTTTTAGATGTGGTGGTAAATTATTCACTTCATAATTAAAATGTTCACCAAATACTAATTCTTCTAATTCAATTGTTTTATTTTGTTCAATTTCATTAGGATTAATTAAAAAATTTATAGATTGATTAAAATTATGACCAAATTTTATGTATTTCACTGTAGATGGAAATTTATTTCGAACATCGTAATTAAAACTGAATCCAAAAATTATATGATCATATTTCATGAATAATTCATAATATGATGCGTCTAATTCTTCATTGAATGAATTAATAAATTTTATTTCTAAATCATATGTTATTTTATATTTATGTGTTTTTATTTTTTTATCTAATTTTGATTTAGATAAATTAGCACTACTATTAAATTCATTTAAAATAGCTTTTGAATTAACAGATTTATTAAAATAACTGCCCATTATTATTATAAATATATAAATTGAATATATATATATGTATATAATAAAAATATTATATATATATAATAAAATGTATATATTTATAATAATAATGATATGTTTATTAATCATTTTAAATAATAATTTAAATGAAAATTTTAATTCAATAAATTCTGGTACTGATTTATACATGAAACCATTAAAAAATATATTTCTAGGTGATAATTTTTATAATTATAACTTGAATCAACCTGATATAATTGATAAAACTGAATCACTAGGCAAAATTACATTTGATACATTTTTATATTCAAAACCAACAACCCAAAAAATTATTTGTTCATCACACACAAACAGTGGTGATTGTTGGGAAGATAATGTTAATAATTGTCAATGGGTTCATAAAATAGATGGGGGGTCATTTTGTGATGTTGGATTAAATATTTTTCCTTAATTTGTAAAACCATATATTTTTTATTACATATATATTAAAAAATAGTTTATACATAAACAACTTAATCTAATAATTTATTCATTATAAGTTGTTATCTTGTTGATTTTTATATTATTCAATATTTAAATTTATTTGACACATATTTTTAATCATCTTTCACTTTTTATAAAAATGTTTTTATACATAAATTTTAATATTAAATATTAAAATTAAATTTTTAAATAATGTTTGTATTCACAAATATACTTAATATAATAATTTATTGTCTATATTACGTTTAATATACTATGTAAACATTCATACCTTTATTTTTTATCCAATATATACATATTGTTAAAAAATTGATTTTTATATAATATGCATATATTTGAGATACTATAAAATTTAATCATGAATGAACTAACTGCTGAAACATGTGATTATTGGTCAATCAATAAATATTTTATATTTAAACCTGAATTTAATGGTTCATTAGACAAATATAAAGATTTATTAAACAAATGTACACATTTGATATTTTCAAATTATGATGATTATAAAATTTGTATTGAAACTAATAATAAACACATATATGATTATAACAGTCAAAATGTTTATTCGTAATTTAATCAACCCATTGAATTAAATCAAAATCTTACACATTTGAATATGGGTTGGGCTTTTAATCACCCAATTGAATTAAATCAAAATCTTACACATTTGACTATGGGTCATCGTTTTAATCACCCAATTGAATTAAATCAAAATCTTACACATTTGACTATGGATTGTGAATTTAATCACCCAATTAAATTAAATCAAAATCTTACACATTTGACCATTTATAGTAAGAAAGTAAAACTACTAACAAACACAATTTCAAACTGGACTTACTGTAATAAAAATGGTCTAAAAATAATAAATCAACTTTTAATGATGAATATAATTATTTTATATGGATCAAACTATGTTATTTGTTTATTCATTATTTCAATTTATTTGACACATATTTTTAATCATTTTTATAACTTAAAAGTGTTTATATATAAAGCAATATAAACATTGTTTATAAATATATTTATTATGATAATTTATTGTTTATATTGCTTTATATATAATATGTATGTGTATATACCTTTATCATTAGTCCTACATATACACATTTTTTAATAACAATACATTGTTATTAAAAAAGTTGAAAAAAAGGATATATATATACATGAATCGATATAAAAAATAGAAATGATAAACATCAGTGAATTAGCCAAAAAATTTAATAATCAAACAGTTCAAACATCAAAACCGGTAGAAAACACTGTGTTAATATTAGATGTATCTGGTTCTACATCTCAAGTCATATATGACAAAAAAACTGTATTAAAAAGAGAAATAGAACTCATGACAAATTACATTTTATCCAATACAAAAAATAATTATGAATTATATACATTTGATTCAACCGCAAAATATCATGGTAAAATAAATATAATGGAGGATGAAAATTTTGTTGATTTGCCTGATTTTAGTTCTGGAACATCAACCAATACACATTTGGCTTTAAAATTAGTTCAAAATAATTTAGCAAATTTCAAACCATCAAGAATAGTTATTTTTACTGATGGTCAGACAAATAGTTGTGAATATGAATTGAAACCCATTGTGTCTAATTTAAAATCAAATGGAATAAAATTGGATTTAATAGCAATAAGTTGTTCGAATACAAATATGGAAACTATAACAACAAATGAAGAAAAAATAATACCTGGAATGGATATTGTAAATTTTTTAGGCAATGATATAAATTCATTAATGATATATAATATTTATCATAAAGACATACCATTTAATGGTATAATAAATTCAACAATTGATAAAAATTCAATTTATTTTTTTGGAATTAAAATAGAAATGTTTATTGTCGAATTTATAAATAAATTTTTAAATGAAATAGAATTAAATAAAAACATAATAGATTGGGGTAGTGGACAAAAAGATTTTAAAAAAATGTTAAGTGAAATTGGTAAACTTTTATCACTTCTATTCATTCAATATCCATATAATCATCCATTTTTAAAAAAAATATATAATGATATCAATGAAACAATTAAAACATCTGAACAAACACAACAATTTGAAATAAATATTGAACGAATAAGCAAAATAATAGAATATGGTTTTAATTGTTCTAAACAAGATATTCCAGTGATAATGACTAATTTTGATGAACATCTTAAAGCAAGTGTAACAAAACAAAATGAATTTGCGGATGCTGTTGAATTATTAAAAAAAAAAGGTACTAGTTTAGGAAAATATAAAAGAATATCAATACCATATGATAAAAATCAAATATGTATAATTGATACAGGAACAGTAGAATTAACTAAATCATTAGGTGAATTTGCAAATTCATCAGATAAATATTCAAATGTTTATTTTGGTATAGATGCAAATGAACAAGCCATACGCATTGGATTAAGAAAATTTTGTGAACTGGTTGGATTTCCTAATGCTAAATCATCACCTTCAGTTATATTTTATATTTTAAATCAAATGAGTTTAATGTATTTAAGTGGTATTGATTTTAATGAACATATGATTGAATTAAGAAAAATGGCAAAAATTCAAACATCAATGGAAGTCATGGTTCAACAAGGTAAATATGATGGCAAAGGGTGTTGGGCACATTGGAAAATGGGTAAATTAATTCCGATGCACTTTTCAAAAACAAATACTCATACATCTTTATATTTAGATAAATTAATTAATCCATTTGAATTAACCGAAACATTGTGGTGGGCGTTGATGATGAGTATGTTAGGGTTATTTGAAGAACAAAAACCACATTTTATAAAATCGCTTCAACAATTAGGAATTTCAGATAAAGAAGAAGATTTTTTAAATTGGTTTAGAACAACTTATTCAAAATCATTGAAAGGAAACGTTGTTTTAGAAAAAATTTCATCAGAACAAAAATCAATTTTTACATTAGATTATTTTGAAGAAACTGATGAAATATTTGAATTAAATGATCATGAAAATTGCAGAGTGAAAACTTGGTATTCTAAAGATGAAATTGAACTAAGTGTAATGAATCAAGGTTGTGTTTGGTGTAAATATAAACCTATATCAACTGATTTTACAAAAGTTTTCAAAACAAATTGGTCTGATAAAATAAATAAAGCAATGCAAAAAGGCAATAAATTTATTATAAATACACATACAGATGTATTTAATTCATTTAATAACCTCAAATTGAATGATAAATCTAAATTGTTTAGGATAAATTTAATTGGTATTACAGGTTCTGGTAAAACAACAACCGCAGAAAAAATAAAAAAAATAATTGAAAATAAAGGTGGTGAAGTGTTGATTGTTAGTGCTGATAAATGGTCTAAACAAAATTTTAAAGGGGATAATTTAAAAAATAAAATTTTTACTGAAATAAAACAATTTGATATGATTAATTCAAATTTTAAGGTAATTATAATGGACTTGTGTAATGAAAATGGTATTATGAAAAATAATTTTGGATACGATTTTGATAATTATACTGATCTGATTTTTTATCCTAACCTAATATCAAATAAATTTGATGAATATGAATGTTGGTGTTTGGAAAATGTATTATCAAGACCTGTACACACTTTGCAATCTAATTATTGGTTGAATCCTATTGGTACCGGTGTTCAAACTTGTATTAAAGTTCATAATATTAAAGCAACCGCTATTTCAAAATTATTAAATATTAAACGTATGAATACTTTTAATCAAAATTTGACTTTAGAACAAATTTTAAACAAAATTAAAACAAAATCAAATAATTATAAAAATAAACTTGCCAATTTAGATCTTGAAATTACTAATTTTATTGAGAAAAATATAAAAATTTAAAATATATTTCATTTGAAATATAAATATTTATTTATTATTTTTTATAAAAATTACTAATTTTATTAAAAAAATTATTTATGTAAAATTAGTAATTTTTATAAAAAATAATAAATAAATGCGATTATTTCCATTTTAGCGATATAGGAAAAAAATCAAAACAAATTATTTGTTTAATTGTTTCGAAGCATTGATGCAATCAAAACAAGTATCAAACAACATATTTGTTAAATATAAATCATACCTCATTGATGTTGTGTTTTCACAAACAATACAAGTAAAATTATGCATACGATTCGTATTCTTGTATAAATGCAAACGACTACAAACTTCAGAACAAAAACGGTATTCACCACGATAAATCAATTCAGTATTTTTAACGCCCAAACATCTCGACATGTAAGAACATCTAAATTCAGATGTTTTATTTGGTTTGTTTTCAATCACTTCATCTTCATTTGATTCATTTTCAATCGCTTTATTTTGTTTAGATTTATATGAATCAGCACAAGATTCAGTACAAAATGATAATTTTGAAGCATGGCCATTTCTTATTGTATCAACCTTATAAACAGATCTAACAAGTGATAAATCTTTCTTGCATTTAGGATTCCAACAACATTTTGTTGTTAAATTTTTTGTTGGTGTTTTATTTTGGTAAGAATTAGCACAAAATTCAGTACAAAATGATAATTTCGAAGCATGACCATTTCTTATTGTATCAACCTTATAAACAGATCTAACTAGTGATAAATCTTTCTTGCATTTAGGATTCCAACAACAAAACATTTTTGAAGCCATTTTATACTTTAAGTTATGTGTCTTATTGTGGTATTTGTATTTATTATCTTAATACAAGCCATTTCAAATATTTTTAATTTCAATTTTTTTTCAATATATATGCGTTAAGTAATACAGTCCTCAAGCATTTATATAAAACATCTAAAGTAATATAGTTATTAAATGATTATATTGTCAGTCCATTTTAAAATTATATTATTTTCACATTTACTTTTTAAGTTTAAATATAAAATTATAAATATTTTTTATCGTATTATGTATTCAATAGATATTATTAAAAGTACTATTAAATTATTTTATGAATTAAAAAAAGATTATGAACTAATGGAAAAATATTATCTAATGGCTATTGAATTAAATAATTTTAATGCTATGGATAATTTAGGTACGTATTATTATAAAGTAGTGTAAAATCATAAATTGATGAAAAAATATTATTTAATGGCTATTGAATTATCTAATTCTAATGCTATGGATAATTTAGGTACGTATTATGAAATATTAAAAAAATATGGCATCAATGAAGTCATGAATAAACTTGAAAAATTACATATAAAAATTAAATTGGATTAATTAATGATGACATTTATTTCAAATTTTAAAATCATACAATTTTAAATGTTTTTGTATATCAAAATAATAAAAATAATGTAATCAATGCTTTAATACACATATGTATTATAAAAAAATTGAAAATAAATTATGTTAAATGGTTCATTAAACATTTTAATAAATTTAATTCATATAATTAAAATCTCCACATATTTGAACATTTTGATTAAAATGAATTTTAGTACCAAAAAAAACAATGGAACTAGAACAATCGAAACAAATGGTAAAACAATGTTTTACACAAATCAATGTATGTGGATCAGCATTATTGATTACTTACATGATGTGTTAAAGTGTGATATTGAATTAGATGCGATTAGAGAAATTGGTTCTGAAGCAAATGCTCCAATAAATGGTATTAATGAACAATTTGATGCTGAATTACATATTGAATCATTATCAAATGTTGCTACTATAATTAAATTGCAAATAAATATTCATGCAGCCCATGAAGAAAATGGCAAATTTGTCATATCAGAAAAACCAAGTTGGACAGTTGGTGATAAATGTTCACCACATACCGTAGCAATAGTTTCATTTGGTGAACATTTTGAATCATTTACAATTAATGGTCATTTTGAATTAATTACATCAATCAAAGGAATTAAATTGTATGAAAAAGATGACAGTACTGATATGCATTGTGTATATCCATTTCATGACGATGAAATGACACAACATGATGCATTGTGCGAACAAAAACGGGTTGCAGAAGATACAACAAAATTATTGCATGAACAAATAAATGAATTAACACATCAATTAACATTAAACGAATTAAAATTAAAGGATTTACAAGAAACTAAAAATGACATCGAAAATACATTAGATGATAACTTAATAGCAACAATCGACAATGATATAATAACAATAAAAAATTCCATTATTCAATTGCAAACAACATTAGATGTTGGTAAAGAAAATTTAATTATAGAACAAGAAAAATTGAAATCAATTGAAATATCATTTTTGAAATTATTTATTTAACTAAAATATAAATATGATTTAATTATATATAATTAAATGGAAAATAATTATTATTTAATTCAATTGAATGGTGCCAATCCAGAATCTAAAAATTCTCAAGCAAAAATAAGTTTAAATAAAATTAATATCATTGATAAACATAAATGGTATTTAGGAAAAAATGGATACCCATACGCATATATTAAAGGAAGTAGAATACCATTGCATCGATACATATGGTGGTTAAACACAGGCACATGGAACAATCAACAAATAAATGAAAATGGAATTATTAATAAATTGTATATTGATCATATAAATAGAGACAAATTAGATGCAAGAGATGAAAATTTAAGAATTAGTACACCTGCAGAAAATTCATATAATAAAACATCAAAAAATAATATCATTGATCCAATGACATCACAACCTCTACATCATATAAAATTAAAAAAATCAGGATACTGTGTAAGTTTGACAAAAGATGGTAAAACAACAAAAATAGATAAAATAACAAATTTAGAAGATGCGAAAGAAATTTACAACATGATGGCCGCAGAATTATTTGGTAAATTTGCAGTATTATACGATTAAAATATTTATTATATCTTTTATATATTTTGTTAGTACCTAAAAAATGTCTAATACATTAAATAATGTAAAAGACATATTAAAAAATTGAATAAAAAATGTAATATAAATATAAATAGTATTATAATAAAAAAAATGAATATAATTAAAAATTTTTTTTATCCAAATAAAAATGATATATTAGATCCATTATCACTTGTTATAAAATTATACATATATTCTTTTACACCTGACAAAACTAAAATTTCAATACTTAATAATAAAATTGAATTTCAAGAAGATGGAATATTTCAATCGACCGTCAGAACAATAAATCGTGACACAAAAAATGATTTGATAAATATGTTATTACCTCTTACTTATGCTTGTGAAATGTATTTAAATGATAACAATGATAGTTCTAAATACAATATTATATTTGAAGGTGTGATATGTTCATTAAATAAATTAAATAAAGTATATGAATCAAATGAAATAACACAAAATATTGAACAATTGAAAAATATTGTTCAAAAATTTTTAAATGGCCATAATTTTTCACCAACATCAATTGTTTCAAATTGGAATGAACCATCGACACAATTAAAAAAAAGTTTTTATTCCCAAACAAATTCTATTTGGACACAAAATAGATTAAAAATATTATTTGGATATATAAATGAAATAACTATTACAAAATCAATTGAAAATACAACAATTTTAATTATTTCATTAAAAACATTTATGAATTATATTGATTTATTGGTTTCTAATCTGATAAATGATTTACATTTATTAAGATAAAAATTATATAGTATATTTTTTATATCGAACATTCTTGAATTATTTTGTCAAATGATGAAAACATTTTATCCTTTTGTTGTGATATTTTAACAAGATATTCATCAGCTGTTTCATATGGTATTTTATATCCAAATACACTTATCCATTTAACAATTTCAACTGTTCTATCAATTTCTGGCAAAGATTTATGTGAATCATATCTAATTGCTCTACCTATAATTTGATTGATTTTACTTTCATTCCAATGAGGTTCCATTATATGTATAGAACGTGTGTTTTTTAGATCTAAACTTTCTGAACCAGCAGACGTAATCAACAAAATATCAATTTGTCTTGAATTGTATTTATCAATGATTTTATTTCTTTTTTCTTCAGTTTGTTCACCATAATATAAAGCATATGAAATTTTATTTTTATTGAGATGAATTGTTAATGGTAAAATACCATTTGAAAGATAATTAGAATATATGACAATTGGTTTTGGTGCATTTTTTATATAATTCCAAATAGCTAAAATTTTTGGAAAATCAGCAGAATTTTCTAATGTATTAGAAAGTTGTCTAGTTACATTTAAAAAATTATTCACTTTTCTTTTGTCAAGTATTGAATAATCTATATGTTGTATATTGTCGAGTGATAATATTTTTTTTAAATAATGTCTATATTCAGATATTTGAGCATTTGACATATCCACTTTATTATATATTGTAAAAGATTTTGGATAATGTATATCTTGTGTTTTTATAAAATAACTAATTGTTCCATCGATACGTTCTTTAAGTGTAAGAACTGAACCAGGCGCCTCATAAATTTCATCCCAAAAAAAAAATTTAAATTCTTTATTTGTTTCAGGTAGAACTTCATCTTTTTTAATCATGTTTACTAATACTGATAAATCAGTTAAAGAATTATAGAAAATTGTTCCTGTTAATAAAACTAATTTTTTAGCTTTCATACATTCTGTTATAAGTATTGATTGTAATTTTGTTCCTGTTCTTAAATGATGCGCTTCATCTATAATTATTGAATAATTTGATAAATCTAATTTATCTTTTTGTTCTGTACCAATAATCATTTTTATTATTTTTTGATATGTTAAAATTTGTATTCGTTTTTCGTCCAAATTCATTTTTTTAATATCATCTAAAAAATTTTTTCTTGATGCTTTTGTTGATATTACAATTATTGGATATTTGAATTGATAAACCATTGCTAATGATGTTATGGTTTTACCAGAACCCATTGAATGATACAATATTAATCCATAATGTGTTTTTAACCAATCTACACATTTAATTTGATGTTCAAATAATTTAATATTATATAAAGTCATTATATCATATTATAAATTTATATAAAAAAATGCATTATTTATAATTTTATTATTATTATTATAATATTGCAATTTATTAGTATTTCTTTTTTTCATTTGTATACAATGTGTTTTGATTACTTAATTACTGTTCTTAACACATATATTGTAAAAAATTGATTTTTACAATATATCTTTGATTTAGACAATGTGTAATTTAATCATGAATAAATTAATTGAAACAAACAATTATTGGATTATAAATGAACATTTGATATTTAAACCGGACTTTAATGGATCTTTAGATAAATACACAAATTTATTAAGCAAATATGAATATTTAATATTTTCAGATTATGCTGATTTGAAAAGTTGTATTGATGTTAATAATGTACGCGTGTATAATAACAGTCATTATGTTAGATCAAAATTTAATTATCCAATTGAATTAAATCAAAATCTTACACGTTTGTTCTTGGGTTTTTGTTTTGATCTACCGATACAATTAAATCAAAATCTTACACGTTTGACCATGGGTTTTTGTTTTGATCAACTGATACAATTAAATCAAAATCTTACACATTTGACTATGGGTCAAACGTTTAATCAACCAATTCAATTAAATCAAAATCTTACTCATTTGACTATGGGTTGGTATTTTAATCAACCAATTCAATTAAATAAAAATCTTACTTATTTGTTCTTGGGATTTAATTTTAATTACCCTATTGAATTAAATCAAAATCTTACACATTTGACTATGGATTATTCTTTTAATCACCCAATTGAATTAAATCAAAATCTTACTTATTTGACTATGGGTAACCATTTTAATCAAACAATTCAATTAAATAAAAATCTTACTTATTTGTTCTTGGGATTTAATTTTAATTACCCTATTGAATTAAATCAAAATCTTACACATTTGACTATG
>JACCDN010624852.1_pt1 | contig 16179 bp, 8 predicted proteins | sample 7441691 | NCBI WGS metagenome assembly JACCDN01 (sample SAMN15323439, study PRJNA562643) | freshwater metagenome | isolation source: river surface water | place: USA:Blue River Watershed | collected 2017-08-16
AATATCTTGCAGAATATACATTTAGATTTAATAGACGCCACGATCCGGATTCTTTGTTCTTTAGAGCTTTAGGAGCTTGTGTTCATGCAAAACCTGTTACCTCACAGGTACTTTTCGGATAAGCATTATTTCTAGTGTTGACTTTATCTCTAAGGGCTACGCGGAGCCTATAATCCGCGCCAAGCTTTGGTTATACTCCCTATAAATGAAAAACAGGTTTTTTAGCGCCTAGATCTTGAGCCGTCTTTTCATTCCCTGTTTTTCATTCACCATAGGCATATAAAAAATATTGATAGCGCTGATTAGTGAGTTCCCTTATGGGATAATTCAGGCTACAAGACTGCTTCCCAGTATAACAGATGATCTTGCTATTTCCCGCGTGGCTGTAAGTTCTGCTTCTTAATAAGCATATTGCGCAGCTTCCCTATCCCCCTTTTTTCAAGCCCTTTCAAAATATGGATGATGGCCTATCCCTACTCCATAAGGGATGGCAGGACAGGGTCAATAACAGGTTCCTTCCCGTGTTCCGTAACCAAAAGAAATTAAATTGTCTTAATTTTTATTAAAAAGTTAGATACGATGAGGAAAAGGCATTTACGGGCGTTGGACGATAGTGATGAAAAAATGGATTGAGAATCAAGGGCCGCTCAAGAAGCTTGGTAAAGAAGTTCACGCTTTTGTAAGCGCTATGCGCCATAAAATTCAAACCCATTCCCTTTATCAATTCATTCAATCCAGAATTGGCGAGAAGAAGATGTACGGTCTGAATGCGGGCGTCATTTTTCTTCTTATATTTGCCTTGGCTCAGTGCGGGCGATCCGGAAACAGGGACAAGCAAAATACGAAGCCCCCTGTGCCCGTTATGACGGCCAAAATTCGTAAAGGCGCTGTGCCGCTCTATTTAAAAACCATTGGAACCGTTACGCCGTTTGATAGCGTTAGCGTTCGTACCCAAATTAATGGCCGGCTCCTCAGCGTTCACTTTCAAGAAGGCCAACTTGTCACAAAAGGCCAGGTACTCGCTGAAATTGACCCCCGCCCCTATGAAGCGTTGTTGAAGCAATATAAAGGGCAACTGGTTCGGGATCAGGCGTTACTTAGTAATGCCCGGCTTGACCTGAAGAGATATAAAAAGTTATACGCGCAAGATTCTATTTCCCGGCAGGCGCTTGATACGCAAATTCATTTGGTTAAGCAATATGAAGGAACCGTGAGTTCAGATCAGGGTTTGGTAGATGGCGCCCAAGTGAACTTTCACTATTGTCAAATTATCAGCAACATTTCAGGAATGATCGGTTTACGGCAAGTAAACCCGGGAAATTTTGTTCAAACGATGGATACAACGCCTATTGCGACAGTGAATGCCATTTCACCCATAACAGTGGTGTTTAGCATCCCCGAAGACGATTTGAGGCAAGTGCAGGAAAAAGTAAGAAACAATATTTCCCTTGTGGTGGATGCCTTTGACAGAAAAGAGGAAAATCTCCTGGCGACAGGCCGCTTGTTGGCGCTGGATAGCCAAATTGATAACACCACCGGTACGATCAAGCTCAAAGCCTCTTTCGCTAATGAAGATTACCGGCTGTTTCCCAACCAGTTTGTTAATGTTCGACTTAAAGTGGATACGCTTAATAATGCGCTCATCGCGCCAACAGCTGCGGTTCAAACCGGCAGGGAAGGCCTGTTTGTTTATGTGGTGAATGAAGAAACGAAATCGGTTTCCATCAAACCCGTCACCATTAAGGTCTCCATGGGCGGTGATTCTTCCCTGTCGGGAGATCTGGCGGAAGGGCAATCTGTTGTCATCCAGGGAACAGATAAACTATCAGATGGCGCCTCTGTTATTCTATCCCAAGCTGAAGGACAGGGTTCAAAAGGGCAGTCTGCCTTATGAACTTGTCTGAACCCTTCATCCGCCGGCCCATTGCGACATCCCTCATCATGGTTTCAATCTTACTTCTGGGGTGGCTGGCTTACCGGTTGTTGCCCGTATCCGCTCTACCGGAAGTTGATTATCCCACGATTCGCGTGTCAACTTTCTATCCGGGCGCCAGTCCGGATGTCATGGCTTCCCTGATTACGGCTCCCCTGGAAAAGCAATTCGGCATTGTGGCGGGATTGAGCCAAATGACGTCAAACAGCTCAACAGGGACATCCATTATCACGTTAAAATTCAGCCTTGAAACGACTTTGGATGTCGCCGAGCAAGAAGTGCAGGCGGCCATAAATGCGGCCTCTACCTATCTTCCCTCTAACTTGCCGAATCCACCCGTTTATAACAAGGTCAATCCGGCTGATACGCCTATTATGACCCTTGCTTTAACATCGAAGCAACTTCCCCTGTACAAGATTCAAGAGTCTGCGGAAACGCGGTTTTCTCAAAAAATCTCCCAAATATCTGGCGTGGGGCTGGTCAGCATCAGCGGGGCGCAAAGGCCAGCGGTGCGCGTGCAGTGCAACCCCATGGCTTTAGCTCAATACGGGTTGACGCTGGAGGACATCCGCACAGCCGTGAGTACGGCGAGCAGCAATCAACCCAAAGGCAGCTTTGATGGCCCTTTTCAATCTTGCGTTATCAATGCGAACGATCAGATCCTCACCAGCAGCGCCTACCAGAATTTAATTATCGCTTATAAAAATGAGGCGCCGATTCGCTTAAGCGATGTCGCTAAAGTGATTGACGGACCTGAAAATAAATATCAGGCAGCATGGAAAAATGAAGAACCGGCCATCATTTTGACAATTCAACGCCAGCCAGGGGCAAATGTGATTGAGGTGGTGGACCGCATCAAAAAACTATTGCCGACCTTGAGCGCGGGTTTGCCGGGGGATATTGACATATCCATTCTGAATGACCGCACCATTACCGTTCGGGCTTCCGTGAATGATGCGTTAAGGGATTTGATGATTTCTATTATCCTGGTGGTTTTTGTCGTCTTTTTATTTTTAAAGAACTTTGCCGCGACGCTTATCCCGAGCGTCGCTGTTCCCTTATCCTTAATTGGAACATTCAGTTTCATGTACTTGATGGGGTTTAGTTTGAACAACCTGTCCTTGATGGCCTTGACGGTTGCGACAGGCTTTGTGGTGGATGATGCGATTGTGATGCTGGAGAACATCTCGCGTTATATTGAGAAAGGTTTATCCCCTTTTCAGGCGGCTTTAAAAGGCGCCCAGCAAATTGGTTTTACCATTGTGTCCCTGACCATTTCGCTCATCGCTGTTTTGATTCCCCTTCTCTTGATGCAAGATATTATGGGACGGTTATTCCGCGAATTCGCCATTACGCTTTCCGTATCTATTCTCATTTCCGGTTTCGTTTCCCTAACGTTAACCCCGATGCTCTGTTCCCGCTGGTTATCCAGCCATCATATGGCGGAATCAGAGCAAAATTATGCTCAACGGTTTATTAAAAAACTGATTGAAAGGTATGAAAGGTCTCTCAAAATCGTTTTGAATTACCAGCAGGCAACCCTGGTTGTCGCTGCAGGAACGCTGATGATGACAGGCGGGTTGTTTTATGTCATTCCAAAAGGGTTTTTCCCCATCCAGGATACAGGGTTGATCCAGGGAATTTCAGAAGCTTCCCAGTCCATTTCTTTTCAGGCGATGGCGCAGCGGCAACAAGCATTGACCCATATTATTTTACAAGATCCCTCTGTCGAGAATGTTTCCTCTTATATCGGCGTTGATGGAACGAATGTCACGTTGAACACAGGGCGGTTACTGATCAGTTTAAAGCCGGTTGATCAAAGAAGAGAGACAGTGATGCAGCTTATTCAGCGCCTTCAGGAAAAACTGAAAGGGATTTCAGGGATTACATTGTACATGCAACCTGTACAAGACCTGTCCATTGAGGACCGCGTAAGCCGTACCCAGTATCAATACAGCTTGAATACGCCCAATGGGGAAGAACTCTCCAAGTGGACAGAACGTTTTGTCGAAAAACTAAAAACTATCCCTGTTCTTCAGGATGTGGCGTCAGATCAGCAGAATTCGGGGCTTCAAGTTTATATTAATATTGACCGGACGGCGGCAGCCCGGCTGGGCGTCACGGTTCAGGATATCGATAACGCCCTCTATAATGCCTTTGGCCAGCATCAGATATCCACCCTGTTTACTCAAATTAACCAGTATTACGTTATCCTGGAAGTTTTGCCGGATTTACAAACGCGGGTAGACGCATTAAAAAATATTTATCTGATGTCGGCTTCCAAACAACCGATTCCCCTCAGTGCGGTGAGTGACATTTCCGAAAAAACAGGCCCCCTTGCCGTGAGCCGTCAAGGCCAGTTTCCCGTTGCCATCATTTCCTTTAATCTAGCGCCCGGGATATCATTGGGAGAAGCTGTTCAAGCCATTGATAAAGCCAAGCAGGACATCGGCATGCCAGATAGTATCTTGACAGGTTTTGAAGGAACCGCAAAAACCTTTCAAGGATCCCTGGGCAACGAATTCTGGCTCGTCATGGCGGCGCTTGTGGTTGTGTATATTGTTTTGGGAATTTTATATGAAAGTTATATCCATCCCATAACCATTTTATCAACGCTTCCCTCTGCTGGCATGGGCGCCCTTATTGCTCTGATGGGCGCAGGACAGGATCTTGGCGTTGTGTCCTTGATCGGGATTATCCTTTTGATCGGCATTGTGAAAAAGAACGCGATCATGATGATCGATTTTGCTCTGGATGCCGAGCGACAAGAAGGAAAATCCCCCTATGACGCTATTTTTTCGGCCTGCCTCTTACGGCTACGGCCCATTCTCATGACAACCCTGTGCGCTCTTTTAGGGGCTGTCCCCCTGGCTTTTAGCTATGGCATGGGAGCGGAACTAAGGCAGCCGTTGGGAATTTCTATCATCGGCGGCCTGGCGTTGAGCCAGTTATTGACGCTTTATACAACGCCCGTCATTTATTTAACATTTGACCGCCTTGCCAAAAAATTCGCTCTTTTCCGCAGGGAATTTTTTAGCAATGGGCTTTTGCCAGAAAGCCCGAGATGAATTTTCCCGCAATCTTTATCAACCGTCCGGTTGGCACCACCCTCCTGGCTGTAGGAATGGGTATTTTTGGGATGATTGCCTTCGGGTTCCTTCCTGTTTCAACCTTACCGCAAATTGAGTTTCCAACAATTACGGTCACCGCCAGTCTTCCCGGCGCCAGCCCTGAAATTATGGCGACCTCTGTCGCAACGCCTCTGGAACGTCAATTGGGACAAATTGCGGGCGTAACGGAAATGACATCCGCGAGCAAACTGGGAACCATGCGGATCGTCATTCAGTTTGAGTTGAGCCGGGATATTAATGGCGCCGCCAGGGACGTTCAAGCCGCTATTATTGCGGCCCGAAGCCATTTGCCATCTGACCTTCCCAGCCAGCCCACTTACAGGATTGTTAATCCCGCCGATGCGCCCATTATGGTGATTGCCCTTCGGTCAACCATTTATGACCGGGGGAAAATGTATGATATAGCATCGACCATTCTCCAGCAAAAACTTTCACAAGTGGATGGCGTCGGGCAAGTCATTGTGGGAGGCGGGTCCCTGCCTGCGGTTCGGGCTGAGGTGAACCCGGACGCACTCAACCACTATAATATTAGCCTTGAAGATGTAGGCCATGCCATCATAACGGCCAATGTTAACCAGCCTAAAGGGCAGTTGATGGGCGCCATTCACTCTTTGGACATTATGAGTAATGACCAGATGTTTGATGCCAATTCCTATAAACCTGTTGTTGTGACTTATAAAAACAATGCGCCTGTTCGTTTGATGGATGTCGCAGACGTTGTTGATTCAGTTGAAGATATTCGGAACATGGGAATATCTGACGGGAAACCCGCTGTTGTCCTTATTATTTTTAAACAGCCTGGTTCCAACATTATTGAAACCGTAGACCGCTTGTATAAGTCCCTTAACCAGATTAAAGCAGCCATTCCATCCGCCCTTGAGTTAGCTATTGTGATGGATAGAACAGAAACCATCCGGTCTTCCGTGGCGCATGTCGAGTTGACGCTTCTTTTATCCATTTTACTGGTTGTGGGCGTGATTTATGTTTTTTTAGGAAACGCAAGAGCGGCGATTATCCCCAGCATTGTCGTTCTCCTGACGATTCTGGGAACGTTTGGCTTGATGTATTTATGCGGGTTCAGCCTGGACAATCTTTCTTTAATTGCCCTGACGATCTCAACCGGCTTTATTGTGGATGATGCGGTTGTTGTTCTGGAAAATATTGAGCGCCATATTGAAGCCGGCATGAAACCGTTTAAGGCCGCCCTGGAAGGGACGAAAGAAGTCGGCTTTACCGTTCTGTCAATGAGCGTTTCCCTTATTGCCGTTTTTCTTCCCATTTTGTTAATGGGGGGAATTGTGGGGCGGCTTTTCCGGGAATTCGCTTTGACGCTGTCGATCGCTATTCTGGTATCCCTGTTTGTTTCCCTTACGGTTACGCCCATGCTGTCAGCCAGGCTATTGGGGTCCCTTCAAAATCACAGAAAAAGGCATGCATTTTCAGGTATAGACTGGATGAAAAAGCGCTATCGCCAAACGTTGGGGTGGGGTTTGCGGCATCAAGGTGTGATGCTAACGCTTACAGCCGCCACGGTTGTCGTCAATATTTGCCTTTTTATGATCATTCCCAAAGGATTTTTTCCTTTACAGGATACGGGACGCCTTGTTTGTTCGATTCAGGCGCAACAGGATATGTCTTTTACCGAATTGCAAAAAAAAATGGAGCGGTTTGTTGATATCATCAAGCAAGATCCTGCGATTGCGCATGTTTCCGGATTCGCAGGGGGCGCAAGCTCGATTGGCAGTTCCGGATCTTTATATGTTTCTTTAAAGCCACGGGACGAGAGAAACGCAACTGTTTTTGACGTTATCAACCGTTTACGTGAAAAACTGGCGGCTATTTCAGGCGCGACTTTATATATGCAGGCATCACAAGATCTCGTTATCGGGGGACGCTCAACCAATGCGTTATTTCAGTATACGCTGACTTCTTATGAGCTGGAGACCCTGAATAAATGGGCCCCTCTTATTCAAAAGGAGCTGTCAAAGCTTCCCGGCATCGCTGATTTAAATAATGACCAGCTCAATAACGGGTTAGAAACACGTTTGACCTATGACCGGGATACGATGGCCCGGTTCCATATTTCAACGCAACAAGTTGATAATATTCTTTACGATGCGTTTGGTCAAAAACAAGTCGCTACGATGTATACAGCCCTCAATCAATATCATGTCATCCTGGAAGTGGCGCCAAAATACTGGCAACACCCTGATACGTTAAAAAAAATATATGTGACGGGATCAACAGGGCAAATGGTTCCTTTATCCGTATTGGCCGATTTTACGCTTTCATCGACGCTCCTTCAGGTCAATCATCAGGGACAATTTCCTGCCGCCACATTATCCTTTAATTTATTGCCAGGTTTTTCCCTGGGAGCGGTGGTGGATGGCATCAGTAACATCATCGGCAAAATGAACATTCCCACCTCAAGCATTCAAGGAAAATTTCAAGGTACGGCGCTGGCTTTTCAGCAGTCACTGGCATCACAGCCCTATTTAATCCTGACGGCGCTTTTGGTTGTTTATATTGTTTTGGGTATCCTTTACGAAAGCGCCGCTCACCCCTTGACGATTTTATCCACACTGCCTTCCGCCGGCGTGGGGGCTTTGCTGGCTTTAATTCTGGCGGGAAGCGAGTTGAGCATTATTAGTTTGATCGGTATTATTTTATTGATTGGCATTGTTAAGAAGAATGCCATTATGATGGTTGATTTTGCCCTGGACATTCAAAGGCGTCGGAACAAGTCTTCCCTTGCAGCGGTCTACCAGGCGTGCTTATGGCGGTTCCGTCCCATTATGATGACGACGATGGCAGCCCTTTTTGGCGCCCTTCCCCTTGCTTTTGAAAGCGGCGTCGGGTCAGAGCTGCGGAAACCTCTGGGTATTTCTATCATCGGGGGGTTGATCATTAGCCAGGCGCTCACCTTATATACCACACCCGTTATTTATTTAAGCCTGGAAAGGGTAACCGCCCGTTTAAGGACATGGCGAGCGTCCGGACGTTTGTTACGTAAGCCTGTTCCTGTAGCGGACCATTAAGGAGAAACTCATGCGTTCGTCTTTTTTATCCAGATCCCTCTTCACATCGTTTCTTCTGTATGGTTGCGCCGTCGGGCCGGATTATACGCGGCCAGAAGTTGTGGTTCCCGCGGCCTATAAAGAAACTCCTTCTTTGAAAGAGAATAAAGGGGCATGGAAAGTCGCTACCCCCCAGGATACAATGAATCAAGGCCCCTGGTGGTTGATTTTTAATGATGCGGCGTTGAATGCGCTAGAAACGGAAGCCACGGCTTCCAATCAGAATATTGCCGTTTCTGAAGCGCAATATAACCAAGCCCTGGCAATAGTAAGGGAAGCAAAAGCGGGTTTCTTCCCCATACTTTCCGGAACAGGAGGGGATACGAAGTCACGGTCCTGGTCAAGCAACGCCACCAGCGGGACGGGCGGAACGTCAAGCTCAACGGGTGGAAAAATGATTAGCAACTCAGCTTCTGCTACCCTGCAAGCGACCTGGGAGCCGGATTTATGGGGAAGCGTGCGCCGTTTGGTGGAAGCGGATGAAGCCGCGGCTGAAGCGAGTACGGCCCAGCTGGCGGCGACGCGATTGTCAACCCAGGCCACGCTCGCTCAGGCTTATTTTCAATTGCGCGCGCTGGATGAGGCGCAAGGGATGCTGGATGAAAGCGCCACGGCCTATGAGAAATTCCTGAAAATTACAAAAAATCAATATGCGGCAGGAACCGCATCACGGCTGGCTATCTTGCAAGCTGAAGCTCAATTGCAAGCTATCCGCGTACTTGCGATTGATAATGGAGTTGCCCGTGCGCAATTTGAACATTCCATTGCTGTTTTGATGGGACGCCCCCCGGCCAATTTTTCGATTCCCAGACAGTCAAGCTGCCTTATGCCACCGTCCATTCCCCTTGAGGTTCCGTCTGTTTTGCTGGAACGCCGTCCTGATATTGCGAATGCTGAACGGTTGATGGCGCAAGCGAATGCGCAAATTGGCGTGGCAACGGCTGCCTTCTTCCCCTTAGTAGCGTTATCCGGTTCACGGGGGGCGGGAAGCAAAAGTTTTGGTCATCTCTTCTCAAACCCCGCCCCGTTCTGGTCTTTAGGGGCGCAAGTTACGGAAACTATTTTTGACGGGGGTTCACGGTCTGCGGCTATAGACGCAGCCGACGCCGCTTATCAAGCCACGGTAGCGTCCTATCGTCAAACCGTTTTGGCAGCTTTTCAGGATGTTGAAGACAACCTGGCGACTTTAAATATCCTCCAGGCGGAAATGAAAGCTCAAGAGAAGGCGGTCGTGACGGCAGAAAAAGAGTTTGTCTTTGCTCTGAATGAGTATAAGGCAGGCATTGTAGCCGCAACGGATGTTCTCACAGCGCTCTTTAACATGTACACAGCCAAAAGGAGCGCCGTCACCCTTGCAAGTCGCCGCATGGTCGCTGCCGTTGGCCTGATTAAAGCTTTAGGAGGAGGATGGAAAAATCAGATGGAAGAGGAAATGAGTTGTGAAATCCAGGGATAAGAGGGGTGGATGTTTTTTAGCGCTTGTTGACTCGAATCTGCCCGTACAACGAATGCCCGCCAAGGCATCAAAATTTGTAATGTAATATACGAGGTTTATCCTCCTGTATTGTTCTCAACGATAGATCCAGGTGAGCTAATAAAAAAAGCCCCCAGAGCCTGGGGGCTTCCATCACTCCCATACGGGCATCTTAATTTTTTGGCGCCGCCTTTGAAGCATCTTCTTTTTTGTCATCAGCTTTTTTGACTTCAGGTTGCGCTGCGTCTGCTTTTTGGTCGATCGGCTTGCCGTCTAATCCAAAAAGCTCAACCTTTGCTTTTCCTTCTAACTCTTTAATGGCTTCTTTTGCAAATTTAGAACCAACAGCAGTTTTCAGTTCATTCTTAACAGCCTCAAATGCCGGGAAGGTAGCCGGGCGCTTGTCTTGAACCAGGATAATGTTATAGGTCGTTACCTTCTTGCTGGCTTCTGAAGGATCTGGCATGGATATTTCCACAACAGTCGGAACGAGCGTTGCCTTTGCCGCATTCTTAACTTTATCCCGGAAAGCTTCTGGCAATTCCCCCAGGCGGACATATCCCAAATTGCCATCTGGAATCTTGTTCATTGATTCCGTATTAGCAACTTCAGCAAACTTGGACATACCTGATTTTTTCAAATCCCTCAAGACGCCTTCGGCCTTTTTCTTATCTGTAACCGTGATCATGCTGATATTGTATTCATCTTCCTTTGGCGCTGCTTTTTTAACGTCTTCATAAGCTTTTTTCAACTCATCATCGGTAGCGCGCGTCTCAATTTCCTTGTCCAGGAACAATTTTTGCAACACGCCTTTTTTGCATTCCTCAACCATTTTTTCATATTCAGGTTTGCTTTTCAGACCGGATTTTTCCGCGTAGAATGTGATAATTTGCTCTGTTACAACGCTTTTTTGAAGAAGAGGGAAGATTTGGTCATAGGGTGCGCCTGCCAATTGGGGAGGCAATACGGACAATTTAGATTTGACATCACCCGCTGTAACTTTTTTAACAATGGCTCCATCTATCGTAATAATGGCGACCACGGTGCTGTCTGACGTGGCCGTTGCGGAAGAAGCCGTTGCGTCAGCGCCAGGAGCAGCGCCTGTTGCCATAGGGACAGATGCCAGTAACGCGATGGCTAATGCAGCGGCACGGGAAGAGATAAATGATTTCATATGACCAATTTCCTTATAAATTTAATGTAACAACTCAAAAATTCTATTGGTAACTGTCTCGATTATGAAGCATATTCGAATCACCTTAAAGACTGCAAGATAGCCCAGCTTACCCAGGCAGCAGACCAAACAGTAACACGTAAATGCCCTTAAAGCAGACCAGTTAAAAATTAAATAACACAATGGCGCCTGATCAGGGTATAACCATTGAGTCTTTTATAAAATAGAATTACAATGAACGCAAGGTGTCATGTGAGAGCTAAAGAGGGCGCCCTTAGTAATTTTTTAAGGGAAATACCCGGGTTTGTTGAGTATATGCCTGGTGGGGGTGGGTGATTGTTCATTCTATAATGAGCATAAATATCCCAAACGGATTTGAAACCATCCCTGCAAGTAAGGCTTAAGGGTGATGACGATAACATAAAATTAAATTGAGGCTTATATGTTCGGAACGGCTTTTAGAAAATTGTTTGGCTCCGCCAACGATCGTATTGTTAAAAAACATTATAAAACCGCTGAAAAAATTAATGCGATAGAAGAAGAAATTTCAAAACTTCCTGACTCGCAGTTACGGACCCGGACGGATTGGTTTCGGGAACGACTTGAGCAGGGTGAAAGCTTGGATGGATTGCTCATCGAAGCCTTTGCCACGGTCCGGGAGGCCGCCAAACGCACACTGGGCCAACGGCCCTTTGATGTTCAGCTGGTAGGCGGTATGGTTCTGCATGAAGGAATGATTACGGAAATGCGCACCGGTGAGGGAAAGACCCTGGTTGCGACCTTACCCGTTTATCTCAATGCTTTAACGGGAAAAGGCGTCCATGTCGTGACGATTAACGACTATCTAGCGGAACGTGACTCCCGGTGGATGGGTCAGATTTATGAATTTTTAGGGCTAAAAGTTGGTTGCATTATCCATGGATTAACGGATGAGGAACGCCGGAATGCGTATGCAGCGGACGTCACTTATGGAACAAACCACGAATTTGGCTTTGATTACTTACGCGATAATATGAAATTTCGCCTGAATGAAATGGTTCAACGTCCTTTCAATTTTGCCATTGTGGACGAAGTCGATAGCATTTTGATTGACGAAGCCCGGACTCCCTTAATTATTTCGGGATCTGCGGAAGACTCATCCGACCTCTATGTGGAAATTAACAGGCTGCTTCCCACCTTGAGGGTGGAAGATTATGAGAAAGATGAAAAGCAACGCACGGTAACGCTCACGGAAGCCGGGGTGGAACATATTGAAGAGCTGCTTCGCCAGAATGGCCTCCTTCAATCCGGCGCAACTCTTTACGATATTCATAACATTGGCCTCGTCCATCACGTGAACCAGGCATTGCGTGCCCATAAGCTGTTTACCCGGGATGTTGATTACATTGTTAAGGATGACAAAGTCGTTATTATTGATGAATTTACAGGACGTATGATGGAGGGCCGGCGGTATTCCGAAGGGTTACATCAGGCTTTGGAGGCTAAGGAAAACGTTACCATTGAGATGGAAAACCAAACCCTGGCATCTATTACCTACCAGAATTTCTTTCGGATATATCCGAAACTTTCCGGAATGACCGGAACAGCGATGACGGATGCGCCTGAATTTGATGAAATTTATAAGCTGGCAACGGTTGAGATTCCAACCAATGTTCCCATTCAGCGCCTTGATTATGATGATGAAGTTTACCTGACCGCTCAAGAAAAATATGGGGCGGTTGTCAAATTAATTCGGGAATGCCAGGATCGCAGGCAGCCTGTTTTGGTTGGAACCACCAGCATCGAAAAGTCTGACTTTTTGTCAGAGCTTTTGACAAAAGAGAAGATTTCCCATCAAGTCCTTAACGCCCGTTATCATGAGCAAGAAGCCCTGATTATCGCTGAAGCTGGCTATCCGGGAGCTGTTACCATTGCGACCAATATGGCGGGCCGGGGAACAGATATTAAACTTGGCGGCAACCTGGAAATACGTACGGAACGGGAATTAGGGAATGTAACAGACCCCCAGGAACGAGAAAAACGGATTGCCAAAATTCGCCAGGAAATTGACGAAGCGCAACAGATCGCAAAAAAGGCGGGAGGTCTCTATGTCATTGGAACGGAGCGCCATGAAAGCCGTCGCATCGACAACCAGTTGCGGGGGCGGTCGGGTCGTCAAGGAGATCCAGGCGCTTCCAAGTTCTTTATTTCCCTTGAAGATGACTTGATGCGTATCTTTGGATCAGAGCGCCTCGATGGCATGTTGCGCAAGTTGGGCGTCCAGGAAGGAGAAGCGATTTCCCATTCCATGATTAGCAAAGCCTTAGCCCGCGCCCAGCAAAAAGTGGAAGCCCGGAATTTTGATATTCGTAAACATTTGTTGAAGTATGACGATGTTATGAATGACCAGCGGAAAATTATTTATGAACAACGTCGGGAATTGATGACGAACGAAGACGCTCAAGAGCTGATTCAAGAAATGCGCAGTGATGTTGTCGATAATATAGTGAAAATCCATATTCCTGAAAATGCCCTTGCGGAACAATGGGACCTGGAGGGATTGCGTGCGGAATGTACCCGTATATTCGCATTAACCTTGCCCATTGAGCAATGGGGGGCTGAAGAAGGGATTGCAGAGCCTGAATTGTACGCGCGGATTATGAAAGCTGTTGAAGAAACCGCCGCTGTGAAAGAGGAAAAATATGGCGCTTCCCTGATGCGGTCAGCCGAGCGGACATTGCTGTTGCAAACCCTGGACCGATGCTGGAAAGAGAATCTGTTGATGCTCGATCATTTGCGTCAGGGGATTAACTTGCGGGCTTACGCCCAAAGTAATCCCCTTAATGAGTATAAGCGGGAAGCCTTCAACCTGTTCCGGGAGTTATTGGTTCGTGTGCGGGAAGAGGTGACCATCCTTTTGTCCCATTTTGATTTGCGAATGCCTTCTGAGGAAGCGCTTGAGGATGTCCTGGGAGAGACTGATTTTTCCCGCTTTAAGGAAGAGACGCCTAACTGGATCCAGGCGGATGAAGGTCTCAATGTTCCGGGAGGCATACCCCTTTGGGATACGCCAACAATGGCGCCTGAACCGTTGCAGACCGGGCATTCAAAGGAGAATGGGGGCATTGATCCCGCAGATCCCTCGACATGGGGGCGTGTCCAAAGAAATGCCTTGTGCCCTTGTGAGTCAGGGTTGAAATATAAGCATTGTCATGGTCAACTTGGGGAAGACTCATAACCCCTCATCCCGCAAGGAGATAAGCTGTGCAAGAAATTAAGTCGGTCTGTGTTTATTGTGGATCCTCTTCCAAGACGGAGCTTATCTATCAACAAGCTGCGTTTGAGCTTGGTAAATCCCTGGCTCATGCGGGAATCCAGCTGGTGTATGGAGGGGGGCAATTAGGCCTTATGGGACTCGTCGCAGATGGCGTTATGGATCATGGTGGCCGGGCTATTGGGTTTATCACCCAGAATTTAGAACACATAGAAGGCGGGCACAATCATTTGAGTGAGCTTCACATTGTCGATTCCATGCATACGCGCAAGCTCAGGATGTCTGAAAATGCCGATGCGTTCGTTATCTTGCCAGGTGGTTTTGGCACACTCGACGAACTCTTTGAAATCTTGACCTGGCGTCAACTGGAAATGCATGATAAGCCCCTCATTATTGCCAATATTAATGGATACTGGGATCCTCTTAAAGACCTCATTCACAATGTCGTGGTACACCGCTTTGCCCGGCCGCTGGATGAGAAGCTCCTTCTCTTCGTATCCACTGTTGAGGAAGTCGTACCCCTTTTGGGTCAACTTCCTGAACCGCAGGTGGATGTAACGTCGAAGTATGTTTAACTTACCTATTGACGATTATCTTTTCGTCGGGCAGATATGAAAGGTCAGTCAGAGTTCTATGGATGGGTGGCTGAGCGGTTGAAAGCACCGGTCTTGAAAACCGGCAAGGGGGCAACTCCTTCGTGGGTTCAAATCCCACCCCATCCGCCATTGAATTTGTTATATTTTATTGAGGGAACCCGTCCCTAAAAATTCTCGTGACCCTTGCATCAGCCTTGGGCGCCTCCATTGAAGAACTCATAAACGGATATTTAAATAATAGCGCGTACTTTTTAGCATTCCTGTGTACGTAAGCGCGCCGATATCAACGAGATTTTGCAAGTCCCGGGTGGCGGTCGCGCGGGATGTTCCGGTTATACGAATATAATTTTCAGCGCTGAGTCCCCCTTTAAACCCGCTTGGCCCTTCACGGAAAAGCCGGGCGATAACTTTTTGTTGCCGGGGGTTCAATTGATCCCGTAATTTTTCATAAAGCTTTGTTTTTTCAATAAGAAAGGTAACCATATTCTGTGTATGTTCTTGCGCCTTTAAAATAGTTTCAGCAAAGTAGAGTAACCATGGCGTAATTTCCATGTCTTTGTTATTGGATTCCAACCTGTCATAATATGTTTTTTTGTTGTTCTGGATTGTATGAGAGAGCGCAATCAACGTCGGCTGCTTAAGGTCCTGGGATAAGGCTTTCTCCGCTATAGCCCGTCCAATCCGGCCATTTCCATCTTCAAAGGGGTGGATACAAACAAAATATAAATGGGCCATTCCAACACGCGTTAAGGCAGAGAGAGGCGACTCTTCCCCCGGGGCTGTTTTATTAAACCACCCTATAAATGCTTCCATTTCCTGCCTGACATCTTTTGAGGGTGGGGCTTCAAAATGAACTTTTGGGGCATGAATATAACCCGAGACAACCTGCATCGGCTCTTCATGTGTTCTGTAACACCCAACATCTTTGAGATCGCGTCTGCCTTTGGTTAGCATGGCATGCCAACCAAACAAGGTCTCATGGGTCAAGGGGGCGCTATAGGTTTGATATAAATCGACCATCATTTCAGAGATCCCCTGCTCTGCAGGAGGGATTTTGCGGGTATCCGTATCCAGGCCAAAATTTCTGCGAAGAGAAGACTGCAGGCTTTCACGGTTGAGATATTCCCCTTCAATCTCTGAGGTTTTGACAGCCTCATCACTCATCGCCTCAATCATGAAGGAGCATTGATCCTTCTCTCCCATATGCTGATAGGCGCCAAGGAACATGCCTGATTTTTTTAAAAAATTATCTTCCATCTCTCTCAAAAGAGCTGCTTCATAGCGGAAGGAGGGCCAGTCTTCTTGTTGCCAATTCCAGATCATGAGTTATAAAATCCCTTCTTATAACTCAAATAATAGCCTTTTATGAGTTATAAATCCATTATTTATACCTCATTTTGTAACGATTCCTGGGTTATACCATTTAGAAATAATAAGTGACAAATTTTATGGCAGTGCTATTTTCCTTGGAGTAAGGAGGAGAGCATGAAAGTAAATTGGTCCGATAATTTTGAACATCTCTACAAGAAGAACGGCCAGCA
>JACCDN010137275.1_pt1 | contig 16169 bp, 17 predicted proteins | sample 7441691 | NCBI WGS metagenome assembly JACCDN01 (sample SAMN15323439, study PRJNA562643) | freshwater metagenome | isolation source: river surface water | place: USA:Blue River Watershed | collected 2017-08-16
ACTTTTTCGTGTAAAGTCGGAAAGGTTCTACGGGCCTATAGCTCAGGTGGTTAGAGCGCTTCACTGATAATGAAGAGGTCGGAGGTTCAAGTCCTCCTAGGCCCACCAGGAAGCCTTTCTCTACTGAGACAAGGAGTCCAAACGTAGAAAAACAGCAACAAAGTGCACCAAGACCCGGGGATTTAGCTCAGTTGGTAGAGCACCTGCTTTGCAAGCAGGGGGTCAGGGGTTCGACCCCCCTAATCTCCACCAAGGTAAACCCTCCCCCAACAGGGAGGGCGTTATTGCTTAAAGTGCACGCGTAAACTGAGTAGTACGTGAAAGTATCCTTCGACTCTAGGGAAAGCAAAATCAACAAAGACCAAAGCTGGGCATTTAAACGCAAACACCTTAGTTCAAAAAGCTTTGAAAAAAATCCCAGGAACATTCGATTCGACCTAATGCGAATCGCTTTTGTGCTTTCAGTATTTTTGTATCACTATTCAGCCTTTGAGACCTCAAAGTATTATTTTTTTGAATATCGAAGCGTAGGCCCTCTTCAAGAATTGCTTAGCCAAATTTTTGTCTATGGCTTCCTCGCTGTTCCTGGCTTTTTTGCACTTTCAGGCTACTTTATTGACAGACTTTCAACTCAAAAAGACCCCATCGAATTCATTTCCTCCAGGGTCAGACGAATTTTGCCAAGCCTGTTGCTTGTGTCCTTCGGACTTTTCGTTTATGAAGCCGCGAGAGGACTAAATCCCCCCATCAGCTCTCTATTTTTTCTTAGCCAAACCCGAGGGGCACCGCTCCTAGACACAGCTTTTTGGAGCCTTTGGGTGGAATTAAAGTTCTACTTTTTGTATTTCCTTTATTTGCTTTTTCGCCGGCAATTTAATTCAAAGTTTGTCGATGTAGTTTTTGTTTCAGCTGTTTCGATGTTACTCATATTCAACCCGCTTCTTCCTGAGGTAGTTCAACAGCTTTTCATCGCAGACTACCTGCCGCTTTTTATGTTTGGGATATATGTAAACCGAATTCAAAATAGAAAGTTCGCCCAATTCGACATCTTGCCATTGTCCTATTTGCTGTATTTTTGTGTCGAATCAAACTGGAAAGCGGGACTATTCCATAACGAATTAGCGATCCAGAGTGTAACTTATACTGGCGTAACTCTAACAAGCGTGATAACTTTCATCACGATTTTGCTTCTTGCGCTGTATCCCCGGAAACGGGAAAAAGCTGGTGTTTTTTCCCGAGTAGTATCATTTCTAGGCCCGCGGACTTATGAATTCTATTTGGTTCATCTCGCAAGTGCCTCTATATTTGGGAATTTGCTTGTCGAATCTGGGCTAGTAAATGAATCTTTGTACTTACTTCCGATGATTCTAATGTTCACCATAATTTACGCTTTGATTGTCCACAGAATTTCACATTCTCAATTTGTAACTAATTTTATGAATTGGGATTTCAAGGCGTAAGGGGAATGAAATGACAAATAATTCCGCACATTCAGAAGTGTCGGCATACCGAAGAAAAACTTCAGTCAGCGAGCTTGTAGTCACAGCATTCTATCTGCACTCGATGAGAGACCTGGATCGAGATGCGATTGATGCAGGGGCTAATTCCGGCACTCACACGAGAATGATTGCTCATCGACTATCAGCCGGTAATGGAAAAGTGTTAGCTATCGAGCCCAATACAAGCCTGCACACCACAATAGAAGCACAATGTAGAAATGAATTACTCGAGAATTTCTTAATCGATGCAAGAGCGGTCGGCCCAGTATCCGCACAAAATCAAGAATTTGTTGTCAACCTAGATGATTCTCAAATATCTTCACTGGCAACCGTGCGCGAGAACAGTCACAACAAGAACGGACAACCCGCAAAAATAAGTCGAATAGCGGTCAATGTTGCATCTATCGAAGACCTTGTCGATGAGTACAAATTGAATCCCTCATTTTTGAAATTAGACATAGAGGGCGCTGATGCAGACGTCCTTTTTGCAAGTCGTAAATTCATTGCAGAAACTTTTGACAGTGCGGCTGTGGAGCTTGCTCCATGGAATTGTTCGGAAGACTTGTTCATAAAAATTCATGAATACTATTCTTCAAATGGATTCATCTGGCTAGATCACTTAGGACACGAAATAACACAGCGAAGTTTAAATAAACGCCAGGATTGGATTTGGTGGAACAGGTTCCTACTATCCGAGGAACACCCAGAGCGCAAATCCGTTTCTAGAAATTTCAAGCAGCACGCAAAGCTTATATGGGCCGCGTCGTAGCTACTTCCATAAGATGATTCGACGGACCAACACAACTACTGTGCGGGGAAAAAATTGATTTATTTTGTTCACTAACCAGCTTTTGGCGCCGGATGGTGGAGACGCAGTCCGCTTTACGTCTGGATAGTTGTTGATAAGGCTCTTTCGGGATGCCTCGTCTAGAGGACCAAGTCCTTCAATCGTTTCCAATGCTAAGCCGAGGTCCTTTGAATTAAGATAATTTATGGCATTGCGTTTGGCAGCTTGCTGCCTAGCTGAAAGGAACTCACCGCCTTTATCTAATTTGGTAAAACAATCTTTGTACGACTCAACATCATTCCCCATTACAAAAAAAGCTGAATCAGCCAACGGCGGAAAGCTAATTGAGTCCCCATAGGTGTTTATAACTGGAATTCCGGCACCGAGATAGTCTAAGTACCTTTGACGCATAGATTGGTGTGCCTCGATTGTTGGCTTCGAGACATTAAGTCCAAAATCTGCGGCTTGAAGTGCATCAGTTAGCAAACCAGATGCTTCAGACCAATTCTCAACAATTCTTATGCTTCCTTTATCTAACAAGTCTTTGTTTTTGTCCATGAAGGCTCTTATAAAGTGCTCACTTGAAGCGTGGTCAGTATTGTCGGGTTGCCTAATGCCTAGTTGAAGGAAGCAAAGTTGAGTCCCTTCATTGACACGAATATATTCCGAGAATGCGACAAGAAAAGTTTCAAGGTCAGTCCAATCCCAGGCCCCACCGGCATTGACAATTAGGCGTGCATCGGGTGAGAATCCAAGTTTTTGCTTGCTTGAATCACGGCCATTAAATCCCATTTCAGATTTCAAGGAGATTGGAGGGACGGGTGGAACTAAACAAGTTAGTACCCTTTTGTCATATGTCCATTTAGCCACGAGGCCAGTCAAGGCTAAAATCTGATCCTTCATCGCACGATTTTGAGTGAGAACAAAGTCCAGCTCATTTACAAGGGACTCTCGCATTTGGTCCAGATAATAATTTGGAAAGACATCCGCCATCTCCAGCCAATGAACGGCCGAAAGCACCCACACACAAGTGGCATCAGAGTCGAAGGTTTTAAGCCAAGCAAATTGCCAGATGTTAGTAGAAAAGAAAACGCACTCAAACCTTTCTAAGCTAGGCAGGTTTTGCAAGTCTCCTGAAAATTCAGCCTCAGGCCAAAGCTTCGTGATTTCTTGAAATTCATTGGTGTGTGATGTTGACACGAAAACTCGAATACCCCGCTCTAAGGCGTTCTCCGCTATGGCTAGTAGAAATTTATTGTGTGAAAATTGCCATTTAGGTGGCTTGCCGGAATGGAGCGTGAAGAAAGGCTCAGGTTCAAAGTAAATTACGGTTATTTTTTCTCGTTTTTCTTTTCTCATGAGGTACCTAGCTTCTCGTATTCGACTTACAAAACTAGCGCCATTCAAGCGCTATTTGAACATTTGGGGGTAGATTAAGGTGATGCACTCACATAATGACTATATCGTCGTTGGAGCTGGGATAGTAGGCCTCGCCACAGCACTGCACATTCATAATAAAGAACCAGACGCCCGAATCATGGTCTTGGAGAAAGCGAGTGAAGTCGGCACACAACAAACGTCACATAATTCTGGTGTCGTTCATGCCGGCATCTATTACAAGCCCAACAGTCTAAAAGCTCAGCTCTGCACTGAAGGCCGACAACTTATGAAACAGTTTTGTCAAGAAAACCAAATCCCATATAGGGAAATAGGCAAACTCATAGTTGCAAAAGATAATAGCGAGATCTCAGCTTTAGAAAAACTTATTGAGAACGCAGCAGCCAATCGAGTGCCGTACTCGGTGGTAGATCAAGACCAAATAGGAGTCCTTGCCCCTGGTGTAATTGGTATGAAGGCACTATTCAGCCCTGAGACAGCGATAGTAGATTATCTTGAAGTCACTAAAAAAATGGCGGAGCTTCTGCAACGTGACAAAATAGTCTTTATCTTTGATTGCAATGTGAAGGGCGTTGCTGAAGCAAATAAGGGTGTTGAGCTGAAAACCACCAAAGGAGATTTCTCTACAACAAAAGCCGTTTTCTGCACAGGATTAAACTCAGACCGAACAGCACGATTAGGCGGATTCAAACACAATTTCAGAATAATTCCCTTTAAGGGAACATATTACGAATCTAAAAAAAGAATGGCAAATTACTTAATTTACCCAGTTCCAAACCCTGAGTTGCCATTCCTGGGGGTTCATTACACGGAACATATTGATGGTTCCAAATCAGTTGGCCCAAATGCTGCACTCTCCCTCACCCGAGGAAGTTACAAGCGAGGCGCTATAAGCCTAAGAGACACATTCGATGCGATTACATTCATCGGATTCTGGCGGCTTATATGGAAATATCTTCCAGCCGTTATTGATGAAGCACGTACTTCACTTTTTCGCAGTCATTATTTGACTAAAGTTCAAAAGATGGTAGCTGACGTAACATCAGATGACCTGGGTAAAACAAAGAGTTTTGGAATCAGAGCGCAATTAGTTAATTTTCAAGGAAAAGCAATCGATGATTTTCTGTTTCTTTCAAACGTGCATTCTTTACATGTACTAAACGCCCCATCCCCTGCCGCAACGGCCTCCCTTGCAATAGCAAAACACATTTATATGGAGTTGAAAAAAAGTTGAAAGCTATAATTCTTGCAGGTGGATTGGGCACTCGACTTTCAGAAGAGACACAGACTAAACCAAAACCTATGGTTGAAATAGGTGGCAAACCAATTCTTTGGCACATTATGAAAACTTACGCCGAGTACGGTGTTACTGACTTTGTGATTCTCCTAGGCTACAAAGGCTATGTTATAAAGGAATACTTTCAAAACTTTCACCTCCATGACAGCAATGTCACCTATAACTTCAGGTCAAACACCACTGAATACTTTGGCAGTGCTACCGAGCCGTGGAAAGTCACACTCCTTGATACCGGAGAAATGACGATGGTTGGAGGGCGAATATTACGAGCAATTAAGAATTTAGATTTGAAAGAAGACTTTTTTCTCACTTATGGTGATGGGGTGGCAGATGTCCGGATCGATGAGCTACTGGAATTTCACAACAAAACCGGATCCCTTGCGACTGTGACTGCGGTTAGGCCCCCCGGTCGATTCGGGGCGCTTCACGTTGAAGACAACCGGGTTTCAAATTTCATTGAAAAACCAGACGGCGACGGGGCTTGGATCAACGGGGGTTATTTTGTTCTATCTCCAAAAGTTGCTGAGTATATAACTGATGATTCGACAGTTTTCGAGCAGGAACCATTAAAGAAACTCGCCTCATCCGGCCAACTAGCTGCTTTTAGGCACGAAGGTTTCTGGCAACCTATGGACACCCTTCGAGACAAAGATCATCTCAATCACCTTTATGCCTCTGGACGGGCGCCATGGAAAATTTGGAACTAATGCGCATTCTTGTTACAGGAAACCTTGGCTATGTTGGGACTGCCCTCACCAAGTATTTGGCAAAAAATCAAAGGTTTGAAATTCATGGCGTCGACATCGGGCTTTTTGAATCACAAAAACTTCGAACAAATGGCAGAGCATCTGCCAGCTATGTATCCAACCAGATGCTAAAAGACGTTAGAGATTTGAAACTCGAAGATCTAGAAAGGTATGACGTTGTAGTCCACCTTGCTGCAGTTTCAAATGATCCCATGGGAGAGGAATTTTCTTATGTCACGGAAGAAATTAACCAGGGCGCAACTATTCAACTAGCCGAACTTTGTGAGCAAGCCGGAGTCGAACACTTGATTTTTGCATCGAGCTGCTCTGTATACGGTTACGGCGGTCATTCAGATAAATCTGAAAACGATGAAGTGAATCCCTTGACCACATATGCAAAGTCAAAAATAGATTCCGAAGTTGCCTTGAGCAAAGTAGAGGGAAAACTTAAGACTACTAGTCTTAGATTTGCCACAGCTTGCGGAGCATCCGCGTCTCTGAGAACAGACCTCGTACTTAACGATTTCGTATGGAACGCGCTTGCGTCGAGAACGGTGTCCATTCTTAGTGATGGGTCGCCTTGGCGCCCTCTAATTGATGTAGAGGACATGGCTCAAGTTGTTTCTTGGATGATTAGAAACAGAGATCGGGCACCCGAACAGCATCTCGTGATAAACGCCGGTTCAAATGGCAATAATTTTCAGGTCAAGGAGATTGCCGATACGGTAGCACGAATCGTTCCCGGCACAACTGTAAGGGTTAATGAAAACGCGCAACCTGACAAAAGATCCTACAGAGTAAATTTTTCAAAGCTTCAAAATTTGACGAATAACGAACTTACATTTAAGCCCCTAGAGCAATCAGCTCAAGAATTGGTGTCTTTAATTTTTGCCCAAAATTTCGAAATTGGAAATGTTCCATTGGCCACTCTAAAGAGGCTTTCCGTGATTCGGAATCTTCAAAACGAGGGCCATTTGGATAAGAACTTAAGGTGGCTGGAAGATTGAATCAATTGGAGCCAAAGCTCTTACAGGTGAAAAGATTTTCAGACGCAAGGGGTGTCTTTACAAAACCTTGGGAGGCCGCGGGAATTAACGGAGACTTCATCCCAAGTGAACTTTACTTGAGCAACTCACACGCTGGAAGTTTCCGTGGTTTACATTTCCAAGAGGGGGCTTCAGCACAGGCAAAATTCTTAACTGTAATTTCAGGTTCAATCATTGATTTTTGCCTGGACATCCGGGAGGATTCAAAAAACTTCGGAAGACTGTACTCGTTTGAGCTTGATGCTAATAATGCCGAGGGCATTTTTGTTCCGCGTGGATTTGCACACGGCTTTTACTCACAATCCGACTCGAGTGTGCTTAACTTGTGTGACAATCCCTACGATGAAAATGCTGAAAGAGGGTTTCGACCAACCTCATTTTCAGAAATAGCCAGCCTAGAAAACTTGATTCTAAGCCAGAAAGACTCAACTTTACCACCGTTCGTAGGCAAGCCTTGATTGCAATATTGGGCGCATCGAGTTTTCTCGGAAGAAACCTGAAAACGTTTTTTGAGGATCGCGGTGTAGAGACTCTAGAATTTAGTTCTCGGCCAGAAGACCTCGAAGACTTCTTTTCTGAAGCCCAACTTAGAAATTTTAATTTAGATGCAGTTTTTATATGTGGAGCATCCCAAAATCAGAGTGATGACAGAAACTCCCTATACGAACTTATTCAATCTAATGTCACAACCCCAGGTGTTCTTGCAGAGTTCCTACTTAGAACTTCACCAAACACGAAATTGATTCACTTCGGAAGCGCGTGGCAGGCAGACGAGGCAGGCCATGAAAACCCATTCAATCTGTATGCGGCAAGCAAAACAGCCAGTGAAGGAATTCTGCGACACTACGCTAAGAAAGGACTCAGGATTGCGAGCCTGAGGCTTTTCGATACTTATGGCCCAGCAGACAGCCGGCCCAAGCTACTTAATTTAATTCTAAAGACCATAAAGACTAGAGTCCCAATCGATACAACTGCTGGGAAGCAACCACTCGAATTAGTTCATATTTCTGATGTTTGTAGTGCGGTCCAAGCAACTCTTGCCGAACTCGACAAAATTACCCATAAACAACTGAATATTTATGATGTGGGCCCAGAGGAAGAACATACAGTTGAGCAGGTCATTAAATTAGCTTGCAACTTGGCACAGGTCAATCATGAAGTGCTTTTTAAATTTGGATCAAGGCCCTACAGAGAAAATGAAAGAATGACATTCTGTATCAAGAATCCTGTTCCTGGATGGAAACCTGGAATTTCTCTTCGTGAGGGAATCCAAGAACTTCTAAAAACACTTTAGCGCCAGGCCGACATGTTCCAATCTCTAAAGAGAAACTCTTTGGACAAATTCCCCACTTTTTCATCGTTAGCCAAAATCGTGCTAGTGATATGTGTGATCATGAATAATGCAAAGTCTTCAAGTGCACTTGGTCGATGCATATACCTGGAATCATGAGCGCAGACTCTTGAGAACTGTGTCATTACTTGATTTTCCATCCACATAACCAAATTTTGGGATTTCAGGTTTCTATCGACGATGTCTTTTGCGAGGAAACTCGAAATATAAAGTTCTACGTCTGTAATCTCCCGGTTCATGCTCTTTTGAACCGAAATTTTTTCAATCGCAGAGATACCTGAAGCCAAAGCCACGGAAGCTGAAATGTTCTTGAGAGGAAAAAAACTTATTTTACTCAATTCAAGGTTGTCGAGGTATACCCTCTTGGCGTAGTTTGGCAATGTGCTTAGCGGATAGAAATGGGAGTGACTGACCTCAAGTTGATTTGAAAATAAAACTCTTTTGTTTTGCTTGACAAGCGCGAGACTATAAAAAAGATCCTCACATGTGGTTGCTTGAAAAGGGTAATCTCTCAACGTTGAGGTCCTAGCTAAGTGATTCGTATCATCGATTCCGATCGATGGAAGTTGAGACCAAAAAGGCGACACTCCTCTAAGTTTTGCCACAAATCGGCCTTGCCTGGACAAGTAAGACTGCCCAAGAGCCCCTTGGTGTTCGATTAGGGAAAGATTCTTACTTAGCCCATAAGCATCGCAATCCAATTTCGGCTTTTGTCGTCCAGAGATTGACACGGCGTCATTCTGAATAAGTAGTGAAGCTGCCTTTTCTACCCAGTTCTCGTCTATGAAAATGGCGTCGTCGACTGTCAGCAGAGTGAATTCAGATGAAACCTTCGAAATACCCAAATTCCGTGAGGCGGCATGGTTAAACTCCGATGGGTGGATTCGTACTACTTCCACGCAGGGCTGGTTGTTGTACCAGTTGAGGGAATCATCACTTGAACCTGAGTCGACCACAATTATTTTTTCGGGTTTCACCGTTTGGTTTAACAGTGAATAAATCAAGTCTGAGATTCCCCTGGAGTAGCCATTATTGGAAGGAACAACCACCGAATACTTAAAGAGACTCGGTTCGAGTGCGAATGTAACTGTCGGAACTTTCTTAGAGAACAATTTCTTGATCACTTTTGACCGATAGATACGGAAAGCAACCCCGACACAAATCCCCTTGAGGAACCCATTGAATTCAGCACTGAGCATCGCACCGAGAAAAAGCACCTTAAGCCTCACAAGTCAGCTCTTTTCAAAGTAACGGTCCTGTAAATCTTTTGGACGAAATTTTGAACTGAATCGCAGCACGGCATTAATGTTCGGCACGAGGGCCTTAAGAGAGAATGATTGACCTCGCGACTGACTTTCTAGATGAATAACGTGTGCTTTACAACATAAGTCGACTAGCCAATTTGCGTTTCTAGCGCGGAGACAAAAGTCAACGTCGTTGAGTCCGACTGGGAAGTGCTCATCTAACCCCGAAATTTGTTCAAAACATTCACGGCGGACTAAGGCGCATGCAAAAGTGACGGCTTCAACTCGCAAACAGCTTGGGTTATCGACTTGAATTAGAGGATCACTTCCAGTTCCTAGGTAGTGAGAAGCAAACCCCCTAAGGCCTAGTACCACACCAGCGTGTTGAATTTCATTATTCGGGTATCTTAAGAGCGCCCCAACGACACCGACAGAATCATTTTTGAAGTGCGTGACCATGTTGTCGAGCCAATCAGGGTCTATTATTTTCGTGTCATTGTTTAAGAAACACACGAGCGGATGCGTGGAGCTTTTGAATGCCAAGTTCATAATTGAGGAATAATTAAATTTATCGTCATATTTGATCACATCAATCCCTGAAGACTTTAGTTCGTTAAAGTAACTAAGAGTAGTTAATTCTTTCGACTGGTTATCTATTACTGCTATCGAATAGTTATTGGATGATGTTTTCAAAAGAATCGAATCAATGCAATCTTTCAGTAAACCTCCACGGTCTCTTGTTGGAATCACAATCAGGACCTTGGTATCTGGCATTCGTCCAATACCCAAAGACCCGTGCTCTAACTGCGGACCGATGTAAACCGAGCTTGAGCCCTGGAGCCGAGACTTTATGTAGAAAATCAACGTTTGCATGAAGGCAAGATTTATCACAGTGGCTAGACTACTGTAGGTGAGGAATGCAAACTTAGCTTTTATGCTTGCCATGCAAGACATCCGTCAGGCTTACCGGCGCTCTGCAATTGGACCATTTTGGTTAACAATTGGCATGACTGTGCAAATCGTAACTATGGGCCTTGTTTTTGGTCTTATTTTCAAGACTGAATTGTCCGAATACTTGCCTTTTTTAGCTACAAGCATCATTTTTTGGGGAATGATCTCATCGACAATCAATGAAGGATGTATGACCTTTATTTCTTCTGAATCGATGATTAAGCAATTAAATTTGCCACATTATCAATACGTAATTCGAACAGTATGGCGCAATCTAGTTTCAGCTGGCCACAACATCGTGATTTTGCCACTTTTACTCATTATCTTGTGGCGATTCCCGGCGTGGACATTGATTAGTTTTGTTCCAGGCTTAGTTATCTTGTTACTCAACATCGGCTGGGTGGTTTGGCTTCTGGGCATGATGAGCGCTCGTTTCAGGGATATGCCGCCAATCGTCGCGTCTGTAATGACAATAGCCTTTTACTTAACCCCAGTCATGTGGTATCCGGAGCTAATCGAAAATAACTCACTTGCTCACCTAATGCTTGGACTCAACCCGCTTTACCACTGGTTGCAGATTGTTCGGCTTCCAATCATGGGGCAGTGGCCGACTTGGGAAAACTGGGGACTTGCATTGCTTTCCGCAGGCATCGGGTGGGTCGTCACTATAGTCGCATACAAGAAGTATCGAAACATGATCGCGTATTGGGTTTAGACACATGGCGCACATTTCCTTTAGCAACGTTTCCATTGAATTTCCTATCTTCAACGCAACAGGGCGGTCGTTAACTTCAAGTATTTTGAAAGTTGCCACGGGGGGAAAGTTGGATGCGGACCCAAACGGACGTGTCCTAGTCAAAGCGCTTACAGACGTTTCATTCTCGCTTGGCGAAGGCGACAAAGTTGCTTTGCTCGGACACAATGGTGCAGGTAAGTCAACAATGCTGCGTGCTCTAGGTCGGGTTTATTCGCCGACCAAAGGGACCGCTGAGATTGTTGGAGAAATCGGCTCGTTGATTGACATCAGCCTGGGAATAAACCCGGAGGCTACTGGCAAAGAGAATGTCTACATACGTGGTCAGTTGCTAGGACTAACTAAGAAAGAGATTTCCGATAAGTATGCGGAAATAGTTGAGTTTGCTGAGCTAGGTGACTTTATGAGTTTGCCAGTACGAACTTATTCTTCTGGAATGCACCTGAGGCTGGCTTTTGCAGTTTCTACTGTTGTGCGTCCAGAGATTCTGCTTATGGATGAGTGGTTGTCTGTAGGAGATGCAGACTTTCAACACAAGGCGGAGACGAGACTGCGTAATTTGGTTTCAGAAACCAAAATTTTGGCAATTGCCACTCACTCACGTGAACTTGTAGAGGCTGTCTGTAACAGGGCTATCTGGTTAGAGCACGGGCAAGTAAAAATGGATGGCTCTGTTTCTGAGGTTCTGCCAGCTTACTTCGGCTAAAAATTAGAAGCTTGTGAGTCTTTTGGACTTAGTGTAAATTCGCTCAGGCCACTCGAATCAAAATTAATTGCTAGGCCGGGAGACAGGGCGTGTATTGTGCGATCTGCGCCGGGGTTGTATTCAGTTGAACAAAGGTAGTTGGCTACCGAACCATCTACAAGGCTTAGGAATGCATGGCCAATGCCTTCAGAAATAAAAACACTAAGGCCATTTTCGGCTGAAATTTCAATGGCATCCCAATCGCCATAACTGGGGGATCCTTTTCTAAGATCAACGACAACGTCCCAAATTGCCCCTTTAGGACATGAAACATACTTAGCTTGACCCTCAGGGCTGTCCGTGTAGTGAATACCACGAATTACACCTTTATTTGAGAGGCTCTGGTTGACCTGCTTGACGACCAAAGTACGACCCAGTTCTGATTCGATCTCCGAAAGTTTGAACTGTTCTTCAAAGTGACCACGGTCATCTTTGTGGCGCAAAGGCGCATGTATCCAGGCACCTTTAATTTTCATTTCTTGAAATGGCATAAAATCAAGGCTAGCCGAACAAGAGGAAATTATGCGCTGGGCAGTCATTGGGGATAAGGGCCTTTTCGGCTCTGAGATGGCACAACTGCTTGAGGACGGCGGTGAAGTTGTTCTTAGATTCAACCGCACAAGCCTTGATCTTGAAGAGTCTTCGGAAAGCATCGCGAATCGAATCGGACATGCCGATCTAATTGTCAATGCAATTGCCTATACGAACGTAGACAAGGCAGAGCAAGAGCTATACGAGGCGAATACTGTAAACGGAATTTACGCAGGCAAGTTGGCTGAAATAGCATCGCTGCTTGGGGCAAGATATTTTTCAATTTCCACAGATTACGTTTTTGATGGAGCCGAAAATTCTCCGTACTCTGTAGCAACTTCGACAAGCCCACAAAACGTTTACGGAGAATCTAAAGCGCTTGGCGAGAAGCTCATTGCCCAGTCGGGGGCGGATTACACAATCTTCAGAACGTCGTGGCTATACGGAGCAAACGGCAAGAATTTTGCAAAGTCCATTGCAAAGAAATTACTTGACACGGGCGCCGTCAAAGTTGTTGGTGATCAAATTGGAACACCTACTTGGACACGCGATCTCGCGGAAGTCATATATCAGCACGGAGCCAACCACTTCAACGAAAAAATAGTTCATGCAGTCGCAAGTGGCTATGGGAGTTGGTTTGATTTTGCACGTGAAATCGCCGCCGCGCTGCCGGACAGTGAAAAATTTTTATTGATTCCGGTAACGAGCGACGAAGTTCCAACTGTCGCCAAACGTCCAGCATTTAGTGCACTAGATAACTCTGAAACAAAGGGACCTATTATTGGTGACTGGCATGAGCGCTGGAGGATTGCAGCACCACTGGTACTTGCAGAATTTTTAGCTAATTAAAGCTCTCAGGTAATCGCCGTAACCAGACTTGCCGTACTTACCGGCTTCTTCTAGAAGCTGCTCGTCATTTATCAGGCCAAGGTTCCAGGCAACTTCTTCTGGAACATTGATCTTGCGACCAATTTCTTTTTCAATTTTTCTTACACCCTCAGCTGCCAGGTGGAGAGACTCCACGGTCCCGGTATCAAGCCACGTTTTGGTCGAATCGAGAATTTCTACATTTAGCTGGTTTTTCGATAAATACACATTATGTAGGTCTGTAATTTCAAGCTCACCACGATTTGATGGTTTTAGGACTTTAGCAATCTCCACGGCCTGATTGTCATAGAAGTAGAGACCCGGAATAACAAAGTTGCTGTTTGGAGTCGCAGGCTTTTCTTCAATGCTGATTGCTTTTCCAGTCGAATCAAATTCAATGACTCCGTACTCTCGAGGATTCGAAACTTCGTAAGCAAATACGGTGGCACCTTCACGGCCTGACATTGCTGTTAGCGCTGTGCCCATGCCTGACCCGTAAAAAATATTGTCACCAAGAATTAGTGCGACAGAGTCTCCGTCGATGAATTCCTCACCAATGATCAATGCCTGAGCTAGGCCATCTGGATTTTCTTGGGTTGTGTACTTGATATCTATTCCCCATTGGGAGCCATCACGAAGCAGGCGTTTGAACTGGTCTTGCTCGTGGGGTGTGGTGATGATCAAAACTTCGCGGATACCTGCCAGCATCAAAGTGCTGAGCGGGTAATAGATCATGGGTTTGTCATAGACCGGAAGGAGCTGCTTTGAGGTGGGCAAAGTTAGTGGGGCCAGGCGCGTGCCTGAACCACCAGCAAGAATGATGCCCTTCATGACTGCTAGCCTACTTTAGTGGCAGGAGGCAGACCTATGAGAATTTTAGTGACAGGCGGAGCGGGCTTTATTGGCTCGAACTTTGTGCGCCGTACTCTTGCGACTCGTCCCGAAGTTCCTGTAATTGTGCTTGATGCACTGACTTATGCAGGTTCACTTGAAAACTTGGCAGGACTTGATGGCAAGTACGAATTTGTTGAAGGCAACATTCTTGATTCGGCTTTAGTCGATTCATTGGTTGGGCGCGTGGACCAAGTAGTCCACTTTGCTGCCGAAAGCCACAACGACAATTCATTGAAGTCACCTAAGCCATTTATCGATACAAACATCCTTGGCACCTTCGAGCTCATCCAGGCATGTGTAAGGCATGATGTGAAATTTCACCACATTTCTACTGACGAAGTGTTCGGAGATCTGCCTCTCGAAGGTCAAGTGAAGTTCACCCCCGACACTCCTTATAACCCTTCTTCCCCATATTCATCATCAAAGGCTTCATCTGACCTCTTGGTTCGTGCGTGGGTTAGGTCATTTGGTCTCAAAGCAACTATTTCAAACTGTTCAAACAACTTTGGGCCATATCAGCACCAGGAAAAGCTGATTCCACGCATGATCAGCCTTATTGCCGCGGGTAAGAAACCAGAGCTTTATGGCAACGGAGCTAATGTTCGTGACTGGATTCACGTTGACGATCACAACGAGGGGGTATGGGCGATTCTGGATCGCGGGCAAATTGGCCGGACATATTTGTTGGGTGCGGACAATCAAAGATCTAACCTGCAAGTGGTCAAGTCATTGCTAACGATTATGGGTAAACCTGAGGACTTCATCGAATTCATTGCCGACCGACCAGGCCATGATCTTCGCTACGCCATTGATGCGTCTGCGACTGAGGCTGAGCTTGGCTGGAAGCCCAAGCATGGGAATTTTGAAGAGAAGCTTGCCGAGACCGTGGAGTTCTACCTAAGTAGAATTTAGGGAGTATGCCTAGGGGTTTACGGGCTGCTCGGGAGGAAAAGATGAAGACAAACACTATTGCCGTGGTGATTCCTGCCTACCGAGTAACTATGCACATTCTTGAAGTAATTGACGAGATTGGCAAAGAAGTATCACAAATTTTTGTTGTAGACGATGCCTGCCCTGACGGCTCCGGAGCTTTGGTATCTGCCAAGTGTGTGGATAAGCGTGTAGTGGTTTTGAATCACTCAGAAAATCAAGGCGTCGGCGGTGCGGTAGTCACCGGTTACCGGGCAGCGCTAGATGCTGGTGCAGACATCGTGGTCAAGGTAGATGGCGATGGCCAGATGGACCCGGCCATGATTACTGATTTAGTTCAGCCGATTATTGAGGGCAAGGCCGACTACACCAAGGGCAACCGTTTCGACAGCTTGGTTGGCTTGCGCGAAATGCCAGGTATTCGAGTTCTGGGCAATGGTGTTTTGAGTTTGATGTCAAAGGTTTCATCTGGGTATTGGAACATCACAGACCCAACAAATGGATTTACAGCCATTCACCGTGATGTGTTGAAGGCAATGCCCCTAGACATGTTAAGCAAGCGGTTCTTTTTTGAATCTGATGTTTTGTATCGCTTAAGTGTGATGCGTGCCGTGGTGTGGGATGTGCCAATGGAGGCGCGTTATGGAAATGAGAAGAGCAACCTCAGTGTCTTGAAGGCGCTGTTTGAATTCCCTGGCAAACACTTCGTACGTTTTCATAAGCGACTTTTCTACAACTACTACCTGCGCGACATGAGTGCTGCTTCGTTGGAGCTGCCGTTAGGTGCCGCTCTAGGTTGGTTCGGATTTATTTTTGGGGTGACAAAGTTTGCAGAGTCAGTTGAATCAGGTATGCCTGCAACAGCTGGAACAGTCATGCTGTCGGCTGTTCCAGTTATCTTGGGTTTCCAATTGGTGTTGGCGTTTTTGAGCAATGACATTGCTTCGGTGCCAAAGCGCGTAAAGCACAAAAAGTAGGAGTTTGAATTGGCTGCAAAGACTTTTGATCGTTCTTATTTTTGGCTAGTAATTCCATTTATTGCAGCTCTGATTTCAATTGGTGGCGTTTGGCCGGTACTTCCTGCCGTTATGCAGGATGAGTACGTTTATAGTATCCAGGCACGATTCAC
>JACCDN010259559.1_pt1 | contig 16156 bp, 27 predicted proteins | sample 7441691 | NCBI WGS metagenome assembly JACCDN01 (sample SAMN15323439, study PRJNA562643) | freshwater metagenome | isolation source: river surface water | place: USA:Blue River Watershed | collected 2017-08-16
AAAGTAAAAGACATTTTTCTTCATAAAATAAAAGTGGCTCTCGGCATTCCCCTCAGTCGGATTGAGGGTTCAGCTTTGAGCCAATAAGTTTGTATAAGGTATCCGACACCTTTAGGCAAATATAAAAAAACTTTTTGAAATAAAAAAATTATTTCTTTTTGTATTTTAAATTATAATAATAATCAGCATCATTATACATAATACCATTTTTGCTATGCATAATTCCAAATCCATAAGCTAATCCTATTTGTTTTTTTTCTTTTTCAATTGCTTTATTAATAAACCATTTCAATTGATTAATATCATCATCCTCCAGTCCCATTTTTTCATTTATTTGTTCTTCTAACCATTGTATTGCCGTTTTCATAAAATAATTTTAAAAAGTACCCCCCTAATTTGACATAACTAACACCCTTTGTTATTAATGATTAATTTAAGGAGGGTACAATATTATAAAAAACCACCCCAAGTTCCCCGTAATTACTATTTGTTATTAAATGTTTATTACCTTGAGGTGGTATATTTTTATTTGTTTAGAATTATTTTTCTTGTTTTTTTATAGTAATGTATTTTTAGATACCCTTTTTTCTCTAAAGCAAATAACCAGTTATTGATTGTTACTACGCTTACATTGAATTTATAAGCATAATATTCGTTTCCTTCTTCTGTTTCACCTGTTTTATCTAAAAATCCTATAAAAAGTTTAGCCGCTGGTGTTAATTCTTTGTCGTTAAAGATAGTATCTTTTATGCAAATCATATTATTTGTTTAATGAATTATAAATTTTTGTTGATTCTCGCTTATTCAAAATCTTGAATTTTCCGTAACTAATGTTTCTGCCGAACTTGTTTTTATGCTTTTGGTTCTCACAGATAATGTTCACTCCTAATTGTCTAAGCTGACTAATTTTTGAACTTGGGTTAATTACTCCAACTCTAATAATATCTAAGCTGGTTTGTTCGTTTGTTAAAAGTAAGTTTAATACTTCCATTTTTTGATTGATTGGCTTTTTCATATTGTTTTTATTTTGTTTATAGAATGTAATATTGTAGTGTGGTCACGCTTCAAGTATCTACCGATTTCAGCACAACCATACCCCTCTTTATAAGCATCGATACAAAATTTATTACGAACTCTAAGCACTTCTGTTTTTCTTGATTTATGTGCCACCTGCTCGTATGTCATATTATTTTTTTGCATCCATTGTTCTGCCCATTTCTTGATTGATTGTTTTGTTTTCTTTTTTTGAATATATACTTCATTTGTTTTTTCAACCACCTTAATTACTTCTCTGGTTAAAACTGCACTATCTAATAATGCTTTTACTCTTTTAATTGCGTGGTCATCACAACCTGTATAAAGTTTTATGTACTTTAATATGTCTTTTATTTCCATTTGTCTTCTAATAATGAATATAAGTTATTTAAATACTTTCCTGCGTTGTCAATCTTCTTCAATAAATAATTCATATCATCAATATCAGCTTCGATACGGAATATAAACATCTTCAAATTATCTGGCATATCTTTGCAATAGCTTACAAAGTCGCAGTATTCCCTGCCGCTTACAAGCATATCGCTTTGACACTGCCAATAATATTCTCTATATTTTTGTTTGAAGAAGTCTTGACCTGTAATTAGTCCATTATGAATGTGGTTCGTATAATTATAAGGACATTTTACCTGTATAATACCATCGTCATTCACAAATCCATCTGGAGTGCCGCCATATAGACCTTTGATTGATTCAATAAAACCTGCTTCAGTTACTACATTGCCTGTTTTTTTAGCGTAAAAATCAAGTGCCTCTGCTTCAAGTTCGATGCCGTGTATTGTTGCATCACTTTTAAACTCTCTTTGAACTCCGCTTAACCTTTCTGCAAGTTTGCTCATAAGGTAGTCTTTAGTGGTACTGGATAATTCTCCTGCATCCTTCTTTGTTTTTTCCTTAGGTTCTACAACTAAGTTCCAGATAGTACTGCTTGTAAGTAACCCCATTCTTTTTTCGAACCATTCTGCGCTATAGCTTTCGATCATATTATCCATTTTGTAAAGTTTTAATTGTTACTAAATCTGTGTGTCTGAACTCAAAATGTTCTTGTGCTCTTTCAAAAACATCTTTTTCTCCTCCGTTGAATCTTGCAACCAGCTTTAAGAAAGTAACATCGTTCATCATACCTTTCTTTGGTTCTGCTTTTGGCTTTGATTCTGGCTTTGGTTCTTTGCCGTGTGTATTAGTAGCATCTGAATCTTTTGTGTCATCAATTGCTAATAATCCGTTTAAAGCATATTTACGAGCGTAAGAAGACGCTGAACCTGTCATTTGTGCGGCATCCATTCCTTTTTTATCGTCTTCCTCCCTTGCCCATCCTGTTGCTTGAAATTCAATATTACCATTTGATAATACTGCCAATGCTTTTACATAACGGCAACCACCAATTTCAACGATATTATCGTCTAAAATTAAAGCGAATCCGTACTTGTGTGCAATTGGTTTAACCGCTTCGATAATGTCTTCAGCACTCCTGTACTTGTACTTACCGAATGTGTTTGTTTGATTCTTAGGTGCTTTTAGCTCCTGCTGGATTTTAACTAATTCCATTTGATTTGTTTTATTGGTTTAAAATTGGTTTGTAAATTCTTCTACTGCGTATTTGATAATGTATTCTAATTCATAAACTGATATGTAATTATACAGATAGTCTTTTAACAAAATGGAATGTGTGTCCATCTGGGTAATTCCTTCTTCGTCTTCAGCGTAAACATCATAAAGAACAAAGTCTTCGTGTACTTCGCAAATGCGATGCTTTATCATAAAATCAAGCATCTGTTGCTTTGTAAATGAAATAGCAAATGTGTATTTGTATTCTGTTTCTACGCAATGAAGTGATATCATATCAGTTGCTTCGTCATAGAATAGTGTAGTGTAACCTTGTGTTAGTTTATACTTTTGCATCTTCGTTTGTTTTATAAAGTTTATTATCATAAATAACTATTTCCTGTAATGCTTTTTTTGCATAGTATTCTGCTTCTGCTGGATTATTTTCAATTACAAATAAATATCCTTTTAATAACCCTAATGCTTCTGCATAAACCATTGCTCTTTCTGTTTGTCTTTCATACAATTTTTGGTACATTTCACTAAGCATATTGTTTGTTTTTAAAGTAGTTATTGAATCTGATTTCCTGTTTATCGTCTTGCTTTTCATTTTGAAACAAGCGTTGCTCAATGTATGCTGAACTAACTTTTAATTCTTTGCACCATTGTTCAAATGTTATATTGCCGTAGTTAGCAATTGTGGTGTGTGCTATTTTTTCTTTATTTCGCATATTATAAATTTTGTAAAAAAGCCGTTAGTAAAAATGCAGATATAAGGATAATGACTGCTTCTAAGTTGTATCTTTGTTGCTTATTCATAATTATTTGTATTCGAAAAAGTTTTCAGCTTCTTCATAGGTTTCTAAATAGTTTTCATTTCCATCGTGGTCTACAACGATATATTCAACATCTTGACCAAGCATTGAACATATTTGTACTCCGTTTTCTAAAGCGATATAAACATAACCGCTATTAGGATTAAAACCGATTTCCATAATTTCTTCGCAAACTGAAGCGTAAGCGTCGAAACATTTAGCCAATCCTTTTGCTTCTAAATGAGCAATTGAGTGTGGATTGAATCCGTGAAGTGTGATTTGATTTTTCATATTAGGTTTGTTTTTGATAAATCAAAGATGAAACTTTATTTTGAAATAAAAAAATATATTTTAAACTTTTTTTAATCTTTTTTATATATTTACCACTAAAGTATTGGTTTATAATACATTAGCAGTGAAAATATTTTTTTAAATTATGGAAAAATTCAAGCAATTACTTTACTTTTTCTTAAAATTGTGAAGTTCTAACTTAACTTTTTTTGGAAATAAAGCACATTTTTACCAGCGTATGCGTATTCTGGGAAGTAAAGTTTGAAGCCACAAGCAATAAGATTATTTGCACTTGGATAGTTGTCCATTGTGGTATATGTAATAGCAGTGTTTCCGTACTTAGCAGCACTGCGCAGCCTAATTTTTATAAGTCTTTTTTGAATGCCCATTCCCCTATGTTTTCTATCTACCCAAGCACGATTGAAAATAACAAATCCGTGTGTGTAAATAGAACCACAATAAGCAATTATTCTTCCCCTTTTATTTTTTATAACCCACCAATCCCTATTTTCTTTAAATTCGTTTCCGCACCCCATAAAATTAGGGTTATTGGCTTCTATAATTTGTAAGGCTTCATAATCTTTTTTATTTAAAATCCTTCCTGTACTAAATACCTTTGTAATCTTGTTCATCTTGTTCGGCTTGTAGGTGTAATAAATTATCTCTTATATCTACATACTGACCTTTCACATACACAGATGATGTGTCGTTGAAAACAAGTATTTGAATATCGTGCGTTAGTTCCTGTAAATATTTAATGTCTTCAAGTAAAATCATTCGTCTTGCAAACTCGTGTTTCACATCAAGACCTAAAGCCTTCCAATTGATACCTGTATCTTGTATCATTACATCAATTTCAAGCCACATAACTAAGTAGGGTAAATTCGTGTTTTAATATATCTTCCAACTTCTCCTTTATCTCTTTTAGCCTCAATTTCTAACCAATATCCACCTATTTCAGAAGGACTGAATCCTTTTTCAACTGACCATCCACCTTCTTTATATTCCTGTTTCCAACAACCTGTACGAATATGGTAAACCTTATCCAGCATAACTTTCCAATCACCAGACTTGCTAATTCTTTCAGTTGTCGAATGCATTGCATATTGTGTGTGAGTATGCGCTAACCAAATCAAATCTGCTCCGTGTACATATGTACTCATTCTATTGTGTTCAATAACACCCTTTGTAACTCTTGCGTTACCTCCTGCTCCGTGGTGCATTTTGATAATGAAAGACTGAAAATTATCTTTATCTATTTTCAATCGAATAGCTACCCAGCTTTGATAACCTGTGTGTTCAACAGGACTATCAGCTTCTTTGCGTAAAACATAACATAACCTGTCTAAAGGATTTGTTTCGTTATTTTTAGTGATTGCCGTTTCGTGATTTCCGTCAGCCATAATCGCAATATTCTTTGCATATGGTTTTAAGAACTCAAACGCATCTTGTATAACTAAATCAAAATAATTATCTCCTAAGTATTCCTTTCTGATATTGCTTTTAGTTCCTCTTCGATCGTTTCTACCTTGCATAAGGTCAAAAAAATCGCCATTGAATAATATAATGGCATCTTTTTCTAAGGCTTCGTCAAGGGTTTCTTTTAATAATTTTCTTTCGCAGTATGCGCTATCAAAATGGACATCTGATAGTAATAAAAAAGATTGGTTTTTACCGCCACATTTAATTTCTGTGACTGATTTTGCTGGTTTAGTTACTACCATAATTTGATTTTGATTAGATAAATTGCAATTAAAGATATGATAAAAATAACAACCCACATTTTAAATTTTCTTAAACTGCTGATTGTTTCCTTTTGTTCGTTGATTTTTTTCTGCATTTCCTGTATTTCCACTGCCAATTTCATATTTTGACTTGCTAATAAACCAATTTCGATATCCTTTAGCTTGGTCTTTGCCGTATTTTCTAAATAAACCACCTTTTTGGACGATTTCTGTACACTTGGTGCTTTAACCGAAGGACAAGGCACTGAAATTGTGAAAGACGAATCTTTGACCTTAAAAGGTACAAGAATCGTATCGCCCTTAATTTGAACAAAAGCAGTGTCTATTGTTTCAATAATTATCGTGCTATCTTTTATAGGGTATTTTTCAGCACATACTTTAGCAATTTTAGCCTCTGATGCACAGGAAGCAAAAAATACGATTACTAAAATCTTTAGTAAATCTTTGAAATTGTCAATTAGTTTATCTGGAGCAAGTACAAGTAAAATACCTGCAACAATACCATACATAGCATCTGTCCAAGTGGTCGTTTTAACAAAAACGCTAAGTATTGACATAAAAATTAATACTAAGCCAATTGATGTTGTTTTAATGTCTTTCCAATTTTTTATACTCATATCAATACATAATTATTTTTATCTACCTTTTTAGCCTCGTAAAGGCTTTGTAATTGTCTTACAGAATAGCCTAAAGTTTTCTGAAAGTGTGGATAGTCTTTAAACCTCCAATCGCCACCCCATTCCCAGCCGTATTGCTTGAATATATTTACTATTTCAATCCAATCAGCTTTGCCATCTCTGTCAAAATCCTTCTTAATGTCCCATTCTGGATTGCTCCCATTGATTATAACAATGTCGATAGCCAATCCGTAATTATGATACGATTGACCACCTTTTGCGTTTGTTACTATTTTACCAGCCTTAGTTCTACCTTGTGCATATAATTCGTCTTGTTCTGCAAAGGTTCTAAGTGTATGGGTGAATCTACAAAATGCTTTGCTGGTTAAAACTTGGCTTATTTCCTTGCAGATTTCTGTTACTTCTTCCCTAACTTTTGGATGGAGTATTTGTACTTTCTGGATCGTTTTTTCGTCTATCATAGTTTGTTTTTTCGTTTTTGATTTTATATATCAAATACACAATGGATAAACAAGAAATTATCCAAGTGAAAATATGGCTAACTACTTCTATGTTCTGAATGTTTAGAATGTTTAGTAAGATTGCACCTAATGTTGAAGGTATTCCGATTTCGTCTTTTTCGATTATCATTTTATGAAGGTATTGAGCATTTATCTAATGGTAATGGGTCTAATATTTCTATATCAGCAGTGCAACCAGCCGTAAAGTCATCGAATCTTTCTTGGAAAAACTCAATGGCAATATTGTCAGCCAAATTAAAAATATAGTCGTTCTGTAATTTAAGTTTAGCAATCACATCCAATGCAACTTGATGCAAGTCTGATTGAACCTGTAAGCGGTTAGATTTGTCTTCGGTTAAAAGGTCTGCAAAAAGCAAAACAAGTTTATATGACATAGACTTAGCGTTGTAAGTAGATGGCTTAGTAACCACCCACAGAACAGGATATTTTATTTCCCCTCCATTGTCTACATAATCATAAATATCACCCTCTCCGAATGTGTGTAGCATTGGATGGTTTTCCTGTATCTCTTTTAATTTTCCTATCAGATTGCTTAAAGTCATTTTTCTTTTTTAGAAAGTCTTTTAATTTTTTTTCATTCTTGCTATATGCCATACTAATATGGTTTTTTGTAAATATTGCCCTGATATTTTTCAGAAGCTGGTCGGTTATCCTCTTTATCGTATCTTCCTAAGTATATAGAAGACCTGTATTGATTGCTAACAGGCACGATCGTTGTTACATCGCTTCCTGGATTTCCGTACTCTGGTATTTGTTGTACATTAGCCGTTAAAAAGTTGATTGCTCTTTCTGCATACCATTCTGCGTAACTCTTGTAGTATTCGCCAATGCTTTGTAATTCTTTGAACGAAGGTTGCTCTGTATTTTCGCTTGTACGCTTTAAAACTCCTTTATTTACATATTTAAACTGCATAGCCATTGGTAATTCAGCTAATACATAGTTAAATAAAGTGTCTGTAAGATAATCGTCTAAAACTTCCTTATAGATTGCATTACCTGCATCTACAATTGTTCCATCGTCAATTAAATCTAAAATCTTATTATATAAAGCACTTCCGCAAAGGGTATGAATATACCTGTCTTGCGTCATTTTGATTATCTGCGTAAGATTTTTAAGGTCTATATTATTTGAAGCAACCGTATAGTCTTTAAAAGATTGCTCACTAATCATTAAAATATTCTTGCTCATCGTGTTGTGTTTTCTATGATTACATTACGCTTCCATTCGTGTCTGCAATAAGGTGTTGTTCTTCCTGTGTCTGGATTATGATACCAACCGCCACAAAGTTGAAACACAGAATATCCAAGCTGATTGCTTATGTTCTGGATTTCTTCTCTGGTAAAGAATAAACTATCGCCTCCGTTGTATAATTTAACACACAATGGTCTGCTTCCGCTTTTTGCAGGTGGTACATTCGGTCTTTCTTCGTAAGAATACATAACCTTAAAAGAAGTAATTGGAGTCAATTTTCTTATTGCGTTAGTTCCTATTGAAGTAATTGTTCTTGTTGCACTTCCATCACGATTAACCTTTTCAACGATTACTGCATCATCGATTAATTTACCAATTGTTTCAACAACTATCGCCTCGGTTACATTTGCTACTTGTGCAATTTCTGTATTTGTTGCCTTAGGTTTTTCCTTGATTACATCTAATACGCTTTTTTGAATGTTATTCAAATTGTATTCAGCAAATCTTTCAAATTTATTAAACTCTTCCTCGCTTGAAAATGTAAGTCTATCAGATTGTAAAACCTTGAAATTATTTCTTGGTCTACCTTTTCCTTCAAATAAAGCAAGGTATTTTTCGTCATCGTGTCCAGAACACTCAACAGACATTGTTTGTGGTGGTGCTGGTTGTTGTGTATTTCCTAATCCTACTAATCCTCTCAATTCATCGGCAGTCATATTATCCAATACTTTCTGTGCGATTGCTGGACTTAAACCATTCAATGCATTAATCATATCTTCTGCGGCTGGTTGCTCAACAGGAGGAAGACCTAATTTTTCACGGATTTCGTCTTTGGACATATTAGCCGTAATAACTGCTTCACTAAACTCAAATCCAATTGGTTCGCTCTTGCGTAATTCCAATTCAGCAGTAACACCATTAAAACCATATAAATAGTTAATAATAGCCTCAATAGCTTTCTGCTTTGCGTTAATATATGTATTTTGAAATAACTCACTTGCTTCTCTTAGTTCTGCCCTGCCGCCTAATTGACCCTCGGTTTTGATACCAAAAAGCATTGGACTTGTCACTTTATGACCGCTAAATACTTCCTGTTGGACTGTTTTATTTAATAAGTCAAAATGCTTGTCAAGTTCAGTGCCGCTTAAATCGATAATAGAAGGCGCATTTTCGCCACTATCGTTGAAGCTAAGCATAAACTTACCTGCGTTCTTTGAACCGCTAAATTTGTCTTTAAATTGCTGCTCTATTGCTTCCTGCTCCTCGTCGCTTACCTTTCCGTTGTTAAGATTGATAAGTTTTGAACTAAACATACCATTATTGATTGTATTAAGGTGGTATTCCGAAATACTGATGTCAAGTTCTACATAATTTATCGCACCTCTATAATCTGGTAAAGAGTAAATATTTGCTCCTGCTCTATATTCTTTGAAGTAAAGAATCTGTGTTCCAACTCTATTCGCTGGGTCAAATGCAGGATATTCTTCGTATTTAGGCTTAGAATTTACATAATCGCCTTTAATCCAATCATCACCAACATAAAACTTTGTATTATCGACATTGGTACGAACCTTATAGTAGTCAATATGATACATTTCTGCAATGTTCTTCTTGTCCTTGCTCCAGATAATCTGTAAATAATAACCTCCAAAAATAGTAAGGTCAGTAGATATTTTTTTAGTGATTTCGTCAAGGCTTTCTCCGTACTTATTTACCTTGTCCATAAGGCTATATGCCTTAGCTTTTGCAATTTCGTCTTCAGAATCAACATTCCAACCATTTCCGCAAATATAATCTACCTTCCCTGTGATGATAGCATTATGTTTTGCTGAATTATTGTATAAACGCAATAAGTAGTTAGGATAATCGTTCTTTTCTCCGTAGTAAATATAGTCTTTGCCCTTTACTTCTTTGTAAATTGGTAATGGGACTTGGTCAAATTTTAAAAATTTTATCATAATGTATATGCTTTAAATGAACCATCGTAGCCTTCGTATCTTGTTATATCAGCTCCTGTGGTTACTAATTCGGCTTTTCCTGTTGCTATGATAGTGCTTCCACTACCTGTTTGAGTAACATAATATCGCCAAAATCCAGCATCCGCAGTTTCAAACAATTCCAAAGGTACTTCAAATTCACTATATCTATCTGGATGCAGACTTTCATCTGTACCTTCTAATTCTATTTCGTCGGAAGTAACCTCATTAACGAACTTAAAATTGTAAATATTGCTATTTGTCAATCTTTTGTCCCTTAAAGATATATAAATAAAGTTTATTTCGCCTTTTGTTAGCCTTATCATATAATTAAATATAAATTACAAGCCTTTGTTTAAAAAAAATACCCCACCAAAAGGCAGGGTACTTCTAAACCATATTAAACAAACCAAATCCTAAGAAACAGGGATTGTAGCAGTAACAGAATAAGCTAATTGCTTTTCGTTACCTGTTAAAGTGATTGTATAGCCATTTCTATCGCCAAACGCAGTTCCTGTTGCAGAACCACCACCTGTGATGTCTAAGCCATTTTCTTTACCTAATAACCAGCTATTGCCGTTGTTATCTTTTGCGATAGCAACTAAACGATTTTTAGCTAATAACAAGATTTCATTTCTTGTATTAACTTGTAGTTTGTTTAAAATTATTTCTAAAGTAGTTGCATAAAATACAGTACCATTCTGTACATTGGTATTGATAGCTTCAGCGAAATTTGAACTTTCTTTGATTAAGTCATATTTCCAGAAGTGCTTTCCAGATTCCATTGTTATAGCTGTAATAACTCCAGCCGCTTCAGTGTAAGAATCAATATCTTCAATAGCAACTAAATAAATCTCTTTTAAACCACCAACCGAATCTTTACAATCCAAGGTGTAATTTTGAGTTAATGCACACGCCATTTTTATTAATTTTATTTAGTTATAAAAGAGGGGATATTTCACCCCTCTCTTGAATTTTTATTATGCAGATGCTTTCTTCCAGAAAACAACCTCATCAGTGAATGCTACATTCACACCTAATTTGAACTCAACATCAAATCTCATTTCTTTTGCTTCTTTAGCATAGAATAATTCGAATCTATCTTGCTCGTTCAAACCATCTGTACCTAACCACATATTTTGCATATGAGTAGCGAACATATAATCAGTTCCGTTTAATCCGTTTACACCGATCAACTTCACATTAGTTCCAGGTACTACTAATTCCATATCTGCAGAATTTACTGGGTAGTGGAAGTAGTTTGCATCTCTTAAAGCAACTACATACTCACGGAAAGTATCGTTACCACAGAAGATTACTACATCTTGCTTATCCAATAAAGCAGCAGGGATTGAAATAAATACTTCGTCAACCGCTTGAATAACATTCGCCTTAGTCAAAGTTGTTAAGTCGCTAACATTACCTTTGATTGGGTCACCAGCACCACCAAAACCTAAAGCATTTATGATAGTTGCGTAACCATTGAATTTATTTAATTGACCATTCGTAGAAGTTGTATCACCTTGCCAGATAGCAGTTTCTAAAGCCGCACCGATACGCTCTATTTTTTGAGAAGTGTACTCAGTTGCGTAAGCCATATAATCGTATTCAGAACCAACTCTTAAAGCCTTTTGAGTATATTTCGCCTCGAATGCTCTTGGACAGATTGCTTCTTGAACTGCAATTTTACCTACGGTGATTGTTCTTTGTGTAATAGTAGTAGTACCGCTTGAAGTGAATCCACATCCTGCACCAGATTGGAAAACCGCATCTGTTGTCATTGCGTTGATTGTTTCAGAAGACTTTACTCCCACTTGTACATTACCTTTTGCTTCAACTAAAGAAGCAGTTTTTGCTTTGAAAATCGCAGCAGACGCTAATTGTTGCTCGTTTTCTTTAACATAGTTTGTTAATGCTGATAAATCTAATGCCATCTTATTTTGTTTTTAAATTTTGAAACGCTTTTTGTAATTTATTAAATCTTTCTTCTTTTTCGTCATTTACAATCTTAGAGAATGTATTTGGCTTTTGAATTTCTTTTGCTGAAGGGTCTTTAGCAATTGCTTCGATAACTTCAGTTGAAAGTTTAACTGCTTCACTCATTTTTTCGCTTTTTGCAGTCATTTCTTCTAACTTCTTGCTCATTTCAGCAACTTTTTCCTCTAATGCAGAGTACTTCTCTTCCATTGCAGACATTTTTTCTTCGATCTTAGGCTGAACATCTTCTACAATAACTTCGTCTTTTGCAGCTTCAACTTCAATTTCTACCTTAGATTCGTCTTCAACTTCCTTCTTTTTGATTTCAGCGATCTTGCCTTCTGTTGTTACAACAACAATATCACCGCTTTCTAACTCGTGTTCGCCAACAGGTGCTGGTACATCTGTTCCGTCTGCGCCAATAGTGAAGATATCCATAGTTTCTAAATCGTATTTAACGATTGTTCCGTCTACTAATTTACCTTCTACTAACGCAAATTTTTGCTCTTGCTTATCTTCTCCGAATAACAAGGTCTTAATTTTTGTAATTGCTTCTGTGTTTGTCATACTTGTAAATATTAATTAATGTTTAATGTTCAATTTGCTCTAAAATTTCAATGATTTTATTCATTGTTTGCTGGTCTTTGTCTGGTACTAACTCATACTTAAACATACCCTCAATGCTAAATCCTTTGAATGTTCCGTCTTTAACTTCCTGCCATATTTCTGGATTATCTACTTTGAAACTTCCCCACCAACTTCCGTCTGGTAAGTCTTCGTAGCCAATAGGAGGGTCGATACCCTTTTCTCTGTCTATGATGAAACTCTCAAACATATAAACTCCATCTACCTTAGTAGCGTGTTCAATGTTTACATTTGCTTGATAGCCATTCTTAAAGAATCTTTGTACGATTCGTTTTATTTCTGGAGCAGTAAATACAACATAGTATTCGCCTTGCTCGTCATTTCTATAAATAGGAAGGTCAGCAATCATCAAAGGACCAGATACAATCCTTTGCTCCTCATTCTGAATGGCAAAACTTAAACCTGCACTAAAGTCTTCTTTATTCATTTTGCTTTCACACCATCTAAGCATCGGTTCGCCACCCCATAGTAAGTAACTGATAGTTCCACAAGCCTCTGTGTCATCTGGATTATAATATGCTGCAGCACGGCTTAAATAAGAATAAGTTCTTTTGATTGTTTCCTTAGAAAGATTTTCGCCATCAATAATTTGTTGAGCACGAACCTTTCCTACTTGTGTTGCGCATTTGTTGTTTAGTTGTTCATTTAATTTTATCCCTCTTGCCGCATTGTCTTTAGCTGATTGTGGGTAGTCGTTAAAAGAATCTGCAAACTTTTGTTCCCATAGAGAACTACAAATTGCAACTGCTTGTTCGTTTTCTTTTCCTTCGTTGATAACATAACTTATGCATCTTGGCATAAAATCTTCCTTCGTTTCGCCTTCGTTAGGTTGCACAAATTGCTGATTGAATGCTAAAAAATTTCTTTGTATTGCTGGGGATTCTACAAGTGCTATATAATCAACATCTTCGTTATCATTTTCGCCAATAGCTAACTTGTATATCGGTAAATTTGTATTCATAATAAGTAAATATTAGAATCCTGCCCTGCGTTCAATATCGCTTACTCGTCTTTGTGTAGCCGTAACTTCCGATTCAACCACATACGCACGGATAGGTTTTTGGTTCTGTTGACTTAAAGTTGCTATTGCAGTTACAGGACTTGTACCTAATGTTGGTACTGCTGATGAAACTGATGGTGCTGCAGCTAATGTTGGTGCGCTAATTCCTCCCCCAACACCTCCTCCAGGCACTTGGCTTAGAATACTTTTAGCCTTACCAACTGCTCCTAAAACTGCGGCAATTTGTGTAGCATAAAAAATAGGGAATGCGAATGGTGCGGCTGGACCTGTTGCCTTTGCTCCTTCTTGTGCAATGGTCAAACCACTTGCAAAACCACGACCTGTATCAATAATAATCTGTGCTAATGCAGCCGCCTTTGCTACTTTTGTTCCCTGTCCAGCAAGTTGCTGAATTAGGTTCAATCCTTGCATAACGATTTGCCATTTAGCTTCTGCAAATTGTTTTTCCGCATCAAGTAATGCTTGTTTACCTTTTGCGTTCTGGTCTATTTCATTTTGAATAGCCTGTGCGGTCATTATACCTCTTGCGTTCAATCCTAAAGCTAATACTCTTGTAGCAAGGTCTTCCTTTTCTTTTTCTTTAGCTTCTTTTGCTTCTAAAGCCATTTGCTCACGCATATCTTGGTCGATAATCGTTTGATTATGCAACTTATCTCTAATGGCTTTCTGTATATTGTAGTTTTCAATTATAGCGTCATATTCCTTCTTGATTAACGCTTCTAATTCTTGTGCTTTTTCTTCTAATAGTTTATCACTCTCCTCTTTTCTTCTTTTTCTTTCTTCTGCATCAATAATAGCTAATTGATTCTTAGCTTCCTTGTATTTTTTAGCATCTTCGCCATATAATTGACCTTTTTTGTCAGCACTTTTAGTCAATTCTTCTATTTCGTTGCGTTGAATTTGCTTTTTTATCTCTGCAATTTCCTTTTCTTTACCGCCTTGTGCAGTCAATAATGCAATATCCCTTTCTAATTGTTCGTTTCTAAGTTTATTATTCTTCTTAAAACTTTCTAATGCTCTGTCTGATGCGTTAGTTACACCGATTAAATCAGTGAATTTCTGCACCATATTGCCTATATATGTACCAAATTGAGCAAGTCCGGGGAATAATTCGTTAATTTTTTCCTTAACCTTGTCGAAATTAGCCACTAATAGACCTAAACCTGCAACTAAAGCACCTATCCCTGTTGAGATAAGTGCTTTTTTGAAGGTAGACATCCCTGCGGTTAAACCACCGAATGTCAATTTTAATTGTTCACCAACCTTTCCAATATCTTTAAGTTGAGAAAGACCCTGTGAAAGAGCCATCGCACCTTGTACTTTTTGTAAAGTCTTAGCAACATTTTCGCTTTCTGTTCCGAATAAAGCCATTGCTCCTTGTACTGCAGATATACCACCAGCCGCCATTGATGCCGCATTGGTTAGTGCTTGGAAACGACTGCCTGGATCAAAAATCTGTGCCGCTTCGTTTGCACCTTGAATAGCATCTTTAATAGCCGCAACCTTTTTAGCAGCATTTACTGCTTCGGTGCTGGTTTCTCCAAACTTCTGTCTGAATAATTGTAAGTCCTTTGTCGCATCTCTAAGTTGTTGCTTTAAGGGTTTTACATCAATGTCAAGTACAAGTGATTCACTCATTATAATTCTTCTTCTTCGTGCTGAAACTCAACACCTGTTAAAAAATCCTCTAAGAAAGTAAATGTTTCTAAGCCTTGTGGGTTTACAACATTAATCTTCTCGAAGGTAATTTCCTTTTCGTCTAATTCTTTGATTTGCTTTTTCAATTTAGCTATTCCTTCTTTGCTGAACTTATAGTTTCCTTTTTCGTCAGTGTATAAAACCCCTTTCTCATCTACTGAAGCGTTGTCAAGTCTAAGTGTTTCTACTTCGTCTTGGTACTTCTCTAAAAGTGGCTTTACTTTTTCAAAGATTTTAAATAACTTCTTTTGAACTTTTGTTTCTTGGTTGCCAATTACATTTTTAACTGACACTACCATCTGGTTTAATTGTTTGTAATTCATATTGATTTGTTTTTGTAAATATAGTTATTTTTTATTATTCTGTAACAGGCTTTTCTTCAACTTTTGGTTCTGGAATTGGCTCTGGTTGAGGTGGTGCTGGTGGAACATATTCTCCTGTAATTACAAGGTTAAGTTCCTGTGCTACCCAATCCCAAGCATAAGCATCTTCTTGCCATTTTGCATAAGCATCTCCACTCATTGTTAAATTTCCTTGTGCAATTTGGCTTCCCATTGTACCATCTTCATTTTCTTGCATTAATGAGTAAAAGAAAATAGCACTTTTGCCTAAAGCAACATTAACTGCATAAGTATTTAATAACTTAGCTTCTTGTGTTTTACCATTGTCCCAGATTGATACTGGTTTGATTGTTTTCATTTTTATTTTATTTTTAAAGTGTTATATAAATTCCAGATGGTGTTAAGCTATAAGCCAATCTTAAAGTTGAACCACTACCTATACCATCAAATTTATCTATTGTTATATTTGCTGACCACCCTGCTGGTAAACTAAAATAGCCTGGATATATTGCATCTGAATTTCTATTAGTATATATTGTTTGACCGAAAGTGCTAACATTCAAATTAAAGAAGTATAATCTATATGTTGGTACACTTGGATTATCTACAGGAAAATTGAAATAAATATTATCATTTGTAAGAGAACCACTATTAGCACCACCACTATTGAAAATACCCTTAACCCAAATTCCAGATGT
>JACCDN010322370.1_pt1 | contig 16156 bp, 13 predicted proteins | sample 7441691 | NCBI WGS metagenome assembly JACCDN01 (sample SAMN15323439, study PRJNA562643) | freshwater metagenome | isolation source: river surface water | place: USA:Blue River Watershed | collected 2017-08-16
CCTGGGTCTTCTCAACTAAAGATATTGCACCAATCGAGGCGAAGTTCGGTCGCGAAGCTATTGAAGGCCACCGCACCCGCCCAACCGGCTCTGACCTTAAGTGGAAGCAGATCGGCGTTAAAGAGATCGCCGATGTTCGCGAGTTCCCATTCTTTATCCAGTGGCTCACATCAGACCACCCATCACAAGATGGCACACCACTTTCAGAGATCGAGAAGATTGTTATCGCAGACCACGATCAGCTAGCTGACTCTTGGTTTAAGGATGAAATCCTCGCCGCGCTAGGCGATGTTGCAATCGAATGGGTTGATCCATCAACAAATGATGACCAATCAGGCATTGTCGCCGTGCATCTAACAACACCAAGCGGTGTTGTTGTTCTCGACTAACTTTTAATCTCTATTAAATCGGGGGATGCCATACGTGGTAGTACTTCAGATACTTAGGATTTCTAAAAAGACTCATAATTAAATTCTGAAAATCCTTCAAAGCCACATTCTTCACCTCGGTTCTAGCTCGTATATTCACATATGCCAACATATCGATTGCCTGAAGCAAGAAACTTTCCCTTGACGGCGCAAAGTGAATTGTGTCAACAATCCGATCAAGAACCACAGGGTTCCACCCAAAAGTGGGGTTTATTTGATGGTGGCGTAAGTTTGCTCTGAAATGAATCTCATTTTCATTTACTTCATCTGAAACCACAAGAACCAATTCATTAAAAGTTGTTGCCTTCTCTTGAACGGCTTCCAAGTTCCACAGTAGAGCAGCGTTGTGGATATCTCTTATGGCGTCTCCGTATCGCATTCGGAAAGGCTCGATTTCGATACCCTTGATGAATATCCTTACTTCAAATCTGAACACAATTTCCAGAAAACCAATATAGATAGATTTAATGGCGTCATAGTCTCTCTTAATGGGGCGCCAATCTCCTTCACCATTAAATAATTCGTAACCATGAAACTCAACCTCAGGATTCAACCCGTATTGGCGTGCCACTCGATCACGCAAGCTTCGAAGTTGGAGTGAAAGAGGAATAACTTCATGTTCTCGAATCAGAAGTGTATTAATGAAATACGCATTGTCGACTGACTCGTCTACGTAAGCCAGCAGCATTAATTGTCCATTTCCATATCCACAGTATCTACTCGACTACCGACATCTCATCGCTTAGCAACTCTACCTTCTAGCTGCTTGTGGGTCCCTCCGTTCGCTGAGCTCAGCGGCAACGCTTGTGAGCTTCCCCATCACAAGATGGGCGAAGGGAGGTGATGTCATGGAGCCAATCATTGATTGGACCAGGGTTGCAGTGGCTTTTATACGCAATTTCTTTGAGTATTTGGCAAAGAGAAAGCGGAGCCGCCGCAATTACGACGACTCCGCTAATTCAGACTAGCTGAGTCCTTCAAGCAAGAGAACCCCTCGGTGTTTTACTGCCGAGGGGTTCTTTATACCACCAGAAAAATTCTCCATTCAAGCGTTATAACCCCAGAGGGCCAACTACTTTAGGTAAGCCTGGCTAACGCGATAGACTGCCTGCATGACGAGACAGAAATGGCTACTCACAGGTGGCGCCGGCTATATCGGATCCCACGTTGCAGATGCCTTTCTTGCTAGCGGTAAAGATGTAATTATCTATGACTCGCTCTACCAGGGCCTTGAGTCACGTATCGAGTACCTTCGTAAGAAGTACAACAAAGAGATCCCGCTGATTGTCGCTGATATCCGTGATACTGCTAAGTTTGATGAAGTCCTCACCACATACAAGCCTTACGGAGTAGTCCATACCGCAGCCCTTAAGGCAGTCGGCGAATCTATGGAGAAACCCGATGAGTATTTCGAGGTTAATTTCCACGCTACAACCAAAATGCTCGAGCTCATCTCCACCCACGGCATCAAGAACTTCATATTCTCATCAACCGCTGCCGTCTATGGCGCACCTGATCATTCAAATCCCATCAAAGAAGATGATCCTAAAAACCCAATCTCTCCTTACGGTGCATCGAAGCTAGCTGCTGAAGGTGAAGTAAATAAGTTCTTGGCAATTCCAGGCAATCACGGAACCTCTCTGCGTTTCTTCAATGTGGTTGGAACAGCAGCACCAGAGTTGATGGATAACTCTGTGGAGAATCTTGTCCCTATTGTTATTAATAAGCTCAAAGCAGGTGAGCCACCGGTTATTTATGGAACCGATTACCCAACCCCTGATGGCACATGTATTCGAGACTATGTTGATGTGAGGGATATTGCAGGGGCACACTTGGCTGCTGCGGATTCAACAACTGATTTACCAGTGGCTATGAATGTGGGAACCGGACGAGGCGGTTCTGTGCGTGAGGTCATTAAGTTGGTCTGTGCAGCGGCTGGCCGAGGTGATGTGCTTGCCGTTGAAACTGCGCGACGTGCCGGAGATCCAGCATTCTTATGTGCTGAAGTTTCATTGATAAAGAATACGTTCAAATTCGTTTCAAAATTTTCTCTAGAGTCAAGCACTATCAGTCTATTTACACATAATCAGTAAGTTAATCAAGAATTGAGAATTCGTGAAGATAATAATTTTTACTAGGAGCTATGACAATGTCTTGGGAGGTATGGAAAGGCAACTAGGTTCCATTGCCGGGTTACTAATCTCTCTAGGACACGAAGTACATTTAGTTTCTCTTGACATCGAGAAACCTAAGTCATTCTTTAGTAATGCAAATTTCACCTCAACGATTACGATTTCAACTTCTAACCCAAATAAATCATCAAAGATTACGGAACGCTTTATGCGTCAAAAAAGGTTGACGAAGATACTCAAGGAATTAAAGCCCGATCTTGGCATCGCTTTTATGACTGGGTCATATTTCTACTCTAGAGTTCCAACAATTATCTGCAGAGTACCGTTGGTTCTCGCAGAGAGAAATTCTCCTCAAATTTATAAGCTCACAAGTGCCCGTAGGTATCGCTGGGCATACTTCGCCTCTATGGTCTTTGCAAATAGAATAATTGTTCAATTTGAAAGATATTCAAAAGGTTATCCAAGAATTCTTCGTAATAAAATATCCGCAATCCCTAATGAAATTCCAAAGCCAAAAAATGTTCCTGAAATTAAGAAAAATCGCCAAGAATTTTTTTACGCTGGGAGACTAAGCTTTCAAAAACAACTCGATAAATTAATTCTGGGATTCATTGAATTTCATAATGACTTTCCGCATACAAGCCTCGAGATTATCGGTGAGGGCGAGGAACGCGCGAAGTTAGAAGCTTTAATCATTCAACATAACTCTGACGATTACATCAAAATAACCGCACCTCACGAAAATCTAAGCGACGTATTCGAGGAGAAAGACGTTCTTTGCCTGCTTTCTTTATGGGAAGGATTCCCAAATATTCTTGGCGAAAGCCTGGCTCATGGCATTCCAGGGCTGGGTTTTTCGAATACTGATGGTGTCCGTGATCTTTTATCTGACGGCTGGAATGGTTGGTTGGCGGAGGACTCAGGCAAAACTTCAGACATTTCGCTTCTACTTAAACGTACACAGTTAAGGGGCGACAATGTATCGAGTCAACATTGCATCCATTCCGTGAATAAATATAACTCAGATTCGATTCGGCAAGAATGGCAGACATTTCTCAGTCGCTTTGAGCCTTTGTAGCCTCTACGCACATTTGCGTGAAGTCATGCGAACCCCCAACCCTTTGTTCCAAATTGCAAAGTCGTTCGGAACTTGAATGTGAAACTTTAAAAAAAGTTACGTTAGAAAATCCTACATTCTCTAGTTCTGTTTGAATGCTGGCACGATCAAAAACGAAGCCTTTGTGATGCCCAAACTCAGAAAAACCTTGGCGAAGAATATCAACGGGGTATTCAATGGACACCGAGTGAGGAAGAAGATCGTTCCTCATCAGATCTAAGAATATAGGATCTCGATTAATATATAGATTCACAAGTTCGCCTGCATCAGGTGTACAAAGTCGTATCGTCCCCCCATCCTCTAAGATGTGAAAAGCAGATGTAAGCATCTTCCTCACCGATTGAAGAGGTAGATGTTCAACGACATTATCTGCATACAAATATCGAAATCTTCGTCCGATTTGCTCAAGTTTTGTTGCATCTAAAAAACGTTTAGTAAAAACTTGATAATTAGTCGTATAAGCATTCGGAAATACATGGGATTCACCTACAATTAGCAAATCAATATTTGCGGGGAGACGAGTTATCCTGCGTAAGCCAAAATGATGTCTAACCGGCCCAAAAACCCTCAAAAGTATTGCAGAATTATTTATGATGTGAATAAAGAAGTGCATATTTGATCGCACTCGAAAAGGTAGCATTTTCCAAATAGTCTTAACCAATTTTAGGTCCCTTTATTGCTCAATCGGCGATATTCAAAACGAGTGTAGTAACATTAGTCGAATAAGCAAACAAACAAATTGCGTATTCTGAAAGGCTAAATATTGCGAATTCTAATCACAGGAGCAGCTGGGTTTATCGGCTCTCATCTCTCTGATCGACTTATTGAAGAGGGGCATGAGGTTATTGGTTTAGATAATTTACGGACGGGTGACTGGTCACGAACATCAAAAAAGTTGTCTCGAATTGAACGAGACCTTACTGAACTATCGCAGCAGGATTTAGAGATGGTTTTAAAGGACATCGAAATTGTTTATCACCTAGCTGCGGTGAAGCATAATACCGAAAGAAACAATACTGATGATTTACTATTAAATAACGTTGTTGCGACAAATAGACTGTTCGAAGCAGCCGGGAAATCTGGCGTGTCAAAAGTGATTTTCACGTCCTCACTTTATGCATATGGTAAGTATGGGCCTGAAACCATGTCCGAGGATATGGATGCCCAACCGGATACTGAGTATGGCATCTCAAAGTTGGCAGGCGAATTGTTATTGAGAGAAAAAGCAAAAAAATACAATTTTGATTTCAGTGTACTGAGGCTGTTCTTCATCTATGGCCCAAAACAGTATTCGGGAACAGGATATAAGTCAGTAATAGTTAAGAACGTTGAGCAGGCGAATTCTAATCGTCCCTTAACAATATATGGCGACGGCCAACAAACCCTAGATTATGTTTTTATTGAAGATTGCGTAGATGTCTTGAAATTGGTCATGACAAAAAAACATGAAAGCCCGATAAATGTTTCTACGGGTGTTGGAGTTTCAATAAACACGCTGATTCAAAAAATAGAAGAACTAATTCCAGGAACAACAACTTCTAACATCGAACCTGATTGGACGAATGGCACCTTTCGTACCGGAAATCCTTCTCGAGCCATAATGGAATTAAACTGGAGATCTAAAGTTACTTTCAGTGCCGGAGTTGAGAAATTTGTGAACTGGATGCGGAGCGAGAAATAATGACCATATCGATTATTTGTCCTATAAGAAATGATTTTTCTCATTTCGATAAATTAATCTCAACTCTCCAGCAAACAATAATTCTCGAAGACTTTGAGCTCGTAGTGATTAACGATTGCAGCACGGATTTTGACAGAAATATTTATCTCGAAAAATTAAGAAAATCAAAATTGAATTTCAAGTACGTATTTAACTCGAAAAGACTAGGTATTACAGGCTCCATTTTTGTTGGAGCACAGCAATCGAGTCATGCAGTGGTTTTGATACTCGAAGGTGACAATGATGTAAGCCCACGGAATTTAAATTCACTACTTCAAAAGAAAATTGAAACAGATGCCGATTTAATTCAGGGCGTCGGCATATCAACTCTTCTTCGAAGTTCAGAAAAGAAAGCTGAGTTTATCGACAAATTAATTCGAGCACAATTCGGAAATGAACTAAAGTCCCCCACAAGTCTACTGATGTTGTTGAGGCGAGATTTGCTACTTGAAATCTTAGACAATTATAAGAATTATAACTTTAAACACTTGTTTATTTCGAGTCTGGCTTTATCTAAGGGATACACAGTTGAGGAAGTTGTCTCGTCGAAACATTTGAATAAAAATAAAGTAAGAAACTTTCGGAATATCGCGACCTACTTAAGAATAATTATTGATTTATCCAGACTGAAGTCAAACAAAAAAGAAAATCGTCCCGTCATAGCAAATTCATTGCCATTGCTAGAATATCAATTTGAAATGAAAATTCTTCGAAGAATCAGATTTTGGTTTTACTTCAAGACATTCCCATTGCACAAGTGGATGATTACGAACGATTCAATCAAGTATTACAAAACACTAAAAGCACTGGAATTTACTGATAAAGATCAAATCAGGGATATATCAGAAATCAGGCTACGTAGAATACTTTTGCATTGCTTTAATCACGTTCCTTACTATAAGAAATTGTGGAAGGAGCTCGGTTTTGAGCACAAAGATTTCTACAACAGCGATATTTTGCAAAAATTACCATTGCTCACAAAAGCGAATGTGACAGAGAACAGGGAAAGCAACTTATTTTCAGAAAAAACGATTAAAAGTGAGATTTTGGAAATACGAACATCTGGGAGTTCTGGTCAACCGTTCACGACGTATGCAGATCGGTTTCAGCTGGAAGTTAGATTTGCATCCACGATGCGAGCACTCGAAATGACGGGATATAAGTTTGGTGATCGTCAACTCAGATTATGGCATCAAAAGATTGGGATGACCAAATTTCAAGCGCGAGCCGAAAGAATTGATGCGTTTTTTCTTCGCCGGAAGTTTGTGCCGGCGTTTGAGATAAGCAATGAAAAACTCATTGAACTTAACAAAACTATTCAAAATGTTAATCCGGTGCTAATTGATGGGTATGCGGAGAGCATGAATTACTTAGCCGGGAGTAAACAAATCGAGGGCTCAATTAGCGCACTAAAAGGCATTATGACGTCCGCGCAGGAACTTACTAAGCCATCAAGAGACACCATTGAAGGCAAATTCCTAGTACCAGTTTTTGACAAATACGGCTCAAGAGAATTTAGCGGAATTGCGTACGAGTGTCGTGAAGGAAGAGTTCGTCACGTTCAAGACGAGAGCTACATATTAGAAATATTAATTGGAGGTCGCCTCGCAAAACCTGGAGAAGTTGGTGAAGTGGTGATAACGGACTTAAATAACTACTCCTTTCCGCTCATTCGATATCGAATAGGTGATCTTGCTCTCTGTTTGGAGCAAAGGGAATGCACTTGTGGGCGCCCACTGTCTCAGATTGGACCCATTCAAGGTCGTGCGCAAGCACTGGTTTCGTGCGCAAATGGGGTTTGGCTTCCTGGCACATTCTTTGCACATTTCTTCAAAGAATATGAAGAAACCATTCAGTATTTCCAGGTAGTGCAGACTGAAACAGAAAAATTCTCAGTCAAATATGTGAAAGCGGAAACTTTCGCTGAATTAGATCTTGAAGAGATTAAGGAAAAACTTGCTGAGTTCACTGGGCCAGAAACACAGGTAAATTTTGAAGCCGTTAAAGAGATACCACTGTTGGCCACCGGAAAACGAACCCCTGTGGTCTCTCACCTAAAGCCTGATTTCCAAATGATTTCTAAAGAATAATTTGAAATATGAAAGCAATAGTCATTTCATACAGTCTTAGGCATTACACTCCCGGAATTCCTATCCGTGAAGGTATTGGTAATGTGGCCAAAACATTACATGAGGCAATAATCGCAAGTTTTCCAGAGCACAACGTTATCTACACTGATCCAACGCAAATGGATGAAATTGTCATTGATCAAGATGTAGATTGGCTATTTACCGTACCCCGCGACATGCACAAGGCAAGGAAGAAGTTTCGCCCGAAAAAAACCGTGCTTTTCACTGCGAATGAGAGCGCACAGAGTAGGTTCAATATATTGCAATATGCAAAAAAGCATAGAGTTAGTAAGAAACTAATAGGGGGACATGATGGAATTTATGAAGACTATCGGGAACACACAGCTGACTTCGTAATTGCATTGGGCGGTTGGAATTCATATTCAAGTTTTTTAAGAAGTGGGTTCCCCCATCAGCGGGTAATAACGACAGGGATTAGATATCAGAATGGATTGAACACTGTCCGAAGATATGAGTCTAAAGATTATGTAGTTTGGTTTATGGGACTAATTTGCATTCGGAAGGGTATCAATGAGCTTCCAGCAGTTTTAGATATAATTGATAATCACAAATCCCATAAGAAACTACGTCTAATTGGATTCACCGAATCTAAATCAATGCGCGATTTCATTGAAACGTCATTTAAGAATTCGGCCCCAGGACACCAATGGATCGACAAGAAAATATACTTTGGAACGAATGACTGGGACAAACTTCACGAAAATGTACTTTTTGGAATATTTCCGAGCAGAGAAGAAGGTCTGCCTGGTTGTGTGATTGATTTGATAAATCAGAATGTCCCTGTTGTTTACTCGTCGAGATGTGGTTTTGAATTTGTTACAAAGCAATTATCTTACATTGATTTTCTAGATACCTCATGGACTAACCGTCTTCCACAGTTTCTAGATCTTCGTGAAAGCGAATGGACCGAGATATCTGATCTACAGGCAGAGTCCGCTTTTTTTTCCGCACAAGACAACCAAATTGAAAGAATAATCACTCGACTAAGTAAGGGATTCCTTTGGCCAATAAGTTCTCTTGAGAGGAATGAGAATTTTGAATATGAAGTTGGCCAAAGTGAGATTGAAACACTTGATCTGATTATCAATTACCGAGGTCCCGAACTTGGCAAAGAATTATCCGTCAAACTTCTAATTTTGGAGCTTGAAAGGTATCAAAAATTTCGAAGCGCAGGTATTGTGAGAGTAGATGACAGTTTAGGAAAGAATGTAATTAGTGTGCACAGAAGTCATTTCAGTTCGCATGAGAACCCAGTGCAAGTAGAAATGTTTGTGGTCGATGAAGAAGAAACACTCGAAAGATTTTCTCTGAAGTCTAGAATGCATAAGTTTATACATTTTTACATTCACCGATTCAAGATTCTAGCGAAGGCGATCGCAAACCGTGGGGACTAAATATTTCAATATTACTCTTTTGTTAAGTTATGGACGAACGGCAAATCGGATGATTCAAAGAACATTAATAAATACGGAATCTAAAAAATATTGGAAAGTTTTACTAATTCAACCCGGAATACCGGAGTGGGGTATTCGATCTACCTTCGGATATCGCTTGATAAAATTTATCATTTTAACTATAGATAAACTCCTCCCGGCTTTGGTGAAGCACATCTCAACTCGGCAAAATGGTATAAATTCGAAAAGACGTCCGATTACCATCGTATCCGATACGGGATTACAAATTGAGAGTCTGAAAGATTCAAGAAACTGGGCAACGGAAAAATTCCTAGACTCAAAGCATTTCATATGTTCGTGCGCGTTGGCTGGAAAAACTCGTTCAACAGAGGGCTACTTGGTTGCACACGTACGCCTTGGAGATATTTGGAACCAAGAGACCTTCAAGAGAAGAGACTATCTCCCATTACCAATTAGCTACTATAGATCGCTTTCAAGAATGTGGGGTAGGCCAATCGCCTTTCTTCTTGAAGATCAACATGATTCATCATATGCAAGAGCCTTAACGGCGAATTGTCCGGGGTCCATAATATTGGAAAGCGGGTGCTTATACTGTGATTTTAAAACATTAAGTGAAAGCAAAATGGTAGCAGTGGCAACATCAACATTCTCGTGGTTCGCTACTTGGATTTCAACGAATACAGAAAAGATATTCATTCCTATTTATGGTTTCTTCGACGAAATCATAAGACCAGACATAAATCTCATAGATTGGAGAGACCCAAGGAACATTATTGTACGATTTGATTACCCGGAATTCAGTAATGACAAAGACTATGTTTCATGGTTAATGGGCTCTCAGGAACTTATGCTTAACACATCTCAACCACCATTTAATTCTGAAAAATAGACTCAAAAATACTGGCCGATGAAGTCCAATTCCCGTCGATTTTTCTAAAAGTTGATCTGTAAGATTCACATTCGGTGAATCATATATATAACTCTCCACATCAAATCTAGCAGGAGCGCCTGAGAGAGATTTCAATATTTTCTTAGCTACTGCCGAAGGCTCAAAATCCGATATTTCCACTGCGTCATGACCTGCCAATGAACTAGAAATACCTACAGGTGTGGTTACTACTCGACATCCGAGTGTCAAAGCTTCAAGCACGGGCAAACCAGTGCCCTCGTGTTTAGATGTTTGAACCAAAATTTTCGAATTGGCTAGCTTAAATAAAACTTCTTCATGCTTTAAAGGATTAGTAGCGCTATCCACAATTTCAATCACTAGATTCGGAAATTGCTTCAAGAGCATTTCAGTCGCCGGAATAAACAATTCCTTCAACCCTTTGTGATCTCTATAACCTTGACGTTCCCCCCATGCAGAATTTCCAATCCAGATAATGTCTATACTTCTATTATCAAATTCAACCTTCGCAATTTTATTGATTTCAGTGAGATTGGGAAGGTCTTTGAGAAGTATAATTGGTACATTCTGTGGATTATATGAACAATATAATTCAAACAAAGTCGAATTCGTGACGCAAATGAAATCTACGACATTCATCCAAACTTCGGATTTCACTTCATTCGAAGAAGTAATCGCTGAATGATCTGCAACTGAAGCGCCAAGAGATTTTTCCGACATTAAGATTTCTAACTGCTCATACGAGAGCACTTGAACTATTTCACTTAAAGCGCCGCGCCAAGAAAACAAAACGACCTTATCTTCCATAGATAATAGATATCTAAAGAGTTTAAACGGGCTACAAAATTCGAATACAGACACTACCTTAACATCACCAAACAAACTCGCTCGGGCTTGGGCCGCAATGCCAAGTCCGCTATTCATTTTATCAACTACGATGATCATTAATTTTCACCGTGAACAGCTTCATTCTAAATGAATCAATTTTTATTTTGAGTAAGGGCAACAAGATAACTCTTACATAGGAATGAAAACTTGCAAACACCTCTCGGTTTTCGAGAAAATGTTGCAGTGACAGAATCTTCCAAGTCCTAATAGTTGCCGTCAAGTTGATACGTGGACCTAAATCCGATATCACTGAGCTAGAAATGTTGTCACCGTGAACTACTTGCCATGGAGAAAGAAAATAAGCAATCGAACTTGATGGCCAATCCGCTACTGAAGCGAAATCATTCGATGAGTCGAGTAAATTCGACGCTGCTAAAGGGGTAATTAGATAAGCCACAGCATGAGATGAACTTCCACAAAGTCGAAAAAACTTCTCCGCTCCAAAAATATGCTTCCTGTTGAAATACCTAGGATCATGGAAAGAAAGAATAGCGGCATTGAATTCCTGCTTAGATAAGAAGCGACTTGCAGTCGCGGAAAGGCTCGAACATACAATTTGTCGAGCATCATCTTCAAAAACAATTCCTGGCTGTCGGGTACGTGCGACTGTATCCCAAACTGCTCTATGTGATAACAGACATCCATACTCGCCCGGAAGAACGTCCCGACCATACCTGGAAACAAATTGAGAACAGAACTCATCGGGAACTTCGTCTTTTTGATTAATCATGATTGCTGGAATATAAATAGCGGTGAACTCCTCACATCCCTGCAATGCGCTTCTTATGGGCTGCGAGCGATTCATGCCTGGAGTTTCGATCACATAAATATTCATATTAACGTTTCTTCAGGTCATGTAAAACTCTTCGAAAGAACACCGGCAGATTCGATACCAAGAAACTAAGACTTGAATAATTTAAGATTTTAGTAATCGAAGAAAAATCAGGTTGAAAATATAGTGCACGAAAGTTAAGCTTCGTTTCCAAGTATTTTATTTCTTTACGCGTGAATGCGGAACTGTGCTTTTCCATCAATAATTTTTCGTTGGCAACGTCTATCATTCCGCCCTTCATAATCGATGCGGAATCATATCGAGTAACACAAATTTCATCTGAGAATGAGAAGATCGCACCATTATTTGCGGCACGAATTACAAGATCCGCATCTTCATTTCTTCTAAGCTCTTGGTCAAAGCCATTTATTGAAATAAAAAAACTTTTTTTAATTGACATTGTGCACGCTGGTATATAAAACATTTCATCACTATTGAAACTCCTAAGTCCGAGGAGGACTTCTAGGAATTTCCTTGGAGTAATATTAACATTTTCATACTTATAATTTTTGGCTTCAAAAATATGGCCAGATCTATACCTCTTCTTACTAGAAACGAATGAAATATCAGCACCGTTCTCGTGCATTTGTAAATGGTGCGCCGCTCTGGTGGAAGAGGACTCATCATCACTATCCATGATAAGACAAATTTCATGCTCAGACTTCGATATGCCGTAGTTCCGAGCCGCCGAAGGTCCTAAATTACTCTCGAGTCTATAAATGAAGATTTTGTTATTGTGTTTCGCTAGTTCTTCAATAATCGAAAAGGTTCCATCAGATGATCCATCGTCAACAACAATTACTTGTTTAGGATGTGGCTTGAGATTCAGTGCGGAATTTATTGCAGCTTCAATCACTTTTTCCGAATTGTACACAGCAATTATTACGGCATAATCCTGGTTTTTCATATAATTAGAGATACCAACTGAATAACTCTTCAAGATCAATATGTTCTATCCAGCGTATGGATTTTTCTACTCCATCCTGCAGAGTGGTCTTAGGTATGGAAAGCTGAAACTCCTCTGATTTCTTCACTGATGCGTTTGTCATACGCACGTCAAGTCTGTTAGGTTCCTTGTGCTCAATTGAGGGCAAGTAATTTTGGTCCTTGAGGATATCGAGAAGCTCACTAAGCGTATATGGATTACCCCCACCCACATTAAAAATTTCATGCGAATTGGCAAAATTATTTTTGCCCAGTAAGCTGATAATGTATTCAGATACATCATCTACGTAAGTGAAGTCTCGCTTCACTTCTAAATCGGCTGTCAAATTGAAGTTAGAATTCAATTTCTTACTCGCTAGCAATCGAAACATTGCCATATCTGGTCTCCCCCAAGGGCCATAAACCGTGAAAAATCTAAGGCCTATACGTGCTTTACCGTTACCAGGTAAATGCTCAGCAACCAGTTCGTTGCTCAATTTGGATAGTGCATAGAGACTCTTAGGTTCACAAAGTTCCTGATTTTCAGAAAATGGAGCATTCAAGCTATCCCCATAAACGCTGCTGCTACTGGCGTAAATAAATGGAAGATTGGTGTACTCCTCGCTGATTCTTAAAACATTGAGAAAACCAAGCTGGTTTGAAACGATATATGGATCGGGATCAGTTTGACTTGCTCTTACACCACCCTGGGCTGCAAGATGAACTATTTGATCAGGCTTAAACTGTTTAACAATTCCTTCGAACGCCTCCCTATCAGAAATATCGATGTTTGTGATATCAGATTGGAGCGCATGAGCAATTGAACGCGAAATTTTCATAGAAGGCGCGTAATAATTTGTGTATGAGTCAACCCCATGAGTTTCATAACCCTCAGAACGCAATCGAGACATCAAATTAGCACCGATAAATCCAGCCGCACCAGTGATCAAGACTTTCTTCATGTAATACCCCCAAACAACAACCGCATCATCATGATATTCTAACGACCATTCGTGATTTACCTCCCAATTAGGAGTGAGAAACCTATGTTTCGAAAAGCAGACACGTCAAGATGGAGAAAGAGAATTGGGCGCTTTGTAGCGACACTCACACCACGGGAACAACGAATAATTGTCCTGATTTCAGTCTTTCAAGCTCTAATTAGTTTGCTTGAGATAATCTCTGTGGGTTTATTGGGTGTTTTGGCCGCAATTGGCGTATCTGGAATTTCGTCCACCCCCAACCAGGGGAACATTTCTCGGCTTTTAGAAATTCTTCACATTAACGCTCTAGGTTTTCAGATGCAGGCTTTATTAATTGGAATCACATCAGTCACTTTGATGATTACAAAAACTTTACTTTCACTATTTTTAACCAAGAGAACTCTTAAGTTTCTAGGCAAGAAATCGTCGGATTTAAGTGCAGAACTTGCAACTTCTTTGTTCAACTCAAACTTAGAACTTATTCAGTCAAAGTCCTCTCACGAGCGCGCGTACGCCATTACAAATGGCGCTTCTAATCTTATGTTGGGAGTAATTGGCGCTTCAATATTACTATTCTCGGATTTTGCATTACTCACTGTAATGTCAATAGGCTTATTCGCAGTAGATCCAATTATGGCAATTTCTTCCATTACCATATTTTCCAGCATCGGACTCTTGATGTATTTTCTCACGAACAAAAGAGCAAAGAGTCTTGGAGACAAGAATGCAAGACTCAACATACTTGCAAATAGAAAAATAAATGAGCTCATTCGCGTTTATCGCGATGTTAACATCAGAAATTCAAAGGCACATTTTATTCAAGAAATAGGAAAGATTAGACGTAATCAAACCAACGCAGCGGCAGAACTCTCCTTAATTCCATATCTTGGCAAGTATGTAATTGAAACAAGTGTTGTTTTTAGCGGCTTGTTAATCGGATCGCTTCAATTCTATCTGCATGATGCGTATAAAGCGGCAATTTCACTTTCTATATTTATCGCAGCAGGAAGCAGAATCGCACCGGCAGTGCTACGACTTCAACAAGGTATGGTTCAAGTGAAATCCAACATAGGTTCTGCAGAAACAACATTAAATCTCATGGATGAACTTCGGAATGTACCTACATTTACACAAACTCAAGAAGTTACTGATTCTACCTTCAAGGGCTTGGTAGAGATTCAGAGTTTAGAGTTCAAATATCGAAACGCGATATCACAAACAATAGATGGAATTAATCTTCAAATCCTACCTGGACAGATGGTCGCAATTGTTGGCCCTTCAGGTGCTGGGAAAAGCACTTTAATTGACATTATCTTAGGAAACCTAGTTCCAACTTCAGGTAAAGTCTTAATTAATGGAAGAGATCCTCAACAAGCTCTAAGTTTATGGCCGGGCCGAATTTCTTATGTCCCTCAAAATGTAAACATCATTGAAGGAACTCTCAGAGAAAATGTGATTCTTGGTTATCAGAGTTCAAATGAGGTTGAAGATTTAGTCAGTGCTTTGGCTGATGCTCAACTTCTTGAGTTTGCAAGAAATCTTCCGAAGGGGCCAGATAGCATTCTCGCCGAATTTGGCTCAAGTTTAAGTGGTGGTCAAAAGCAGCGACTTGGAATTGCGAGGGCGCTGTACACCCGCCCAAATTTAATCATTCTTGACGAAGCAACCAGCTCTCTTGATGGAGAAACTGAATGGAATGTCACAAGTACGCTCATGAAAAATCGAAAAGAAGTGACGCTGGTTGTTGTTGCTCATAGGCTTACGACAATCATATCTGCCGATTTGATCGTCTATCTGGATAATGGGAAAGTCTTGGCTTCGGGAAAATTTGATGAGTTACGAGCAATCCTTCCTGAATTTGAAAAACAAGCGAAAAGAATGGGATTGTAAATTAATCAGAAGTTGCTGTTCAGAAGTCAGAGTCGAGGCAATATCTGTGGCATAAAGATTCCTTTTGCATCACGCGGCAATATGTTTTTGATTTTTTAGCTTTGAAGCCGTGGGCGTATTAGTCGCTGCAATTCGATTTATCATAACTATATTTAAGATTAGCAGAAATTTTGAATCAGTGATACCTTCGAAAGCTATTTTTCTTAGCCTACTCATTACTGCTCTAGCAGTTTTTTGTTGCTGGAGCTAGTTTTGATTATAGATTGATATTCTTAGATCTTGCTTGTCTGGTTTTCGCTGCCCCAAATTTCAACCGTAAATTTAATAGAAAATCCGCCGTTTAATAGTTTCCAAGGTTACTTTTAATTGACACTGCTTCGGCCAATTAGCTTTCGCTTAATTCAACGAACGCCTTGCAATTCATAGGCGTCTTCCTAATCTTATTTATTCACATCATTTTTGGAGCTTTGGCCATCACGAGTTTAAGAGCCTTCAAAAGTCTAGACGAAATGTCCGTTTTGTCCCTTCCCCGCGACAATATAGGGTGGGATTCGTAGAAGGCTATAGATGGGGCGACGGCTCTATCTGCTTCGCAAAACCGGTCTAAAAAGGATCCAATAAAGTGGCAATTAAGAAGTCTGCAGCTCCTGCAGGTCCCCGCGTGTGGACCGTTGCAGAGCTCGGCGCTTTCTACACAGAGCACCGTTCAGAGCTTCTCGCCCATGCGAACCGCGTCTTGAAGGATTCAGCTAAGGCTGAGGAGATCACCC
>JACCDN010588452.1_pt1 | contig 16154 bp, 13 predicted proteins | sample 7441691 | NCBI WGS metagenome assembly JACCDN01 (sample SAMN15323439, study PRJNA562643) | freshwater metagenome | isolation source: river surface water | place: USA:Blue River Watershed | collected 2017-08-16
CAGAGAGGGGCGTTTCTACATCATGGCGTCCTGGGCGGATAACCCGCACCTGAAGGAAGAGGAGCGGGAGCGGTTGCGCAAGTCCGTGCCTTCCTGGCAACTGGAAGCGCGGGAGCATGGCGTCCCCGTGTTTGGTCAGGGCAAGGTCTTTACCATGAAGGAGGCCGACCTGTTCGTGGAGCCTTTCGAGATCCCGAAGCATTTTGCCCGCGTCTATGGCCTTGACCCGTCTTCCTCCTCCGGCGGAACCTGGGGCTGTGTCGTACTCGCCCATGACCGTGACAAGGATATCGTGTATGCCGTGGCGGACTACAAGCTGAGTAACGCCACGCCCACCGAGCATGCTTCCAACATTTCCCGCATGATTCCTGACTGGCGCATCGGCATGGTTGACCCTGCGGGCGCAGGGGAAAATATGCATAGCAAAGAAAAGACTTTTGATTTCCTGACGGAAAGGTCGGGGCTGCATCTTGTCAAAGCCAATAAAGCGAACCATGCGAAGGAAGCTATGATTGACGAAATCTATGAGCGGGTCAGAGGTGACCGCTTCAAGATTTTTTGGCTAGATAAAGGAAGAGGATGCCGCCATCTGGTGACGGAGTGGCGTCAGTATGCGCGGGATGAAAACGGTCTCATCCTCAAAAAAAACGACCATTGCATCGACGCTGTCCGCCGGCAATCTTAATTGACGGCGGACACCGGCTACCGCTTTTCTTGTACCACCGCAAAACGGCAAGTTATCCAGGGATACAAAAACCTGTTGAGTGGTTAGATGAGGAAAGGGTAAAACCTGCAAAAACATCCCCCGTGAAAGTGGAAAGGTAAAGAAAAGCAGGAGATTGCCATGATCAACCATTTACTATTGTTTCTATTCCCTCTTTTCCTTTTTGGTTGTTCTCCCTCCATGCTGGAAGGGGAAGTCGTTTCATCCAGGGATGCAGGGCAAGGTTTGATGGAATATTTTGTTAAGACAACCGATAAAAGCGTCCCTTATCTAAAGATTAGAACGAACAAGCCTGCCCTCTCTATCGGGTCGAAGGTCTTCCTTGATATTTCTTACTTTAAGCGGAAAGCCTGAAAAACAGGAAAGGCTGGCGTGATAAAGAAAAGAAATATAACTACAAATACAAAATACATTTTTTATCAAAAAAAAGAGACTGTTTATTTATTCTTTTTTTATTATAAAAATTTGATTTACTGGAAATAAATATATAAAAAAATAATGAAAAATGTGAAAACAAGTATTGACGTTTTTAATGAAATATTGGTATGATATTTATGTAAGAAGTGCAATGTCAGGGTGAATAAGACCCCGACATTGCGAGTGACCACAACAAACTAATATGGAGTTTATCATGACCACAGCTAAAACTAGTACACCTGTTCCTTTTTCCGCAAGTTCCAAATCGGTTAGAAGCGAATCATCCTCCCTTGAGCGTGAGTTCATCCTTGAAAGTGAGAGAGATGAGAGCGCCGGAAAGGCCAGCTCTATTGAGGGAATCGCCCTTATGGAGAAAGGATCCGAAACAATGGCTACAACTCAAGCGCAGAGGGGTTCATTTAAAGACTACAACAAGCTTTTTGACCTTCTTTGTCAGTTGGATGGCAGGGTAAAAAAAGGGAAGCTTTTTCCAACTCACCCTCAGCTTGAGGGCAGCAATTGGAGCTTTGTTGTTTTCTCTCCTGACATGGTTACTGCTCTTTACCCCTTTACACCTGCAATGGACCCAAACATCCAGGAAGCGTATGACAGGCAATTGAGCCTATTAGAAATATACACAGGAGACTATATGACCCCTCGGTATATTGCCCTAACCTCAAACGTTGATGTATATGAGTTGAAGAAAAAATGGTGCCGCGATTATTGTCAATTTCATGGCATTGGCTTTCTCATCAAGGACGTTTCTGAGGAAGAAACGCACGCCTCCCCAAAAGCTGAGGAGGGCGTATAATGCTTGCCTTGGAAAAACTTCCGATGATTTTCGAGACCTTGATTGGGAGGCCCTCAAAACCTTCAGAGGAGGAAATATGCCCGGTGCCACGCCATTCCCTGGCCAGGCGCCTTACGAAGTGGATATCATAAATCAGTGATGGAGAAATAGCGGGCGGCAAGATTAAAGGAGAAGGGGCACAGGCTTGCCGTCCTCACATATTTATGGAAAATACCCAAAAATCGGCCTGTTCCCCCCGAACTCACTCAGCCCACTAAGGAGATATATAGCAGACCCACCAGCGCCATAGCAGCTTTAAGGATGCAGGGCAAATGGTTGCCTTGAAAAAGCGGAAGCAGCGATAAGGGGTTGCCCTTACAATCACTGAGCGCAACACCATAGCCCGTCACACAGCCAATCCATGGAAAGAGTAAATACTTTCAGAGCTTACCAGGGAGTAAGCCTGGAAAATGGCAAAGACTGGTGTGATGAATCAACAAAATACAGTTTTTTATGAAAAAATAAAATCGTTTTCTGTTCATGATACATATTTGCAACACATTGATTATAAAATATAAAAATGCAAAAAATCTTAATTTAATTATTTACAATATTGCAAAAAAAGTACTACAATAAAATTGTAAACGCAGCATTTAAAGTAATCCCACTTTAATGCTGTTTATGATAACCAAACTTATAAGGAGTTTTGAAAATGGCAACAAGAGGAGTCTATAAATTTATCGACCAAGATTCAGCATATTATGTTTACAAGCATTGGGATAATTACCCAAGTGGCGCCGCGGTATTTATTCAAAATACCCTGAAACTTGCCTGGAAACTTCCGAGATTTGAAGCGGACGAGTTTTCCGCTTCTTTTATCGCAGCCAATAAAAAAGAAGGTGGTGGCGTAAGGCTCATGCATGAATTGGAAGAGGATGAGGCAAATATGATGGTATCCCTACATGAAATGTGGATCGCATACCTGTATGAAATAAGCTGTAAAGACAACAAATTACACATTAAGGCTATTGATATTCAAAAGGGAGCCTGCTGTTTTGACGGCGCTTTAGACGAATTTAGCGCACAATACCCAGATGCCAGGGAAAACAGCTAAAAAGTAGGTAAGCGCAGTATTAAGGTAATCCCACCTTAATACTGCTCATCACAACCGCAACTTATAAGGAGTTACGACTATGACTGACGCTATTGTTACACCAAATTTGCAAAATTGTTCAACGGTAAATTTCCCCGTTAAAATCAGGAACCGGAAGCTTTCCGCTATTGTAAAGAAAGTCCGGCAGGGTGATGCCAGCGAATATGACAAGGCTAGAGGCATCGACTATGCAGCGAAGGAAGGCCACCTGGGTGCCCTCAAGTACCTTGTTCACCACGGGGCAAGCTTGAGATGCTGGGAAGATAGAGCTTTAATTTGCGCTGCTGAAAATGGCCACCTGGATGTTGTTAAGCGCCTTGTGAACGAAGGGGCAAGCCACAAAGCAGGAAATGCCCTGGTTGCGGCTGCCCGTAAAGGCTATCTGAATATTATAGAGTTTCTGCTTGAGCGGAATGATTGCGCCCATTATGAGACCGAGGCATTTATCGAAGCTCTCATGAATGGTTACCTCACTATTGTAAAACACTTTGTTGACCGGCAGATCGTGGATGTCCCTGCCTATGAAGGCACGCTGGTAGCCGCTGCTTGCATTCAAGGGCATTGGGAAGTTGCGCAATATCTGGTCGAGGAAGGGGCAGATCTCCATAAGGAGCAGGAACTTGCCTTGCACTATGCGGCTGAAGGCGGACATTTTCATGCCGTAAAATTCCTCCTTGAACAAGGGGCGGATATCCATGCTCAAGATGAACAGGCTTTGTGCGAGGCCCTCAAATATGGTCATTTTTTGCTGGCTATCTACCTCCTTCAACAAGGGGCTAACCCCTATCATGAAAATGTGAGGGACATTTTAAATACCGTGCATCTTAAGCATCCAGAATTTCATTTTTTATGTCAATCATTTGGTTACTTAAAAAATGAGATAGCGGCGTAATTCATAATTTTAGAATATGAAGCGAGACTGATCGTTAAGGCAATGACCTCGAAATAGACATGCCGCCGTCCACTTCCGCCTCATATGTATAGTGGGTCTGGCAGGCAGGCAGGTAACGACCGCTGCCATATTGTGACCACACAGAGAATCATGGAAGGTAAGCTTTTGAACAAATCATAAAGACGGTCAAACCACAAGAAAAGGTAATAAAAAAAGTGATGAGAGCAGGCTAAAAAATTTTGAGGGCGGGTGCAAAATACATCTTGTCTCCCCCGCAATTAGAGAACGTGTAGAGTTTATTTTAAAGAGCAAGCCTGGAAAATGGCAAAGGCTGGTGTGATCAATTAACAAAATACAAATACAAAATACATTTTTTTTATCAAAAAAATAAATCCGCTTTCCTGTTTTTTTATAATTATAAAAATATTAATATTTCACAATAAAAATATAAAAAAATATGTGAAAATATAAAAATAAATATTGACGTTTTTAATGAAAAGATTCTATACTTGAAGAGTAAGCGCAATCTTAAAGTGTCTCACCACCTTAAGATTGCTAATCATCAACTTAACTAACACGGAGTAAGTCAATGACTAGAACTATTTTTATATCAAACCACCAGCATGATTCAATCACAAACGTTGTTCAAGACGGAACATTTGCCAGCCAGGCAAATCAATCTTTATCATCGTTGCCAGAGACCAGGACCCAGCCAGGAGAAGGGTTACATAAGCAATCCAGCTCTTTTGATAGCGACAAACAAGATATTTACACCCGTGTTACCCATAAAATTATTGCTGATCTGGAAAAGGGAAATCTGACATGGGTCAAGCCCTGGAAAGCAAAGGATTTTGGGGGTTGCGTCACTCTTCCGCTACGCTCTGAAGGGACGCCATACCAGGGGATTAATGTTTTGTCCCTTTGGGGAACCGCCGTAGATAAGGGATATACCCGCCCCGTCTGGATGACTTTTAAGAAAGCAAAAGAGCTTGGCGGCCAAGTTGAGAAAGGAGAAAAAGGCACGCTTGTCGTCTATGCCAATAGATTTGAGAAATCCGAATTTAACGAAAAAGGGGAAGAAACCACCTCTACCATTCCTTTTCTAAAGGGGTACACCGTGTTTAATGTAGAGCAAATTAGCGGCTTGCCCGAGAAGTTCTATGAAACCCCTTCCCGCCTGGAAGATACAAGGGCAAGGATGGAAGCTGTCGAGCAGTTTGTTGCCAATACAAAGGCTGTGATCAGGCATGGGGGTAACAAGGCTTTTTATACTCCTTCACACGACTTTATTCAAATGCCGCCCTCCCAGAGTTTCCGGGATATGGCAAGCTATTACGCTACTCTTGCTCATGAACTTACCCATTGGACAAATCATCCCTCACGCCTTGATCGGCAATTCGGCGAGAAACGTTTTGGAAATGACGCCCATGCCATGGAGGAACTCGTTGCCGAAATCGGGGCGGCCTTTTTGTGCGCTGTGTTGGGGATAACGCCGGAGACACGGGAAGATCACGCAGCCTATATCCAAAGCTGGATAACGGTTCTTAAAAAAGATACAAAGGCTATCTTTACGGCCGCTTCCCACGCCCAGCGTGCCGTAGATTATTTACGCGGGCTATCTTAAGTTTCTGGGATCTTCTTAAAATATCAAAAAAGAGTCTATCCCGAGTGAGGTAGGCTCTTTTTTCTCGTATATGAGATTTTGAAAAACAATGCCAAACATGTTATGTGTTCATTGTATTTAAATTTTCTGATAAATCAAAAAATGAACTCGCTTTATTCTTCATTTTTACATCATAAATATATTGATAAAACAAAATAAAAATACAAAAAAATAATGGAAAATATGAAAATAAGTATTGTCATTTTCTATGAAATTTTGTTATAATACTTATGTAAGAAGTGCAATGTCAGGGTGAATGAAACCCCGACATTGCGAGTGACCACAACAAACTATATGGGAGTTTATCATGACCACAGCTAAAATTAATACAACTGTTCCTTTTTCCACAAGTTCCAAATCTATTAAAAACAAATTCTTCCTTTTTGAGCGTGATCCTGTTCTTGAAAGGGCGCAAAATGAGCGAGGCGTGATGCTCAACCCTTTTGCAGGACCTGCCCTGATGAAGAAAGAGTGTGGGCCAAAAATTGAATTTTGTGTTCTGCCTGAAACGCCTGCAGTATTACTGGACAATTACAATGAGCTTTTTGATTTAATTTGCGATACGGAAAATCAGATGCGTGAGCCAGAAAACCAGATGCCTTTTGGAGCCTCGATTGAGTCCGGGGGCAGCGCCTGGAGCTTTATAATTCATTCGTCTTGCAGGGTGGAATCCTTCTACCACAACAGGAGAGAAAATTCTTCTGAGCTGGCAATAAATGCAGCCATTCAGGAAGCCTATGAAAAACATTTGAGCCTGGTGGAAATCCGCACAGACGATTGCGCTAACCCCCAATACATTGCCATAACCCGGACCGTCGATATATATGGCTTGAAGAAAAAATGGTGCCAAAGTTATTGCAAGTTTCATGAGCTTGCCCTTTCTGAAATAGCCGAAGCACAAACAGATGTTTCCCCAATAAGCTAAGGGCGTATCATATAAAACCGCAAAAATATTTGGCGCGCCATCTCTTTCCCGTGGCCTCAGCAAGACAAAACTCCTCCAGGGTGATAAATAAGATCCCCACTGAAACTCTGGAGGAAAAATTGTGCGCCAGACCTGCGTCCCTTAACGATGATCAGGATATCGACAAGCCTAAGACGTATTTAAGGGAACGAATGACAGCCCCTACGGAGGGGGTATCCTAAACCAATGTTGGAGAAATAACGGGCGGCAGGGCTAACGAAGAAAGGGCGCAGGCTTGCCGTTTGGAAATATTTTAATACCCGGGAATCAGCCTGCCCCCTCCCCAAAACTCCTGCAAAGCCCACTGAGGGGATATATAACGCAGACCCGTAGAAGCAGTGATAAGGGTTTGCCCTTAATCACTGAGCGCAACATCATACCCCGCCACACAGATAAGCCGTGGAAAAAGAAAATTCCCGTAGAGCTTACTTTAAGGAGCAAGCCTGAAAAATGGTAAAGGCTAGTGTGATCAATCAAAAAAATACAAATACAAAATATATTTTTTCATCAAAAAATGAGTCTGTTTCCTTATTCTTTTTTTCATTAATAAAAAATTGACTACTGACAGTACGAATATAAAAAATAATGGAAATTTTGAAAATAAATATTTACGTTTTTGGTAAAACTTTGTTATGATATTTATGTAAGAAGTGCAATGCCAGGGTGACCAGACCCCGACATTGCGAGTGACCACAACAAACTGAATAGGAGTTTACCATGACCACAGCTAAAACTAATACAATTCTTCCTTTTTCCGCAAGTTCCAAATTTGTTAGAAACCAATCATCCCCCCTTGCGTGTGAGCTTATCCTTGAAAGTGAGAAAAATGAGCGTGACGGGATAGTCAGCCTTATTGAGAGAACTGCCCTTATGAAGAAAGGAGCCGGACTAATTAAAGCAGTTATAATCTTAGATAAAGCAACAAACCAGCGCTTTCTTGATAACTGCTATCACAAGACCGCAGAAGATGCAGAAAAATATTTGAGAGAATATGAAAAAATTGGCGGAAGGTCACGCGAGGATTGGACAATAGTAAAATGCAATTACTATGGATGCGTAGATGAATTGAGCTACAAGAAAATAGAAGAGGTAAAATATAAAAAGGGAAAATATAAAGTTCCTTCTCTAGATGCGTGTGAAGTAAACTTTTGGAGGGTCGCGCTCGTAGACATGGAATCCCCCCTTTTTACCAGCCGTGACTTTTCTAATCGCCACGAAGCGGTAAGTTATTTTGAGGAAGCGGTTAATTATTTCAAAGAGCAGCAGATAAAATATAACATGCGGTTAATACAGGGCTGCCGGATTCTTTTAGACATAAATGGATAATTAATGACTAAAGATCCTGCAGGCGATACAGGCCCTAAACTAAGGAAATGAGAGATGAAAATATTAAATACATATGAGATAATTTTTACGACCACGGTTGATTCCTACAAGAAAGAATTGCAACCTTTCAATGAGCGTACCAAACAGGTTTTTGCAGAAAATGAGATACATGCTGTAGAGTACGGATATCAAAAATTGATGGGGAATTTTCCCAATAGTTCAAAAGAGATATGGGAAGTAAAGAACATAGTTAAAAGAGCGGATAATGTTCTTGCAAACCCGTAAATTGTCTATGCCCCTAGAACCTTAAGCTTATCAAAAAGAGGCTATCACTGAGTGGGATAGCCTCTTTTTCTCATGTCGTGAGGTTTTGGGAAATAATGTAAGCATACCATTTGAAGATGTTCAAACTCGATCCTTCGGGTTGATTGAGCATATATGACGAATTGAGCCAGGAAATTTAAAGTGTCCGCATAAAACATCCCATGTTTTTTCTGGACACAAGCCATCTCAGCGCCAAAAAAATTACCTTACATTTTTTGTGGCAACCCATTTCAAGAATTTAACAAGGCTTGCAAAAGTTTACCTTAGCTTGCTAACGCTTTTTTTCCTCTCTCGCGCCATAACAACTTTTGAGCTTCGTCGTGAGAGAGAGGCGCAGAGAGATCCAGGAAGGCCCCCATCAGCGTTGCGACAGCATCAAAATTTTGCTCATCCTTTTGGAGGTCATCCCCTAAATCCAGTTCCAGCGGTTCCAGCAATCCCGCTTTTGAAACAATGCCGCCGAGTTGTATTAACGTCCGTGTCCGGCTTTTACGAAGGCTCATTTTTGTTAATCCCTGTTTGTGTAACTGCCTTTCCTTTTGCTGCTCATACAAACGCTTGAGCTGTTCAAACGTTCGCCGCCTCCTCTTTTCTTTGGGTCCCTTTACTTCGGGAATATTGATTTTTTGCCCGGAACAGAAACTTTTGTCCGGCGACTCGCCATGCCTCCCTTTTGGCCGGGGACTCGGCAACAATGTCGTTGGCGTTTAAAATGATGCCCGTCAATACGCGCATATCAAATCCCTTCCGGGTGGTGTCGGCGACGAGCCTGGCAATCGATCCAATGTATCTTTCTTCAATCTGGCGTTGCTGCGCGGTGAGGCTTTCAATCCGGTTTTTGAGCTTTTCCAGGGACGCATCCATAATTTTTCTCCTTAACGCAAGGCCCGCCAAACAGGTCGAGGGGCGCATCACTATTTCTTTCTCCGTAACGCAAGGCCCGCAGGCAGGGGATATTATGGCATCCCCTACGACCCTGCCTTTTGCGTTTTTTAGCATCTGGACTATATCATAAAATTTTAGCTAAATCTACCGTTCCTTTCGCGTTGGTGAAAGGCGCGCTTATACGTTGCTTTGCAACGGCGCTTCGTCGCAAGCGACGGCGGTCAGCAAACCCAACCGGTTAGCCACTCATGCAGCGCTGCATGCCTTGCGTGTCTTTCTTGTAAAATTGATTAAAATTTGTTACAATCACCTCGCTAAAATGATGTTCCTGCAACAAGTTGCTCACAACGAGTTGCCCGTGACGAAACGGTGGCTGCCATGGCAAACTACCATCTTACCGCCCAGATGATTTCAAGGCAGGAAGGGAAAAGTTGCGTCGCAGCGCTGGCCTATCGAAGCGCAACCGAGTTGCTGGATCAGCGTACAGGCATAATCTGGGGCTATACGAAAAGGGCTAACGTTAAACATGTCGAAATTCTTCTGCCCGACAACGCCCCTGCATGGATTACCGGGATTGCCCGGGTATGCCACACACATCGACAACCCGCTATACAAGAATACTCCGATATCATCGAAGCCGCAGAAAAGCGAAAAGATTCCCAGGTCTATCGAGAGGTGGAATTTTCCTTACCCAATGAACTGACCAAAGACCAAAATATTAAGTGGGCGAATGCGTTTGTAAAAGATGTTTTTAGCGCACGCGGCATGGTCGCCGTCGTTAATTTTCATTTTGACATTGATCTTAAAACGGGGATCGAAAAGCCTCATTGCCATGCGCTTTTGTCAACCCGCCACCTGACGGAAGACGGCTTTGGCCTGAAGAACAGGGACTGGAACCGCAAGGAACTGATCGACGAAGCGCGCGATCAATGCGCCCAATACCAGAATGCCGCCTTGAAAGAACACGGGCATGACGTGCGCGTCACGCACCTCTCCTATGCTGAACGGGACGTAGACATCGATCCCCAACCCAAACTTGGGGGGAATGTTCGGGCGATAACCCGGAAAGGCATGGAGACGGACAAACAGAAAATTTTTGATCTGGTACGCCTCAAGAACCAGTTCAGGATTGTGAAGGATCCCGAAATTGTTTTTGAGATTGTCACATCCAAACATGCCACTTTTACCCGCAAGGACATTGCCAGGATCCTCAACCGCTACATCGACAATGCAGGGCAGTTTCAGATTCTTCTTGACCGGCTAATGGGATCGAAAGAGTTGGTTTCCCTACAGCCAAAGATGGAAGAGGAAACAGGGAAAGGAATTCTGAAAGAGCTAGAAAAAGAACAAGGAAAGGAGCAAAGACAAGAGACGGAAAAAGGGCAGGAACCTGTTTACACCACCCGGAAGATGGTACGGGCTGAACTGGAACTGATCAGGACAGCCGAAATGCTTGCGGCGCGTAAAACCCATCCCGTTCGTGCGCGCATAACGAACAGGGTGGTCGCGAAATACCATAAAAAGTTCAAGGAACATGGAGGCTTGAGCGCCGACCAGGAACGCGCCACCCGGCACATGCTGTCGGGAGAGCAAATCTCTTGCGTGGTCGGGTTTGCGGGGGCAGGCAAGACCACATGTCTTGAAGCCGTCAATGAAGCCTGGGAAGAGGCGGGATATTCCGTGCTGGGGTTAGCGCCCACGGGGAAAGCGGAACGGAGCATCGCCGCCTGTGGCATCCGCTCGATGACGGTGCACAGGTTTTTGAGATCCCGGGAGCAAGGGCGGGAAAAAATTTCAGGAAAGACGATCGTCGTCCTGGACGAAGCGGGGATGCTGGACAGCCGGAAATTTTCCGAGCTTCAGGCCATTGTCGCAAAAGCGGGAGCCAAGATCGTACCTATGGGAGACGGCAACCAGCTCCAGGCTGTTGAGGCAGGCGCGCCCTTTCGCCTCATCACCGACAGGGTCGCTCCCGCCGTCCTGGAAACCATCGTGCGCCAGCGGATCGACTGGCAACGGGAAGCCAGCCGCTTCTTCGGGGTTTTGCAGCCCCGCAAAGCTTTAAAGCTTTATGAGGAAAACGGATGTTTCCAGGGCATCACGGAGAAGAAACCGGACCTTACCAATGAAAGCAAAACCATTGATAACTACTGCCTGGCCCGCCAGATATCCGGCCATATCTGGAAGGAAATGCTGGAAGACACGCGTGTCAAAGATACTCGTATCAAAGACACTCGCGCCAGAGACACTCGTGTCGAAGGCGCTCGCATCGGAGATAGAGATACCAGAAACGAAAAGGAGGGAACGGACACCAACACGTCTGCCAGGATCAACCAGGAGTCGAGCCTCGACAGGGGGTCGAGCCTCGACAGGGAATCGACCGTCGATAGGGGGTCAACCTTTGACAGGGGGTCGAGCTTCGACTTTGAGAAGATTTCGCGCCATCAGGACTATGCGAGCCATACGCATTGGAAAAATATGCGGCATCGCTTTGTCCAAACCATCATCCATCATTTCGACATCCATAAAGCCGGGCTGGAAGCCCGGGGCATTGACATAAACGCCTTTGGAAAGATGGTTATGGCTTATAAAGCCGCCGAGGGGGAACAGCGAGAGAACGCCTTTGAAGGCATCGAGAACGCTTTGCGAAAGATGAGCTACGAGAACATTGTTGACACGCGGACCCATGCGCGGCAAGCCCTTGTCAAAGCCTGGGCGGTGGATCGAAAAGCTTGCCCGAACCAGTCACACCTCATGCTGGCCTTTACGAACAAGGATGCCTGCAAGCTGAATGAGGCGGCCCGGGTTCTCATGCGGGAGCAAGGCGTCATTACAGGCCCTGACATCACCTATAAAACCCAGACTATTGAAGAGGACGATTTTGGCGTTGAACACAGGGAATACCATGACCGGACGTTCGCCAAAGGGGACAGGTTACTCTTTACCCGTAACGAAAGGGGTTTGGGCGTTAGCAACGGGACTTTGGGGACGATCCTGTCTCTCAGGCAGGGCAAGATCAAAGTCGCTTTAGACGGGGATGAGAAAAAGACTGTTTCTTTTTCTCCAACACTCTATCCCTTCTTTGATAACGGGTGGGGGACGACCATTCGTAAATCCCAATCGGTTACTGTTGACCACGTCAAATTCCTGGGGTCCTGGCAGGATTACCGGAACCTTGCCTATGTCGCGTTCACGCGGCACCGCTATAGCTTCAGGCTGTTCTACTCCGACCTGGATTTCTGGCGGCCTGAAAAGCTCCCCGACCGTCTTTCCCGCATTCAGGAGAAGTTATCAGGTTTCGACTACCTGGATGCGGAAAAGCTTCAGGAGCAGCTTCGGCAAGATACGGAAATCCTCTGGCATCACCGGCATCTCAGGAAGATTGAGGAAAGCATCCAGAAGGGAAAGGACTTTTGGGCGGCCCTCAAGGTTACGGCCCGGGATGTGTTTGAGACGATCAAATCTCCTGAAGAGGGAGAACATAAGGAGGCGCCCCTTGAAGAATCCTTCCTGTCTTTAGAGGATTCTGAAGAAATGCGGTCAAGGAATTTCTTCAAGGCGTCCGACTCAGAAGGCGATAACCCGCCCTCTGATCCTGATGCCAATCCCCTGCTAAAGGAACCGATCGACAAGAAATCCTCTCAAAGCGGCCAAAAAATGGATTTGCCTGATGGGAGCTACCTGAACCTTGAAGACACTGAAAAAAAGAGATCGAGTGATATTTTTAAAGACCCTTTTGATACCCGAGGCAAGGAGGCGTTTTCAGGACAGGAAAAAGATGAAACAGGGAAAGATGCGGCAGGCCAAAAAGGCCAGGGGCGTTCCTCTTCGTCTTCGCAAAGCCAGGAGAAGGAGAGCCAGGAGAAGGAGAGCCAGGAGGGCGCTACCCAATCTACCACCTCAACAACGCAAAATCAGCCCAACCCAGCTCATCCCAGGGGTTATGCTGAACCATCAGGACAACAAGGGAGGAATAAGGGTCTTACCCGTAAAGACCAAGCGTCAGGAGGTATGGGGCAGGATACACAGCGGCAAGAGGGAACCAAGGACAAAAGCGCCTCCCGTGCTTCCCATCCTGCCCCCCCGCCGTCCTGCTCTCAAGCCCCCTCAACCCCGTCTGTGAGCAAAGATGAGGAATTCAGGAAAAAGCTTGAAGCCGTCAAGGACAAAATAAGGCGTGATTATGAAACCAAAATGATGACCAGAGAAAAGCCTCTCTCATTTGAAGAGGTGGACAAGCAGCTCAAAGAGAGAATTTATGAACTGGCGGCAAGTATATTTGGCGATCCCAATAAAGGTAGCCGGAATTCGGCTTACTTAAGGTTTGGAGACCTGAATGAATTCTGTGTTGGCGTGAGAGGAAAGCATCACGGCGTCTATACGAACTTTGTCAGCGGCGTTAAAGGAAGTCCGCTTAAACTGATCGAAGATCAGATGGGTCTTTCTTCTCCCCGGGAAGCTTTAGCATGGGCGAGAACCTGGCTCGGTGGTCAGGAGATTACAGCGCGTCCGGTCCTCGTCGAAAGGAAAGAAAAATACGAGGACAAAAAACTGGACTGGAAGCCTGTCGTCCCTGTTCCCGACACGGTTAAAGATCCTGACCTGACAGGCAGATATCTCAACTATATGCTCAAGGATGGTTGGCGGGAAGCGTGCCGTTATGCGTACCGGGATGAGCAAGGGAACCTGAAGGGATATATCATCCGCCTGGAAAAAGAGAGAGAGGACGGAGAAAAGAATGATAAAAAGATCCGACCGTTGGCCTGGTGCGAAAACAGGAAGCTGGGTATCACCTGCTGGAAGTCGCAAGCATTTGACGAAGAGAACAGGACGCCATACGGAATCGAGAAGCTGGCGCAAGATCCTGGCAAGCCCATTCTGGTTATCGAAGGTGAGAAGACAGTGGATGCCGCTCAAAAGATGCTGCCTGGCTATCATGTCCTGGGATGGATCTACGGCGCGGGAACCGTTGGCAAAATAAATTGGGAAGCGCTTCTCGGAAAGACAGTCGTGGTATGGCCCGACAACGATGAGAACGGTCGCAAAGCCGCCGAGAACTTTCAAAAGGTAATCAGCGAATTGGGGGCTAAAAAGAACATAGAAACTACTGTCGGCATCGTTCAGCTTCCCGAATCCCTTCCCGAAAAGTGGGATTTGGCGGATAAACTGCCGGAAGGATGGACGGACGACACTGTTATGCAGATGATTCAGGAGGCGGAGCGCGGCGCGTCCAGGGAGCAGATACCAGGAGTCAGGAAGCAGGACAAACAGCCGGAAGATGAAAATGGTAGCGCATTCCATGCTGGCAGAGATATGCGCCGCAGGACTAATGACGCTTCTGTGAAAGAGAATGCGCCTGAGTCTTCCCCTGCCTCTTCTCCAGGTTCTTGCCCCCTGGCTCCTGATCCTTCTGCAAAATCTGCCTCGCGTTCTGTCAGTTCCCAAAAATCAACCCCGCTCATGAGAAAGCAGGAGAAGTTTGAAAAGGGCCGTTTAGCTTTTCATCAGGAATGGTGCGCCCACCTCGGGTTTTTTGCGCAACACAGTCGATTCCCTGGCAAAGAGAGAGAAATTGCCGCCGCCTGGTGGCAGGGGGAACGCCTTACCGCGATTGAGGGGCGGTTGTACAGGGAAGCTTTGGAAAGAAAGGAAGAGCCAGATGATAAGCAGCTTACGCTTGAGGCCAGGGCCGAGCTGGCAAAGAACCAAAAAGCGCCCGGCCATATCATGACCCTCGGCAAGGCTTCCGATCTCGACAAAGCGCAGCTCAAGCAGCTTGAACAACATGCCTTGATGCATCAGGACAGAACAGGCCAGCTTCCCAAACCTTCCGACCTGGATGCCCTTTGCCAGGCGATCAAACTTCGTAGCCAGATTATGGAGAGGGAAGGAGCCGATAACCAGGCAGATCGTCAAGGCGCAATGGCGAGACAAACGCCAGACTCTTCATCTGGAAATAAACAGAGTAAAAGAACCACCGACCCCGCACCTGACATGTATCGCGCCCTGATCGAGCAACAAGCCGTGCTGGCGTACACTATCGACAGAGGAAAGGCTCTGAACAACGTTGCTGGAAGTGAAAAGGTGATCACTGCGCTCCAGAACGGTGACAATCTAAAAGACCCTGACTTCAAAAATTCCTGCCAAGATTTCTGCTCGGAAAGACTGAATCGACTGGATGCAAAAATCCGCTCTGTTAAAGAGTTTTCCCAAGAGATGAGAGCCAATGACCGGAGCCGGCAGAACCGACGGGGGATTGAGATCTGAATAATCGGGGCATGTGTTAATGGTAAAGGTTTGTGGCAACACGTCTGCAGAAGAGCGCAATAACGGTACTTTTTTGTCTTTGTACCCTCTTTAAAGATCATAATGATAAAATCACAATGCATTTAGACTTGTAAACGATAAAAAAGATGTCTATATACGGTTTAGATTAACTCGGTTATGCATGGTCTTGATGTAACTTTAATAGGCTCATTAAGCTGTTGATTATTCTAAAATAAAGAGTTTGTTATTATGAGATTCATTGAAAATTACGATTTAAATGAACTAAAAATAAATTATAATTTAGAATAAAAAACTTTATTTGTAAGTATGAATGACTAACTTTCTTGAGATAGAAAAAAGGATAATATTAAATGGTTAAAAAAAATAAGCTCATCACAGCTTCTAATTTTAAGGACTTCGACTGGAATAAGGCGAAACTTTTCTATCATATTGCCAAATGCGGCAGTTTTACAAAAGCAGCGCGGTTGTCAGATATCGACCAGAGCGTTTTAACGCGCCAAATCCAAATCCTTGAAACGCAAGTCGGATGCCCTTTATTAGTGCGGAAAGTTGGGGGCGTTGCTCTGACGCGCAAAGGGGAAGAACTTCTAAAGCACATTACTCCCTTTTTTGTAGCGATGAGAGGTTTTTGTTCTAATAACCATCCTTTGGAAAGCAATGGAAAAAGAAAAATTAGGATCGCGACAACGCATGCTATTGCTGCATATGTTCTTAACGATCTCTTGCTC
>JACCDN010339457.1_pt1 | contig 16148 bp, 18 predicted proteins | sample 7441691 | NCBI WGS metagenome assembly JACCDN01 (sample SAMN15323439, study PRJNA562643) | freshwater metagenome | isolation source: river surface water | place: USA:Blue River Watershed | collected 2017-08-16
AACAGCATTACTTGGAGTAAAAGCTGTAATTGCAGAGTCCTACGAAAGAATTCATAGAAGCAATTTAGTTGGCATGGGAGTTTTACCTCTTCAATTTAATAACAACGAAAATGCAGAAAAACTTGGGCTAGATGGTTCAGAAACTTTTGATATTAAAGGAATTGAAGAATTAAACAACGGTAAAATTCCCCAACATGTTGAAGTAATTGGCTATTTCTTCGCGCAGCTACTGAAGTAGCTGACGGAGTACATACTGCATGATGCCCCCGTGGCGATAATAATCACCTTCGCCAGGTGTATCGATGCGCACCTTGGCGGTGAAAGTTTTATCACCTGCGGTAACAGTTACTTCCTTAGGAATTCCTCCACCGTTTAGCTCGGTGATTCCAGAGATCGCAAATGTTTCATCGCCCTTAAGTCCTAAGCTCTGCGCATTCTCGCCATCCTTGAATTGCAATGGAAGTACTCCCATGCCGATCAAGTTAGAGCGGTGAATGCGTTCAAAACTTTCCGCGATAACCGCGCGAACTCCAAGTAGCGCGGTTCCCTTTGCCGCCCAGTCACGTGATGAACCGGATCCGTACTCTTTTCCGGCCAAGATAACGAGTGGAACTCCTGCAGCTTGATATGCAACAGAGGCATCGTAAATAGTTGACTGCGCTCCGTTATCGAGGAAGTTGCGAGTAAAGCCGCCTTCCACGCCATCGAGCAACATATTCTTCAAACGAATATTGGCAAATGTTCCACGGATCATTACTTCGTGGTTTCCACGACGTGAGCCATATGAGTTGAAGTCAGCACGAGCTACTCCGTGTGCCTCAAGATATTTACCAGCAGGTGAATCAGCTTTGATATTTCCTGCAGGTGAAATGTGATCTGTTGTTACAGAATCCCCAAGGATCGCGAGAACACGCGCGTTTGCAATGTCAGTAACGGGCTTTGGTTGTGAAGGCATGCCATCGAAATATGGAGGTTTGCGAACATAAGTTGATTGCGCATCCCATTCGAAAGTTTTTCCGGTTGGAGTGTCGAGAGACTTCCAGCGGTGATCACCACCAAAGACAGTTGCGTAATCTTTCTTAAACATTTCGGATGAGATCGAAGAATCAATTACATCTTGGATCTCTTTCGCACTTGGCCAGATCTCAGCAAGTAGAACTTCCTTGCCATCCTTATCGGTGCCAAGTGAATCCTTTTCGAAGTCATGGTTCATAGTTCCGGCTAGAGCATAGGCAACAACTAGTGGTGGTGAAGCGAGGTAGTTCATCTTCACATCTGGGCTGATGCGACCTTCAAAGTTACGGTTTCCTGAGAGAACCGCGGTAACTGCGAGGTCGTGCTCGTTTACCGATTTACTAATTTCAACAGGAAGCGGACCAGAGTTACCGATACAGGTAACACAGCCATAGCCAACCAAGTTAAAGCCAAGCGCTTCCATGTACTGGGTTAGGCCGGCGCGGTCGTAGTAATCGGTAACAACCTTTGATCCCGGGGCAAGGGTTGTCTTAACCCATGGCTTAGAAGTTAGCCCACGTTCTACCGCCTTCTTGGCAAGAAGAGCAGCTCCAATCATTACTGAAGGGTTTGAAGTATTTGTACAAGATGTGATCGAGGCGATTACAACGTCGCCATTCTTAATCGTTGTTGCTTTTGTGCCTACATTAACTGGGTAAGCCTCTTTGCCAGTCTTGTCGGTGAAATAAGTAGGAAGGACTTTTTCAAATGAAGACTTTGAAGCACTTAGCGAGATGCGATCTTGTGGACGTTTTGGTCCAGAGATTGATGGAACAACTGTTGAAAGATCTAGCTCAATATGTTCGGAATAACGTGGGCTAACTGATGGGTCATGCCACATTCCCTGCGCTTTTGCATACTGCTCGACCAAAGCAACTTGATCTTCGCTGCGACCTGTTAAGCGTAAGTAGCGAAGTGTTTCATCATCAATTGGGAAGATCGCACATGTTGAACCATATTCTGGGCTCATATTTCCAATCGTTGTTCGGTTCGCCATTGGAACGGCAACAACTCCTGGGCCATAAAATTCAACGAACTTACCGACAACGCCATGCTTACGAAGCATCTCGGTGATGGTGAGCGCCATATCAGTTGCCGTTGTTCCAACTGGAAGAGCGCCGCTTAACTTGAATCCAACTACACGTGGAATCAACATTGATACTGGCTGGCCAAGTAGAGCTGCTTCTGCCTCGATACCGCCGACGCCCCAACCAAGAACTCCGAGTCCGTTAACCATAGTTGTATGTGAATCGGTTCCGACCACAGTATCTGGGTATGCGCGGAGAACTCCATTTACGGAGCGAGTCATGATTACGCGCGCTAAATATTCAATATTTACTTGGTGCACAATTCCGGTTCCGGGTGGAACAACCTTAAATTCATCAAAGGCGCCTTGGCCCCAACGCAGGAAGCGATAACGCTCACGATTGCGCTCATATTCAATATCTGTGTTCTGTTCGAAAGAGTCTTTTGTTCCGAAGACATCAGCAATAACAGAGTGATCGATAACCAACTCGGCAGGTGCGAGTGGATTTACCTTGGCTGGATCTCCCCCGAGTTCAACAATTGCTTCGCGCATTGTCGCTAGGTCTACAACACATGGCACTCCGGTGAAGTCCTGCATAACTACGCGCGCAGGCGTGAATTGAATTTCTGTATCTGGCTCTACCGATGGATCCCATTGCGCAAGAGCTTTGATGTGATCTGCAGTGATATTTGCGCCATCTTCGGTGCGAAGCAAATTTTCGAGTAAGACCTTTAGTGAGAAGGGAAGGTTAGATGCGCCCTCAATCTTGGAGATATCAAAGATTTCAAAATCTTTTCCGCCAACGTTTAAATTCTTCTTGGCGCCTAATGAATTTTTGCTCATCGTTTATCCCTCGCTGATTTATCTTGACGTCAAGATACCTTAACTGGCTGAAAAAGCGCAACAGATTCGATGTGTTGCGTCATTGGAAAGAGATCAAAGGCACGGATCTGAGTGAGTGCATACCCAGAGGACTCAAGGTACGCGGTATCTCTGGCAAGGGCTGCGGGGTCACAAGCAACATAAACAATCGCCCGCGGTTTTAACGAAACCATCGATGCAACCACGCTTTTACCGGCGCCTTCACGTGGTGGATCAAGAACTATCACATCAGCTTTGGAGAATCGAGGGAGTATCTTTTCTACATCACCTGTATGAACTCCTACATTTGAAAAGTTTGTAAAATTTCGTAGCGCATCGCCGGTGGCCGATTTGCTGCCCTCAACAAGATCAATTCTTCCACCTTCGCCTACAAGGCCTAAAAGCTGTGAGGTGAAAAGCCCAACTCCCCCGTATAAATCAAGTAAGTAATCTCCACTACTAACTTGAGCAAAGTTCAAAACTGCATCTGTTAATACTCGTGGCGCTTCCTTGTGGCTCTGCCAGAAAGAACGTTGCGAAACTTCTAGAGCAAAACCGTTAACGTTATAAGTTGCAACATCAGGTCCTTCCAAAGTTCTTACTGGTGAATCTTCGCGCAAGTATCCTGTTGCAATAGTGCGTTCGGCAGTTGAAGAGAAGGAGACTTCTACTTGAAGATCGCCTTTCCATTTACGATTACTTAACTCTTGATAATTGATCTCTGGCTGCAAAATTCGGCAATCTGAGACAGGCATTACTTTATTGCTACGCGCCTGGCGAAATCCGAGCGAGCCATCACGCGTTGTGACTGCGCTAAAACGAGTTCGATAACCGAGTGGGCCAGCAACTTCCTCTACTTCAACACGTAGTTCTTTCTTGGCGATCCGCGCAAATTGTTCCGTGATGACATCGCCCTTTAACGCTCTTTGCCGAGCCAACGAAATATGTTGGAAGTCGCAACCACCGCAACCGCTGCGGTGTGCAAACTGACAAGGAGCACTTACGCGATCACTGGATGCCTGAATAACCTGCACAACATCTGCCCGATTAAATGAAGATCCAGTACTTGTGATCTCTATTTCTACTTTTTCTCCAGGAATCGCATGGCGTACGAAGATCACCGCTCCCAAATGACGTGCGATGAAATGGCCGCCGTGGGCGATCTTTTCTATTGTGACTACAAAGCGCTGACCGACAGATAGCTCGGCTTTTCGTTCCGTTTTTTCGATTCGAGCATCATCTATCGCCATACACCCAAGCCTAAGGGTGGTAAGTTAAACCTTATGCACGTCGTGATCATGGGATGCGGTCGAGTTGGTTCCTCTTTGGCGACCGAACTCGAGGCTGCCGGACATTCAGTTGCGATTATCGATCAATCTCGCGAAGCTTTCCGTCGTCTGGGACCTGATTTCAAAGGTCGCACCGTTGCGGGCGTTGGCTTTGATCGCGATACCTTGCTCGAAGCAGGAATTGAAACTGCCGATGCATTCGCTGCGGTGAGCAATGGAGATAACTCAAATATTTTGGCGGCACGTGTTGCTCGTGAAACGTATGGCGTAGCAAATGTGGTTGCTCGTATCTATGACCCAGGACGCGCTGAGATTTACCAACGCTTAGGAATTCCTACTGTTGCTACCGTTATTTGGGCAACTGATCAGATTTTGCGTCGTCTTGTCCCAGAAGGCTCACGCTCTGAATGGCGCGATGCCAGCGGAACGATTCAACTCTGCGAAATGCATCCTCATAAAGATTGGTTTGGACGCCCGATCGCTGAAATTGAATTAGCAATCGATGCGCGCGTAGCATTTCTAACTCGCCTGGCAGAAGGATTGATTCCAGATGAGCACACCGTCTTACAAGAAGGCGATCTGATGCACGTAACAGTGCGCGCTGAAGATATCGCGGCAGTTGAGGCGATCTTGGCTCGCTCACCGGAGGACCACTCATGAGAATTGCTATCGCCGGTGCTGGAAATGTAGGACGCGCTATTGCGCGTGAACTTCTTGATAATGGCCACCAAGTACTTTTGATCGACCGCGATCCCAAAGCGTTAAAGATGGAATCAGTTCCTGATGCTGAATGGTTGATGGCCGATGCCTGTGAAATTACATCACTCGATAAGGCAGTTCTAAATAATTGCCAGGTGTTGGTTGCCGCTACCGGCGATGACAAGGTAAACCTGGTCGCTTCACTATTGGCAAAGACCGAATACGGAGTGCCACGCGTTGTAGCTCGCATTAACCATCCAAAGAACGAATGGCTCTTTGATTCATCATGGGGCGTAGACGTTGCGGTATCAACGCCGCGAATTATTTCAGCGCTCGTCGAAGAAGCGGTCAGCGTTGGCGATGTAGTTCGTCTTTTCTCTTTCCGAAAGGGCCAAGCGAATTTAGTTGAACTAACACTTCCTGACTCTTCAATGTGCATCGGAAAGACAGTCGAGGAGATAACGCTTCCCGATGATGCATCTCTTGCCGCAATCGTGCGCGATGGACGAGTTATCACTCCGACGCCAACCGATGTTTTTAGCGCTGGAGACGAACTTCTCTTTGTAGCCTCAGCAACTGCTGAAAGCTTGATCAAATCTTGCTTTATTGATCAGTAATTAATTAACTTTCAACTTTGGTTGTAGGAACTGCCCTCAATATCATCCAAGACCCATATGCGGTTGCTAGAAATAATGGATAGCCCATCGCCAGATTTACGGTGCCAAGTAGATTTACATTCCCGCTTCGATAAATCGGATACTGCACTGCGATGCGTGAAAAGAACATGCCAACCCAGAGCCAACTAGCTCGCTTGTAGGCGCGGGCGCGCGCTGGATCTTTGCGCCAGTGCAGGTTCTCGCCAAGAATCGGTCCAAGCAGTAGCCCAAGTATCGGCCAACCGGCAAAGTTGGCAATCAAATAAACACTGCCATAACCCAAGTTGGTCAATAACTTTGGAATGTATAAATCGCTGGCGTTACCGGTGCGATTAGCAAACCAGGCACAAATTAGCGAGCCAATTAGTCCAGAGACTGCATGTTGAATTGTCTCGCGCATCGCCAAACGGATGATTGTTAAAACCAGAGATACGCCAACAGATGCAATAAGCGCAGTCTGTAATTGATCGGAAATATTAAAGACGAGCAAGAAGATTATGGAAGGAATACCTGAATCGATTAAACCTTTCTTGCCACCAAATGCAGCAAGAACCTTGGCTTTATCTTCGTGTTGCTCTGGATTACTCATGAACGCCCCGTCGAACCAAAACCATCAGCGCCGCGGCCAGAACCCGGCAGGCTTCCTACTTCTAAGAAATCTGCGCGTTCAACTTTTTGAATAACTAACTGTGCGATCCGATCGCCGCGCTTAAATGAGACACTCTCTTTTGGATCGTGATTGATCAATATTATTTGAAGCTCGCCACGGAATCCGGCATCAACCGTGCCCGGAGAATTGACCATAGTTACGCCATGTTTAATCGCTAGCCCTGATCTTGGGTGCACCAAGGCAACATAACCATCAGGAAGTGCGATCGAAATTCCGGTCGGCACCAGGGTGCGCTCCCCCGGAGCCAGCGTCACATCGATGCGCGAGACGATATCTGCACCCGCGTCGCCTCCCTTGGCATATTTAGGAAGCGGGAGATCGGGATCTAACCGGGTTACGAGTACTTGAACACTCATTACGGATTGATCTCAAATTCTGGATCAACAAATGCCAAAATTTCTGGCGTCTTTGCGATGTGTTCAAGATATTCCTTTGGTGCATTTTCTAAGAAATGCGACATAGGAACAATGACAAAGAGCGCTGCTGCTTTAACTGCGATCTCGCCATCTGGTCCACCGAGGCGACCTTCTGCTGCGGTATAAACCTTGCGATTTACTTGTCCAGTAATTCTTGCGGTGATGTGCAGTGTTGTTCCCATTGGTACAGGTTTTAGAAAGTCTGTTTCTAGTCGTGCAGTTACTGCCGGAGAGCGGATTAACCACATCAGCTTTCCGAGCGCTTCATCAAATGCCAGAGATAACAAACCGCCGTGCGCCAACCCTGGAGCTCCTTGGTGATTTTCGGTAACTGTAAATTCCGCGGTTAAATCTGCACCGGCGCCTGCATGTGCAACGAGGTGCAGCCCAGTTGGGTGGAGTTCGCCACATCCAAAACAATGGCCGAAGTGTGAAGGAATCTTCGTGCCAATTTCTGGAGCCTTGGGATGGCGCTCTGGAATCGACGCACCGTCTGGAGCAGTTGTACTAGGAACTCGGCTCATACCCGCACTTTACTTCAATTTTCCTTGAAAGTAGTTACTTGATCGGTAATGCAATTAGACTAATTAAGTGATCTTCAAAGAGGTTCTGCGCCCGCCCATTTGGGTACTCGCCTTTATCTACTTTCTCTTTCTCTCAATCGTGCTTTCTATTTGGGCGGTTTTTGATAGTCGCGTCACTTTGGCCACTCTTGCAATCTCAACGATCGCCTTAATTTGGATCGCTATTGCTATGAAATCGGAGATAACCTTTGATGGCGAAATATTTCGAATCGATAAAGCCAAGATTGAACGAAAGTATCTCGGTCAGGTTACTGTTTTGGATCGCGCCGCGATGCGTCTGTTGCGAACAAGGGATGCCGATCCTGCCGCGTATTTAGCGATTAAGTTTTGGGAACCACAAGGTTTACGTATCGATCTAAATGATCCGCGAGACATGACGCCATATTGGCTTATAACGAGCAAACGCGGCGAAGAGATCGCCGCGCTGCTTAATCGTTAAACATATAACTTAAATTAACTTAATTGCACTCTTTGCAGACTGCTATTTTAATTGCACTCTTTGCAGACTGCCTTGGCACCTTCGCCTTTAGCAAGCTGAGTTATGTGATGCACCAAGAAGCATCGGGAACACGTAAATTCATCTACCTGCTTGGGAACAACTCGAACTGCTAGCTCTTCTCCAGATAAATCTGCTCCTGGAAGTTCGAGATTCTCCGCCGCCTCTGCTTCATCGACATCAATCTGTCCGGATTGAGCATCGACGCGCTTAGCTTTGAGTTCTTCTAGCGACTCCTCGTGGAGTTCCTCATCCGTCTTTCGGGGGGTGTCGTAATCTGTTGCCACTGCTCTCACCTCACTTCCATATATTTAAAACAACTCGCATCTATTGCGCGTTGCGTACGGGCGCATACTCGCGCACTTACCCGTGATTACCCATTACAACACTCGGCGTGTCGCAGATATTCCCCGTATAAATAAGTCTTGACCAGACATTAATCGGGCTTTTCGACAGCCTCAATCGCTTTTCCTATGGCGATATACGCGCTGCTTCTATCGCTTTTGCCAGCGAAGCCCCCACCCGCGCATGAATAGCGGTACCGCTCTCCACATAAACCTCGCTAATGATTTCTCCGGTTTCGTGAATAGCGTTAATCAGATCACCTCGGCTATACGGAATAACTGTCTCTATCTCCACATTTGGTTGTGGCAACGATTTTTCAATTGCATGGACAAGCCCTTCGATACCGAAACCGGTTCGCGCCGAGAATGCATAGCTATTTTTCTCTTTCCGAAGAATCTCCATGACCACATCAGGATTGGCTGAATCAACCTTATTGATGGCGATAATTTCTGGGATATCTCCCCCACCAATATCGGTAATAACTTCACGGACAGCGCGGATTTGTTCAAATGGATCCGGATGCGAACCATCAACAACATGAACAATTAAATCTGCCCCAGAAACTTCTTCAAGGGTTGATTTAAATGCGTCAACAAGTTGATGTGGAAGATGTCTGACGAATCCGACAGTATCCGAGAGCGTGTAAGTGCGACCATCGGCGGTATGCGACTTTCGTACCGTTGGATCAAGGGTTGCAAAGAGTGCGTTTTCTACGAGAACACCAGCATCGGTAAGGCGATTTAAGAGCGATGACTTGCCCGCATTCGTGTATCCGGCAATTGCAACCGATGGGATATTAAAGCGCTTACGTTCTTGGCGCTTGGTATCACGCGAAACTTTCATCTCGGCTATCTCGCGGCGCAACTTGGCCATCTTGTCACGAATACGACGGCGATCGGTTTCAATTTTTGTTTCGCCAGGTCCGCGACCACCGATGCCGGCACCACCGGCGGCACGGCCACCAACCTGGCGTGAAAGCGAATCACCCCAACCGCGCAAACGTGGGAGTAAGTATGCAATCTGCGCTAGTTCTACCTGCGCCTTACCTTCTTTACTCTTGGCATGCTGCGCAAAAATATCCAGAATCAAAGCAGTGCGGTCTACGACTTTCACTTTTAACTTATCTTCAAGTTGGCGAAGCTGTGAAGGCGAAAGTTCGCCATCGCAAATAACGGTATCGGCACCACTTGATGCCACGATCTGACGCAGTTCAACCACTTTTCCAGAACCAATATAAGTTGCCGGATCCGGCTTATCGCGACGTTGGATCAATCCATCAAGTACTTCCGAGCCAGCAGTTTCGGCGAGAGCCTTTAGTTCAGCTAATGAATTCTCGGCCATCTCGGCGCTGCCTTCTGTCCAAACACCAACTAGGACAACGCGTTCTAATTGAAGTTGGCGATATTCAGCATCAGAAATATCTTGGAGTTCGGTAGAGAAACCCTTTACGCGACGAAGCGCGTGGCGATCACTTAGCTCTTGTTGCGGTTCGGGGTTGTATTCACTTTCATCGGCATCAAAATCAGCTGCAACTCGGGCGCTTTCGCGTAAGAGTTCTTCAAATAAATCGTTATTGCGAGGTAGGTAGTTACTCATGCATCCTGCAAGAAATCGGTGATATCAATATCTTTAATTAGAACAGCAGGACCTGTAAGTGTCGCATTTGAGTGCGGATCGATATCGACCACTAAACGTCCTCCAGGTGGATAAATCACCCAGCGCGCCGGCAGTGCGCTCTTGGTATGGATCGTAGCCGCTAAGGCAACTGCGCAAGTTCCGGTTCCGCATGAACGTGTCTCACCACTACCGCGCTCGTGAACGCGCATCTTGATCTCTTTGTTATCTGTTATCTCAACGAACTCAACGTTCACACCTTCAGGGTAACTATCGCGTGGGCGAACGATCGGTGCATCGGTAAGCGAACCAACATCTTCAATCTTTTCAACAAAAACGACGGCGTGTGGATTGCCAACGCTGATGTGAAATCCGTTCCAAATTTTGCCTTCAACTGATGCGGTAATTTCTTCACCTTCATCGATAACTTTTCCCATATTTACTGAAATGTCATCCATTGCGGGAACGCGTAAGTGTTTGACACCATCACGAGTATTGATGGCAAAGATTCCTTCTGGCTGATGACCTTTTTCAACCAAGTAACGCGCCATTACGCGGATGCCGTTGCCACACATCTCAGCGAGTGATCCATCCGCGTTGCGATAATCCATAAACCACTTACCGTCGCGCTTTGCGATCTTGATCAAACCATCAGCACCTATACCCGTTTGGCGATTGCACATCGCAGCGGTTTGGGCAGTGGTTATTGAGATCTCTTCTTCCGGATCAAAGACCACTAGAAAGTCATTTTCGGTGCCGTGGCCATAGGTGGCAATTATTGGAGTATTCATTACGATCTTGAGTTTATCTTCTGTAAGACCGTTTCCAGACGCGGTTGAATAGGTGAAATCCATTGAATTCGCGCATCTCTTGAGAACCAGGTCTCTTGGCGACGGGCATATTGGCGGGTCGCTCGTTTTGTCTCTTCCTTGGCGAGTTCTTCACTGATTTCCCCTGCACGCATGGAAATTACTTGGGCATAACCGAGGGCTCTACGTGCAGTTGTGGCCTTGGTAATTCCTTCAGCAATCAGCGTATCTACTTCAGCAACTAATCCACGTTCCCACATCAAATCTACGCGCGCATCGATTCTGTCGGTCAATTTCTCGCGATCCATAACAAGGCCAAATTGCATAGCATCTGGATACTTCGAGCTATCTTCGCGTGGCAGGTTGGCGGTAAAGGGTTGACCCGTAATTTCAATTACTTCCAGGGCACGTATTACTCTTCGCACATTTTGAATATCGATCGCGGCAGCCGCAGCGGGATCAAGCAATTGCAGCCTTTCAAATAACTTCGCAACCCCAAACTCTTCCGCTTCTTTATTTAGACGATCCCTGACCTCAGGATCGGTATCCGGAAAATTCAAGTCATCCAGAATTGCCTTTATATAAAGCCCCGTGCCACCAACGATAATTACGTTTTTCCTCCGAGAATGTATTTGAGTTATCGCATCGCGCGCGGTGCTTTGATACCAGGCGACGGTGGCGTCTTCGGTAACGTCAAGAACATCTAAAAGGTGGTGAGGAATCCCACGTCGTTCGGCCACAGTTAACTTCGCAGTTCCGATATCCATGCCCCTATAAAGTTGCATCGAATCAGCATTGATGATTTCGGCATCAATTTCCTTTGCTAGGGATACTGCAAGATCGCTCTTACCGGTCGCAGTTGCTCCGCAAATAACTATCGTTTTCATCGGTGCGCTTACTCTGTAGCGCTTGCTTTGCGAATAGTTGGAATTCCTAGTGACGTTGCGGTAGGTCCTTGCTTGGAGCGCGCTTCATGGACATCTCCCCCACGGGTCTTAATGTGCGCCAATTCTTTTGCGATTAGATAATGCGCCGAAGCATCGGTTATTTCTAAATCTACAAAATCACCAGGGCGCGCTTGGCTAGTTGCATCGAAGTGCACTAAGCGGAAATCTTCCGTCTTTCCCGTCAATCTTGCCTGCGCTTGGTCGCGTCGACCTTCGACTTCTGAAACTAGGGCGCGATGAGTTTGCCCAATAGATTTTTGGTTTACGCCGAGAGAAATTTTCTGCTGGTGTTCATGTAAACGGGTGTAACGCTCGCCGACAACAGATTCGGGTACTTGGTTGGGCATAACCTCAGCAGGTGTTCCGGGACGAATTGAATATTTATATGTGTACGCGGCAGAAAATTGCGCTTGTGTTGTTAAATCCAGAGTTGCTTGGAAATCCTCTTCCGTCTCACCTGGAAAACCCACAATGATGTCGGTTGTAATCATGGCATGCGGCATTGCACTTCGAACTCGATCTAAAATTCCCAGATAGCGACTAGATCTATAAGAACGGCGCATCTCCTGCAGAATGCGATCAGAACCCGACTGCAACGGCATATGCAGATGAGGCATCACGTTTGGAGTCGTTGCCATAACCTCAATAACATCGTCGGTGAAGTCACGTGGGTGAGGTGACATAAAACGAACTCGCTCTAGCCCATCGATTTCTCCGCATTTACGAAGTAGCGAGGCAAACGCTCCGCGATCGCCAAATTCAACACCATAGGCATTTACATTCTGACCGAGCAAGGTAATTTCAATTACCCCTTGCTCAACGAGGGCGCGAACTTCTTTCAAGATATCCGCTTCTGGACGATCCTTTTCGATCCCGCGAAGGGTTGGAACTATGCAGAAAGTACAGGTGTTATTGCAACCAACCGATACGGAGACCCAAGATGTAAATGCTGAGAATCTCCGTGCCGGTAGCGTCGATGGGAAATGCTCTAACGCTTCCTTAATCTCGATCTGAGACTCTTCTTCGATCCGCGCGCGTTCTAGCAAAACTGGCAAAGAGCCCACATTATGAGTTCCAAAGACCACATCTACATATGGAGCCTTTTTCAAAATGATTGATTGGTCTTTTTGGGCAAGGCATCCGCCGACTGCGATCTGCATATTTGGATTGCGCTTTTTAATTGGCGCTAGGAAACTTAAATTTCCGTAAAGTTTGTTATCGGCGTTCTCACGCACGGCGCAGGTATTAAATACGACGATATCTGCTTGCTCGCCTTCAGTTACAGGCAAGTAGCCAGCCTCATCCAATAACCCTGCGATTCGTTCAGAGTCATGGACGTTCATCTGACAGCCGTAAGTTTCGACTGTATAGGTGCGGACCATGTGGAGAAGGGTATCGCTGTGCGTTATAGAGGAAGTACCTCAAAGCTGAGGTCTTTGCGATTTACTACCAAGATCGAATGGTTGGTTAAGCGAGTCCAGTGATCTTTGCCCCATCCAGTCGATGCGACCTTGATTACGCCATCTTCAACGCTGTAGCGCAGTTCGTAATGGCTATCAACCGTCCATTCGCTGGAATCTGCCTCGTTAAATTCGCAGACCGCGATGAAGGTATCAGGGGTTAAGAGCATTGAGTTGATGCTGGTGAAATCGCAGTTGGCAGAAATGGTCTTTACTGCTTTGCGAACTCCTTCAATCAATCCCAGTTCATCAATACGGCTCAATATTGTGTAGAAATAGCGTTCACTATCGGTCGTTGAAATGAATTTATCCAAATAACGTGGATCGACGAATTTCTGCACTGATTCAATAGATTTGATGGTTCCGTTATGCATAAATGAGTAATCGCCGTAGATAAATGGGTGGTTATTGGCTAGATCTACAGTTAGCCCTTTTGATGCCAAACGCAGATGAAGCAGCGCGCCATCGGACTTTAAATTCTTCGCAGAATCAGCGAACTTTTCACTCTTAGCAGCAAGCGTTAAGTCGCGAACCAGCTCTGTTTTGCGAGTATCAGTTGAGCAAGCCGAGATCCCCCAGCCATGCTTATGTTCTTTTGATAGTTCTACAAAGTTTTCGAATCCTTCACCAACAACATCAGCAAAGGTGCGTTCTTCGGTTGCGACATATCCAAGCAATCTGCACATGGGAGAAATCTACCTTGAATTAAAGTTAAAGTTTACTTTTGGATACGGATTGGATTCTGTCCACGGGCGATCAAGCGCTCAAAGTGAACTTCGCGCTTATCGTTAAAGGTGGCGGCTTCACGAGCAGACTTATCCATAAACGCCACGAGCTCATCGCGTGCGACAAGGCCATCGCCAGATAAATCATTGCGTTCAAAGACGTTCCAAGCGCGTAATACCGGAGATACAACATCATCGAGGTGTTGCTGCAAGTCATAAATACCAGCAAGAGCGATCTGGACAGCTTTACGACCAAAGCCCGGCATGTTGGCGCCAGGCATATCAAAGTTTGTTACTACATCTGCGATTGCACGCATTGCCGCATTTGGTTCCATATCAAGGGCGGCAGAAAGTGTGTTGCGATAGAAGAGCATGTGTAAGTTTTCATCCAGCGCCACGCGTTGCATCATTCCTTCGGCGATTGGATCGTTGGAAATCTTTCCTGTGTTGCGGTGCGAAATACGTGTGGCAAGTTCTTGGAATGAAACATATGCAATCGTGTGCAACATATCGTTTTCATATGGAGTCTGATAGCCAAGAGACATATGCGCCATACGTAGATCTTCCAGCTCGTAAGGATCCACTCCACGCGTAGCCATCAAGTAATCGCGAATAACTATCGAGTGGCGTGCTTCTTCAGCGGTCCATCGCTCAATCCAGTTACCCCAAGCGCCATCGCGTCCCATGGATAGCGCAATTTCAGTGTGGTAGCTCGGCAAGTTATCTTCGGTTAGCAGATTTAGAACTAAAGAATCTTGCGCAACTGGAGTTAAGCGAGAATCTTTCGCTTCCCAAGCATCACCGTTTAAAGGACCGGCGTAATCACGACCTTCAGACCATGGGACATACTCGTGTGGATACCAATTTTTTTGTACCGATAAATGGCGTTCGAGTTCAACTGCAACAACGGGCTCAAGATCGCGGATTAGACGAGATTGGATCTTTGCTGACTCTTCGCTCATGGGTCAACGCTAAGCCCATTTCATGGTTACTGACGAGTTATAAATTCTTTTTCGCGCGTTCAATTGCTTGTAATTCACGCCACTTAGCGATCTCAGCGTGATTTCCACTCAATAGAATCTCAGGCACTGGGATACCGCGCCATTCTTGAGGTTTCGTGAAATTTGGATACTCCAAATAGCCTTCAGAATTATGTGACTCTTCTGCAAGCGATTCTGGATTTCCAAGCACTCCTGGAATCAATCTAGTGATCGCTTCAATCATTACAAGCGAAGCTACTTCTCCCCCGCCTAAAACATAATCACCGATAGAGACTTCATGAACTCTAACGTTTTGTGCCATGTACTCAGCTGACTCGTAATGTTGACGTACACGATCATCGATTCCTTCGTAGCGACCGCAGGCAAAAATTAGGTGTTTGGAATTTGAAAGACTCTGTGCCATTTCCTGGTTGAAGCGCTTTCCTGCTGGAGTCAAGATAATCAAATCTGTATCAGCAACCATCAAGGGATCAAGTACTCGCCCCCAGATTTCAGGAAGCATAACCATTCCGGCGCCTCCACCGTACGGAGTGTCATCTACGGTGTTGTGATTATCTTGCGTTGCCGCGCGCAGGTCGTGAACTTGGATATCTACCAATCCTTTGCTCTGCGCTTTGCCAAGCAGTGATAGCTGAGCGGGTGCAAAGTATTCAGGAAAGATGGTTATCGCATCGATCTTCATTTACTTACTCCTGCTTCATAATCTTCAGGCGGAATAACCGTCATCCGCTTCGCCTGCACATCTACAACAGGAACTAGTTGATGAACGAATGGAATCAGAACTTCTCCGCTTTCGGTCTTGATACTCAAGACATCCTGTCCGGGAAGGTTTAAAACCTCGGTTACTTCGCCAAATAAATCTCCGTCGACGAGATATGCCTGGCAACCAATTAATTGCAGTACGTGATAATCATCTTCATCAAGACCTGGCGCATCGATATCTACATCTGCGTAGAGAAGTTGGTTGCGATATTTCTCGATTGCATTGCGGTCAGAAACGCCAACAAATCCAAGTAACAAGATTCCGTTGTGTACACGTGCAGAAGCCACGGTTAAATTACCGTGGCTTTCTGTCTCAAGTATTGCCCCGATGGCAAAACGTTCTGCTGCATCATCGGTACGTACTTCAATTGTGGCCTCGCCCAAGATTCCGTGGGCGCGACCGATGCGACCTACATTAAGGCGCATCAGATAAATGCTTTCGCTTTAACGAGCCTCATCGGTATCGATTAGGTCAACGCGCACAGTGCGACCAGCAATTGCGCTAACAACTGTGCGAAGCGCTTTTGCAGTGCGGCCGTTGCGACCAATTACCTTGCCGATATCTTCAGGATTAACACGAACTTCTAGAGTTGTGCCACGACGGTGAGTCTTTTCCTTAACGATGACATCTTCAGGATTATCAACGATTCCTTTAACGAGGTGCTCGAGAGCTTCGTCCATCATTGTTATTCAGCGGCCTCTTCAGTTGCTGGTGCTTCTGCTGGAGTTTCAACGACAGCCTCTGCTGCAGTTTCTACAACTGCCTCAACTGG
>JACCDN010027303.1_pt1 | contig 16144 bp, 14 predicted proteins | sample 7441691 | NCBI WGS metagenome assembly JACCDN01 (sample SAMN15323439, study PRJNA562643) | freshwater metagenome | isolation source: river surface water | place: USA:Blue River Watershed | collected 2017-08-16
CAATATATACAAATAATTAATTTATTTGGCAAAGGACCATTGCCAAGTATCACAATAAAAACAATATATACAAATAATTAATAAACTCTGCAATGGTCCTTTGCCAAGTTTTGCAATAAAAACAATATATACAAATAATTAATAAACTTGGCAAAGGACCATTGCCAAGTTTCACAATAAATAAAAAAATATTATATAATGTTATAAATAATGATACAACTTCAAAACGATAAAGATATAGTTAAATATCTCGAAACAAATGAACATGTTATATGTTATTTTACGGCAGATTGGTGTGGTCCGTGTAAAGCGATAAAACCAAAAATAACAGGATTACCAGAAAAAAATCCGAATATTAAATTTATTGAAATAAATATTGATAAATATGAAAAATTATCAAATATTTGTAATATTGTATCAGTTCCAACATTTATGTTTTTTACAAATGGAATTGAAAGAACGCGTTTTTCAGGTGTAAATTATAATCAATTAATAAACGAGATAACAAAATGCAATGAATTAAAAAATGATAATACAAATAATAAAAATAATACAGATAATACTGATAATAATAAATTATCAAACAAGAATATTTAACTTACGATAAGGCTTAAATATTTTTTAAGAAAATATACATTATGACACAATTTATTGTACCGACAGTAACACAAACTTTATCACATATAAAAACATTATGGAATCAGATTGATAATTACAAGACGTCAGAGAATTCAAATAAAATATCAACATCATCAATTATGTTATTAGATCCAATGACGACAATGTTAAGATTAGCGATATTAAAATTTAAACAGCGATCAACGAAAATTGGTGTTGCGAATCACAAACTTACTTTTTACGAACCTGTTATTTACCAAGGAATTGTAAGATGGTGGTATGGAGATAGTCGTATTGATATTCAATATTTATATTTACCGATTTTATATTTTGCGTGTATAAGACACAATTATGTAAAAACGCATTTTGATGAATATGAAGAAAAACGGCAAATTTTTGACAAAATAAACATATTAGCATTAGATGGATTAAAAATTCTTCGTTCAATTTATAATCAAAATGACACAAGAACAGATATAATAACAAATTGTATTGATTCATACATTCATATTTTATCAGTTAGCAATGATAAAAGCGATTTTATTCAACAAAAATACGAAGATATGCAAAACACAATAAGATTAATTTATCAAGAATTTTCAAAAGAATGGAGTGAGCGTTATGTTCAAATTATTTTAAATTTAATTTCAGAATTAGAAACTATACGGATTGACACGTTTAAAACGAATATAAGTGTTACAATTGAATCAATGTTAAATAATATGGATCAAATAATTGATAAAATAAGATCTTAATTTTGTTAATAATAAATAATAAATAATTAATAAACAATAATTATAAATAATTTTAATTATTTATAATTAAACAGTAATGGTTACAATTGCTTTAATAAAAATAACAACACTGGAATTTATGCTTGGATTATTATCAATTTGAAATGGGTATTGCCCATTAGGATTTTTTCCATCTGAGAAACAGACAACCATTGCGTCAATAAGTTGTCGTAAAAGTAATATTACAGTTGGTGTTGCCATAAATTCACTAATATAACCAGAATAATCGAGCACGATGTTATTTTCATAATATAATTCTTCGTCACATGTTATTGAAAATGTTCTATCAAGTAATACGTCCAATATATAATTTTTTTGAATCATTTTTACGACTAATTTTAATATTAAATCAGTATTCCAAACATCGGTATGAAAAATATTTATATTATTTGTTGCAAATTCAATTTCAATATCATCTTGATATGTGTCGTGATGAAATAAAGTATATTTATGACAATCGAAAGAGAAAACAATGTTATATTTCATAACAACTGACAATTATAATAATATTGTGATATATATTATAATATATTATAGCGTATAAACAAAGATATATTCATTTTTTATTTTATATAACATTTACGACAAACCGGATAATATTTATCATATCCACCAATATCAATATTTTGATTTAAATGTTGATTTGAATTTTGATTTAAATTATTATATTTTTTAGTAAATATTGCAAAAGTTATAATATTGTTATCTCTGCATGGTTTACAAAATGGGTTTAATTTTTTAACTGAATCACAAAGTCCGATTAATTTAATAATATCACCAAAAGGGTTACGTTGATAATCTGTATCGAGACCTGCAATAATAATAATTTTATGATAATTTTCAACAAGCGTAATAACATCAGAATATAAATCCGAAAAGAATTGTGCCTCATCGACGCCAATAACATCATAATCAAGAATTTCATTATGAATATCTTTTAAGCTATGTGTTTTTTTTGTTTTAATGTTATCACATGTTTTAAGTATTGGATTATGGGTTGATAAATTATTATTATTTCTTGAATCGACAATAGAATTAACATATAATACTTTAAGGTTCATTTCAGAATATAAATTTAATAATCTCATTAATTCAGTTGTTTTGCCTGCAAACATTGGACCGATAATTAATTCTAATTTACCTTGAGTGTTTTGATATGTAATCATTTATAAATATATCATTTTTATTGCTTAAAGTAATATTATTTCAATAATTTATATGACGAACGTTGTATTATATTTAAGAGTAAGTTCACCGGAACAAAATACGCATATTCAGAAACTATTATGTGACAAATACATTGCACAACATGGATATAAATTAATTAAAACGATAACAGAACATAAATCTGCATATAAAAAAAACTTAACACGAGAATTGGCGAAATTTATTCAAAATCCAGATAATTTAACAAATTTTAGTAAATTAATTGTGTATAATTATGATAGATTTTCAAGAAATATCATTGATGGAATTGATATGATTGAATATTTGAAACAACATAATATTATTGTTGAAAGTGTTATAGATAATATTAATTATGAAACGCCGTGTGGTAGAAAGGCATTAGCAGAAAGATTTGTATTGGCGCAATATGAAAGTGATTTAATTTCTCATCGTGTACGACAGGCGTATGATTATAAACGATATTTTGGGTTACATATTGGGGCGCCACCATTTGGTAAACGTATTGAACCAATACAAAAACGAATTTTAATAAATAATTGCGAAGAACAAAAAATCATTAATTTTATTAAACTTGCGAAACAAGGTGGATTAACAAGCCAAGAGTTAACAAATATTGTTAATGATATAAAACCATTAGAACCAGATGATATTATTGGAACTTTTGATAAAAATAATAAACCAATTGAACCATCACCATCAATGTCAAATCAAGATATATCTGAAATATTGAATGATTGTAATATTCGTAAGAGAAGTAGATCTTGGACGCCACAAAGTGTTGCAAAATTAATTAAATTAAATTAAATTAAAAACAATTAGGAAAAAGCATTTTTAGAGTAACGTTTTTACCATTTAAACAAACTTTACGTAAAATTAAATCTAAACTTTAGAATATTCGATTGACTAAATAGTCTAATTTAAAAAATCAGAGGGTGTAAATTAAATAATTATTTTAACAATTATTAAATTGTTAAAATACAAAATAATGATTATAAAGAAGAAATACGATAAAAAGTAATATAAATGATAACAGAAATTAATCAAATTGATCAAAAAGATCATGGAAAACTATATCAAAATTTAATAATAAAAAAATCGCATGGAAGAGGAATATTTACGAATAAAGATTTAAAAAAAAATGAAATAATAGAATTTGCGCCATATATTTGTGATTCAAAAAAAGGGTTTGAGGATTATGTTTTCAAATCACATAATAACAAGGATAAATATTTATTAGTATTAGGATATGGAAGTTTATACAATCATTCTGATAATCCAAATGTGAAATATATAATACATGATATTGACGAAGAAAATCATTATTTTGTATATTACGCTGCAACAAATATAAAAAAAGACGAAGAATTATATATAAGTTATGGAAAACAGTGGTGGACATCTCGAAATTTAAATCCGCAAACCGGAATAAATAAAACAGGAATAAATAAAATAGAAACAAAAAAAATAGAAATAAAAAAAACAGAAAAGATAAAAATTGAACAAAATAACATAAATGGCATTGAAATTATAGATTTAACTGAATGTTAACAAACAAATGTTGTTTATTAACAAATTAACAAATTAATATATAATTTCATTTATAAAATTATAAATGAAATCGAATAAAAGTTAAATTAAAGTGAAAATAAAAAATCTGATATTAAGAATGTAAGAATAATTGAAATAAAATAAAACATAAATAAATTTTATGACAATAACGATGATAACAATGACAATGATAACAATAATAGTAATAATAATAAATATAATAGGATGTAAAACATATGGAATAATAAGACGAGTGTGTAATAAAAAACACACAAAGCAAATAAACACAGATTTAACGTATGATTATTTTATGGATATGGAATTAAGATTGGCTGATAAATGTGTAAATATAATTGAAGAACATAATACAAATCAAGGATAAAAATCAAGAAGAAAAATTATGTAATATTAAGTCCTAAAAGAACTTGTTCTTTGAAGTGATTATTTGTAAACGGTGATTGGTCAAATTGGTAATCATCAAGACCCAATTTAGGGCAAATACTTGTAAATGCGATTTGAGAAACTAAAATATTAGGTGGAATAAAGAATAATATAAGGCCAAGTAATGGGCCGATAAGTGGGATTAAGTTAATAATAACTTGAATGCCTGTTCCGAGCATAATTAATAAAATTCTAACACCGTTAGGGGTTAAAAAATTATCCAAAATACCTTTTGCGATATCAATAACTGTAACAATAATATTAAAAGGAGGCGGTAATGGAGAGTCACGTATTAAATTTAAGCTTTGTGTTATAACAGTATAAGCGAGTAAAGAAATAAATGAAATAACAAAAATACCAATACCAGCCATACTGCATTGTTTTAAAATATCGATATATTTTAAATTAAGAATATTATCGGGAACGGGTTTATTATTTTTTTTAAACATATTAATTAAAAAATTTTGGCGCATTTTAAAGACGGCTGACATTAGAAAAATCCAAACAATTGGATAAAACAACATAAAACCGGCGCCAATAAAGAAATTATGAGTTATAAAATTTTCATTTAATAAAAATTTAATAAAAATTAAACTCAAAATTAACAGACAACCAATACAATTTAAAATAACAGGAACTAAACTACTAACAGAAATATAACTTGAACATGGTAAACAAATAGGAAAAAAGAGTGATTTAGGAAATTGAGTTTTTAAACAAGATGAAAACGATGTTCCCATATATATAAATAAAAAATATAAAAAATATAAAAAACATAAAAACCATAAAAAACCATAAAAAACATAAAAAATATTAATTAGATTCAACAATTACCGAATCGGTTGAATCATTATTAACGACCCAATTTGAAATAATATTAGGGTCGCTACAATAATTTTGCGAAATAATTTTTTGTTCGAGATTAGGTACATAAAAAATATTAAATAATTTAAATAATGCGAGATATTGGCAAATTGCATAAGGTTGTTTTGTTTCTGGATTAAAATTTAATTTGTCAATGGCATGTGAATTAAAGATGTTAGGGAATGCTTTAGTTAATTCATATTTTTTATTTTCTTGATCGCGATATTTATCAAATGAAGCAATAAAAATTTGTTTAGTATTATTAAAATGAAAATGCAAATAAAAAAACAGTATAATAACTAAAAGGTCATCACTATCATTTTTTTGTTTAATTGTAGTATTATGTTGTTCAGTAATTAAGACCATTTTACAAATATTTTTTTGAAAAGTAAGCAAACGTTTAGCGTAACCGGTTTTAACGAAAATATAAAAGACATCAGGATTATAGACTTGAAGAAAATTTTTTAGATGAGGATATATTTGTTGTTTAATATTGTAAAGCATTTCATAATTAGCGAAATTAGCATTTTTATATTTATAGTTTTCACAAATTAATTTATATAGAAGATGATCGTCGGGTGTAATATTAGTAAGGTTATAATGTCCTGTTAATTTATAAATATCATGTTGAGATAATGTTCCGTTAAAATCGAATATACATTGTTCAATATTTTCGGGTGTTGTATTAACGACAATATTAGCGTAATCGACAATAACAATTTTGTTATATTTATGTAAATTATTAATAAATTTTTGAGAAAATTGTAAATTATCAGATTTTTCAACATCGTAAATTTCCAAATCACAATTATTTGATTTGGAAATAAAAAAATTATCAATAAATGAAATGACACTATTAATTTGATAATTATTAAACGTTGTTACAGCATTATTATCATAATTAATTAAAGCGGACAATTCAATATTATTATGTAAATTGCCACCACCTTGTTGCATTTTAAATTTATATTTATTTTTATTATATTTATGTTTATATTTAAGATATTTTGAATAATAGTTCATTTATTATATAATGATATAATAAATAAAATTATAGCGAACCGGTATAGCACTTTAATACAGTTGCGGAAGGGTCTTGAATATCACAGTGTTGCCATTTAGGCAACCAATAATGGGATATAATTTTATCATGATTTGGATAAAATGTATTAAATATTTGACGATAATAAAGTGCTTCACGGGTTTGTGGAGGGTTATAATCATAATGTGAATTAATTAAATCTGATTCAGAAATAAGAGAATTAACGTGGGATTGAATTGAGTGATACCATGATTCTTGTTTAGAAGAGACGGCATCACTAAAAGCTTCTTTAGGTCTATAAAGGATTTCGGTTGGGAGCCAATTATGGAAAGCGTCTCTAAATAATTTTTTTTCAATAAATTTATGTGATAGTTTAAGTTCAGGATTAATTTGCATAACAAAATCGACTAAATCGTTATCTAAAAATGGGACTCTAACTTCAAGACCCCATTTTGCGGTAGTTCTATCAGTACGTAAATTATCAAACATATATAAATTTTGAATTAAATTTTGTGTTTCAAGTTGTAAATCATGTGCGGATGGTGCCATTTTAAAATATGAATAGCCGGCATTAAGTTCGTCTGAACCTTCCCCTGATAAAATTACAATAGAACCATTATCATCCCTATTTAATTGATGAATATAGCGTGCTAATAAATATTGTGGAACACTAGCGCGGATTGTGGTAATATCATAAGTTTCTAATTGTGAGATAACTTCGGGTATAACTTCGATACCTTGTTGTGTTGTAAATTCGACAATATGATGATTTTCAGGAGGAATATTTAAATACGAAGCAACTTGGCGTGCAGCGATTAAATCAACACTATCTTTTAATCCGATACTATAAAAATTACAAACTCCTTTTGCTAATTTAACTAAAACACTTGCAACAAGAGAGCTATCGAGACCGCCCGATAATAAACATCCAATATTTCTTTCAGACATTAATCTTTTTTGAACTGCTTTAATAAAATACCCTCTAATACATGCTAAAATATCATTATAATTGTTATTAATTTGTATTGTAGGGAAAGTATAAAAGGCGTGCATTTTGATATTAAAATTATCTAATTCGACCGCCATTAAATGTCCTGGTAAAAATGGTGTAATAGTTTGACAATGACTGATAGCTTTTAGTTCAGATGCGAAATAAATAGAATTATCATTATCAAGACCATAAAATAAAGGTCTAACACCGAATCGATCACGTGCCGCAAAAACACGTCGTGTGTAATGATCAAAAATAACAAATGCGAACTCAGCATCTAATTCTGCGACGAGAACATAAATTTTACCTTGATTAAAAACATGAATTATACATTCACAATCAGAACCGGAAAGTAAGTTTTTTTGTAAATTATATTTTGTTTCAATTTCGTGATGATTATAAATTTCGCCATTGCAAATTAAATAATTACCATCGACATTAAAAGGCTGCATGCCATTAGTAGTTTTATCACAAATTGCCAGTCTATGAAATCCTAAAATAGTATGTGTAATATTTTGTGGAGAATCGGTAACACTATAATCAGAAATATTATAAGACGAAGACATATCTGGTCCTCTATGTTGAATTTTTTTAAAAAATGATTCTAAAACACTAACATCGATTTTTGAATTTATTGCTGCATAAATACCGCACATTTTAATTATACAATATTAATAATTTTAAATTTTATATTATTAATTTTTCAAATTTTTTATTATAATGTTATCCAATCACAAAACAATTAATTAAAGAAATCAAATAAATAAATAATCAAATAAATAAATAATCAAATAAATAATCAAATAAATAATTAAATAAACAAATAATCAAATAAACAAATAATTAAATAAACAAATACATAAAAAAAAATAGATAATAGAAATTTATATGCAACGACCAATTATTAAATGGGGACAAGATAAAAAGAACATTTACATACGAATAGATATAATACCGGATCAAGAAGATATTGTTATGATAGAAAACGATAAATTTATTTTCAAAAATAGAAAATACAATTGTGAATTAAATTTAATAAATCCGGTATCAGAAAAGATAAAAATTGCGAAAAGTAATTATTATCAAATAAAAATACCAAAAACAGAAGAAGATAAGTATTGGAATAATTTGGTAATAAATCCAGATAAAACGTGGATACGAATTGATTGGGATTACTGGGTTGATGAAGATGAATTTAATTTAAAAGAAATAGCGATAACAATTCCGGACGCAGTATATTCAGAATCAGAAATATCGTTTCATAGTTCAAGTTCAGAAGATTAATCGAAAGAGATTAATAATTTATCATTATGACAACATTTATCTTGCATATCTTTACAAATAATTTGAATACATCCGGAAGAACTACAAATATTTTTTGGAACTGAAACATTTTTTTCAGATTGATATTTACATTTGATAAAATGATTAACATTACAACATTTGCCTTTATTTTTGCAATTAAAACGTAAAAAATCATCAGGATGCAAGTTATCAACAAAATTAGCATATAACAGACGGTGAAGCGCTAATTTTTTTTTATGAAAATAAAAATTAATGTATGAACTTTTATTAGTATTATTATCATTAGTTATATACCCAGTCCATAAACAACAACATTTAGGATCAAATAGACTCGTATTAACGTGTTTACAGATACGTTTTAAATCGTCACATTCAAGTCTTTTACACGGTTGAATATTTTTTAATTGTTTTGAAATTAATTCATTAAAAATAACGTTATCCCCCATATAGTATAAATATATAAAAATATGATATTTACAATATTTTTACAATTAAAAATATTATAAAACAACAAAACAAAAAAAATATAAAAAACAAAAAAAGATAAAAAATAAATATAAACACAATATAAAAAAAGATAAAAAATAAATATAAACACAATATAAAAAATAAATATAAAAAAATAAATATAAAAACATAAAAATTAGGATTTGAAATACAATGAATCTACTTGGTATGGGATATTAGTTTTGTCATTATAATAAAAACGAACATTTATAGATTCAAGAGAGTTATATTTAAATTTATGATCAATTTTATGGATTAAAGAAAATTGGATACCGTTATGAAAAATAAATTTAACAACATCGTTATGATCATAAATGACGATAGTATTTTTAAATATTTTGCTTAAAACGAATGAATCAAAAATAAAGTTTGTATTAGTGATATTATTAGCCCATTCAATAACATATTTACGGAAAGCAATTTTATCTTTAATATGAATATTAAATAATTGTTGTAAAAATGCAATAATTTCATCATAATTTTTGACATGAGTAATCCAATTAATCATTTCGCCTTTTAAGAAATTAGTTAAATCTGTTTGTAAAATGCTATAAAACCCTAAATTACGCGCAGAAACAGAATGATATGGGACAATAAACCAATAATAGGAATTAGCATAAGCACGAATAAAGGAGTTATCATTATTAATAATTTGTTGAAAATAATAATGTTGTGTTTCAATAAGTTTATAATTAGTATTAGATTCCTCAATTTTAAGATTAATTAGTTGTTTATCTTTTTTGTTTGTATTAAGTTCTAATTTAAGTAAATTCATAAGCGTAGAATTAATTTTAATACCGGGAATAATAATTTTTTCATCTTTGAGAATTGTAAAACGGGCTCTATCAACGATATCAGAAATCGTATAATTTTGAAGATGGAATAGTTCTTTTAATTTAATATCGTCAATTAAGATTTCGCTAATAATTTTATTAACAAATTCAATTATAAGTTCTTTAGTTAAAACCATAAGACAATTGTGATCAAAAAAGTTGCAATTAATATGTTTTTGACAACGTGTTTGGGGTAAATTAGCACAAATTTCACGGACGTTATTAATTTTAAAATCAGATAAATTGGGTAAATTATCGACAAGTTTAATAAATTGTTTAGGTGATTTGACAAGTCCAATTTGAGTTTTAATTTGGTTAAGAATATTAGAATTATTTTGTATTAATTCGAAATATAATTTAGCTAAATTTTCATCGCAAACGAAATAAAAAATGCCTTTAAGCAAATATCTTTTTTCAGCTTCACTAATATTTTGAGACAGAACATGAAAAATGAAATCACGTAATTGTGTATGATTAACGCGTGTAATAAAATTGCTTAATTCTAATTTAAACAGTTGAAACATTTCAGTTTTATATTTATCAAAATTAATTTTATTCCAAATTTCATTTTTATAAGAGGTGTCTTCTAATAAAAATTTAAGTTCATTATCAGTGATATCAAAAAAAGTTTTTTTTTCATATTTGAGATTATTTTTTTTTAAAAAATCGAATGTAAGTTTTTCAGATTTAACAGGGACACTTAAGCCATTTTGACAAATAATATCTGATATAATAACATGTTGATCAGATTTTTCAGTATAATAAACACCAACGACAAATACATCAATCATATTAGAAGTTAATTTAAATAATTTATTTAAGAAATCTGAAGTTTTTTGAAAATTATATTGAAATTTAGAAAAATCAGTTAAAATTGGGATATTATAAATTGAGCCGGAACGTTTAACCGGAACAATAAAATCATCGACAATAAGATATAAACTTTTATGCTTGCTATCGATAATTTGAGCGGATATATTATGTGTTGTAAGAACATAATGAGTTTGTTTAGCAGTTAATTGATTAATACCAGAAAAAAGAGTATCGTTCAAAGAACCATATTTACAATTAATACTGTAATAATCGAAGACATGATTAATAATAAGGTCAGAATTCAAATTAAAAATTTTTTTAACTTGAATATGTTCATCAAGTTTTTTTTGGACCATAACAATTGGGTAATAAAAATTATCTTCATTAATGACGAAAACGACATCTTTAAATTTTATTTCTTCACTGTCTTCGCCAAAAGAAATAATTTCAAAATCTTCTTTATTTTCTTTATTTTCTTTATTTTCTTTATTTTCTTTATTTTCTTTATTTTCTTTATTTTCTTTATTTTCTTTATTTTCTTTTTTTAAATTTTTATTAGAACTAGAATATTTTTTAGCAAAAACAATAATAACAACGCCATTTTTAGTGATAATATTAGGTATTTTAAAAAAATCATATAGGTCGGATAATTCATAATCTTCTTTAATATTAAAATATTGGATATAATGTTCGCGTGTTTGGAATTGTGTTCGGACATCGCCTCCATTAAGATAATTAAATATAAGATTATCATTATCTTTACGAAGTGATTGTTTAATATTTTTAATAATTTGGTCGGAAGATAAATTAACTAAATTAGAGAGTGTACTTAAAATGCGGTTTGTGTCTTGTGGAACACCTAATTTAAGAAAATAATAAGGTGAAGTTTTTTTTAAATAATTTTGTTCTAATTCAATATAATTTTTAAGAAGTTTATTAAGATAGATATCTAAAAATTTGGGTAGAAATCCCAATCTATTTTCTTGTAATTTGTTAGTATCTTGTAAGATATATAATACATCGCCAATTTTAGTGTCATCATCGGATGTTTTGCCTTTTTCATTAGCGATACATTGTAAGAAAAAATCATGTTTTTTTTTATTAGTAGTATCAAACGGGTCTTTTTTAAAACAACATGGCATACAAAGACCGTAAGGATTTTTGCTTTTAGTTAAAAAACCAATATGAACATATTCATTATTTTCTTTTGGGTTGCAACCATAATAAATATTATTATCGCTTGGTTTGCCGGTATCATTTAATTCTGGTAATTTAACGGCGCGGATAATAGTTTTTTTGCCATTAACACGAATTTCTTTTTCGAACATTTTGTTAGTTTTATTAAACGAATAACCTTGTTTTTCTAAATTATTAATTGAAGTGATAGGACATGGACGACGTTTTTTATCCGCGCTATTTTGGCACGCACGAGACCATTGATTTTGTCCGTCTTCAGGTTTAAAACCAAGTCTTTTTTTATCTAATTTAATAATTTGTTTAATATTATTATCAACATCATCGCGTTTAACAATATCATTAACTTTATTACGCCGGCTTGCTATATCGGTAAGATTTTTAAGTTTTTCTTTTAATTTTTTTCTTTCTGGAATTTGCAATAAATATGTTTCGATGTATAAGAAAAGTAGAATATTTAAAAATTCGGTAATACGGTTGAGTTGAGAAATACTTCTAGCGCCTGAAATTCGGATTTTATAATTTTCGGGTTCTTTGCCTTGAATATCAACACCGATACCAGGTAATTTATATTTTAAATAATTGTCAGTAAGTTTTAATTTTTGTGACATTTTATTTAGGAATGGGTATTTAGTTTTAATTCGTTCAATTTCACTTTTTGCACGTTCTTCAGTAATATTAAATTGTTTGCTAATTTCAGAAGTTAATAATTCGAGACTTATACTATATTTTTTAAGGAAATACAAAATACGTTTTTCTATTTTAACGTTATTATCATATTTTGAAATTTTTTTGTAGCGCAAATAAGTTCCGTATTTGCCAATATTATTAGTTGTTAATTGTTGTTTAGACATTCTTTTACGTGGTTCGATAACCAATGCGACGTAAGGGTAAAAATATCTAGAAAATTCAGATAAATCGTTATGATTAATTTCATATTTGCGAGGTAATTCAAATTTTTGGATTGCATTAATAAAAGCAAATTTAAATTCAGATTCTTGAGGGATTGCGCATTTAATTTTATTATTTTCTGAATTAATTTTTTGAATTAAATTACGAATATACAAATAAGTATGTTTAACGTCATCGATTGTAGCAAATTGTTTTTCTTTCCATTGAGTTTTATATTCTAATCTACCGGATTCAGATAAATTGACGATAATAAATTTAATTTGATTTTTTTCAGAAACACGTATTTTAAAACTGATGCCATGCATAGATGTTAATTTATTTTCGAACCATTTAGTTATAATATCTTTATCGAGTTCTTTACCATAATACTGCATAATTTTGTTATCGTCAATTTTAAAATATGATTTATTATCTTGTGTTTGATATTGAACAAAATTATAATCATCATCTAATTTAAATTCATTAAATATTCTGTATAAATCCAATTTACCAACTAATAAACGTAATCGCAAATGTACAACACTTTGTGTAATAAAACTAGAACAAAATTTATATTTTTGGGGCAAAGTTTGTTTAGTTGTTTCGACAAGTTTTGTAATATCATTTTCAACAATCATATCATTAAGATATTGAGAAAAGATATTATTAACATATGTATTTTCCTGTGCTGGGTTATTATTTAGTAAATCAAGAATATTTTGGAAGTCGGTAGATTTAATTTTAGGAAAAAAAATGCGTAAATAAATATTTGATAATTTTTTTTGTGTTTCACTATCGCAGACATAATTATTGCCAAGTTCATTATAAATATCCAACATAAAAATTTCATTATTTTCAATAAAATCTTCATAATCATAAATAATAATATCATCATCGTCTTCTCTTCGAATTTTATTATTATTACGTTTAAAATTTTCATTTAATTTTTTTAAATTATCACGTAAATCTTCGTAATGACGAATATTATGATGTGGAATAACATTAATATTTAATAATTCGTGCCCATGAATCCATTTTTGGCCCAACATAATAGTTTTTAATGAATTATCAAAATAATATTGACTCCATAAATATTGACGAGAAGGCAAAAGATATCGTGTTTTAAACTTAGGATTATTCAAGATACTATAACAAATTTTAGTTTTAATAATTTTAACAGAATCGTCACGAAATAAAAAATTATTAAAAACAAAATTTTTGTGAAAACAATTTTTCAAATCAGTATTTTCCATTAAATCGTCATTATTAACATTAAATTCAATCATATCTGATTTAACATTTTCAATATAATGTGTATCTTTTAAAATTTTTTGTATTGTTTTTGTGGTTGTTTTAATAGATGTATCTTGAATAATTTCATCTTCTTTATAAATATTTTCAATATCTTGATCAATATTAAAATCTAATTCAGTATCATTTATTTCCAATGCTGCACCACCAGCCATATTATTTATTTGTTCAATATTATCTGAATCAATATCAATAGTTTCTAATTTACTAGCCATTTCTAATTCTTTTTTTTCACGTTTAGTAAGTAATTTTTGTAAATCAAAATTAACAACTTGTTCATAATTATAAACTAATTGTTTTTCAATTAACACATATTTATCAATATGAATATTAAACCAAGATTCGCCATATATTTTAATAATATCATTTTGTTGTTCCTTTGATTGTTTAATATTATTAATTGTAAAATCGATATGATTTTTATTAAAAAAAAGATAAAACCATTTATCGCCATAAAATGCAATTAAATGTTCAATATCTGATTTATCAAGAGTTTTTAAAGTATCGAACAAAGATAAATTTGTAATTTTTGTTAATATTTTTTTAATTGTTTTAGAAACTTCACCAACAAATATATAAATATTATATTGTATTTTACGATTTTCATTTTTATATTTCCATATTATTTTCAGAGGATTATTCATATAATAAAATTATAAATAAATATAATACATATATGTACTATCAAACAACAGAATCAGTGAGTAATAAACCACAATAATCCAAATGATTAAGTTTAAAATCAATTTTATAATAAATATTTTTGCGAATTGCTAATTCGACGAGTTTGGTAAAAATATTTGTAAACAACGGTGTATGGCCATATTCTGGGCAAGCGATATGTGCCATTTCATGAATAACAACATACATTAATAAATTAAAATTATAAAAAGTTTCGGGGTGTTGTTTAGAACGCAAACAAAAAACCAATTCTTCACCTTTTTCAACACTATAACTGGTATATTTAGAAGCAAAAGAATTTTCAGATATTTTGACATGTTTAGATTTTTGTTGTAAAAATTTCATATAATTATTGTAAGGAGGCAATGTAAATTCTTTAACTGCATAATTAGATAATAAAATTATGTTTTGATTTATTGTTGCCAATATATCAGATGCATCTTGGCTATTTTTCATTTGTCTAACTAAATAATATTTATTATTAATTTTTGATTGTACATACAAAACATTAAAACGCGACTGATATGTATAACATAAAATTAAACAAAAAATAAAAAATAAAATTATCATATGGAACTATAACAATAGATAATATATAAATAAAATAAAATTAATTATTTTCTAAAATTGTTATATATAATGGGAAACACAGAATCAAAATTAGTAGAAAATAATAATTTGGGAAAACGCTCATCATTAAAAACCAACAAAAATCCAACACAAAAAAACAAACAAAGAAACAAACAAAGAAAAATAAATTATCAGACAGGCGGTTATGAATTAGGAAAAATTTTGCTTCAAAAACAAGCAAATAAATTTAATAATTATTCAGAGTCAAGCACTCAAACATTAAATTATCAAGAAGGTGGTAACCGTAATTCTGATAATTTTTCAGAATTACATAATATGCGTTCATATATTGAACAACAATTAGGTTTAATTGGCGGCGGAAGTCATCCGAACAGTCAACGCACACCACCATCGCAATCGCATCGACCGTCATCATTACCACCTAATCTACTTCCAACATCATATCGTCCGTTATCTGCACCAAACCACCACCCCACCCCCCAACTACCCCCCCACGCCACACCCACCCCCCCCTCCAAACACACCTACCTAA
>JACCDN011241854.1_pt1 | contig 16138 bp, 16 predicted proteins | sample 7441691 | NCBI WGS metagenome assembly JACCDN01 (sample SAMN15323439, study PRJNA562643) | freshwater metagenome | isolation source: river surface water | place: USA:Blue River Watershed | collected 2017-08-16
AGGGATAAAATCCATCTCATCGTCAGTTTACACAAAATTATCTCTTTTTCAATCCATAAGGTGTGCGAAAAATATTTTTTAGGATCAAGCCATATCAAGGTTTTTTTTGCTCAGCGGGAATTGCTGGAAAATGGATAGAACCATCCTGCTTGAGTCTGACCTTAAAACCCCGAAAAACCACGTTTCTTGCCTTTAAGTCCCAAAAAATTCCGGCAAATTTATTGTCCCTGCTGGCGTAAGCCTTAACCAACGGGTCATATTTATTGTAACAGATTAAAGCTTCCGTAATAAAATTCCCCCCTTCTTTTTAAGGGAATTCGCTATACTCTCAACAAAAAAGCAGAAGAGAGGGAGAGGCCAATGGCTAAGGTAACGGTGCGGTTTGTTTGTCAGGATTGTGGAACAGGGCATTCTAAATGGGGCGGCAAATGTGAAGGATGCGGCGCCTGGAACCGTTTGGTAGAAGAACAGGTGGAGCGTAAACATAGCTTCAATCGCCCATCTCCGGTTGAGTTTGTCGGTATAGTGGGGGAATCTGCGATGGAGGCGCGAAAGATAACCCGTATTGGTGAATTTGACCGCGTTTGTGGCGGGGGGATCGTTCCCGGGTCTGTTTTGCTGGTTGGGGGAGATCCGGGCATTGGAAAATCTACCTTGCTGTTGCAGGTTGTTGCCGCTTTGGCGTGCCAGGTGCCTTGCGCCTATATTTCCGGAGAAGAGGCGGTTGCTCAAGTGCGCTTAAGGGCGCAGCGCTTAAAGGTGGAAGGGGGATCGCGCTTGCACCTGGCTTCTGCAACGAATGTGACGGATATTCTCAATGCCCTGGATCAGGTGGGTAACATTGAGCTTGTCATTATTGACTCAATTCAAACGATGACGATTGACGCGGTCGAATCCGCCCCTGGTACGGTTTCCCAGGTGCGAGCTTGCGCTCATGAACTCATCATCGCGGCCAAGAAGCGCAATATCATTGTTGTTTTGGTGGGCCATGTCACCAAAGAAGGCGCATTGGCAGGTCCCCGGGTTTTGGAACATATGGTTGATACGGTCCTTTATTTTGAGGGGGAGCGGAACTATCACTACCGTATTTTACGCTCCGTTAAAAACCGCTATGGAGCAACGGATGAAATCGGCGTCTTTGAAATGACGGATCGGGGATTGAAGGAAGTTCCTAATCCATCGGCCTTGTTTTTAAATGACCATAACCAGGATGTGAGCGGGTCTGCTATCTTCGCAGGGATGGAAGGGACGCGCCCGATCCTGTCGGAAATTCAGGCATTGGTGGCGCCGACTTACCTGGCTTCCCCCCGGCGGACGGCGGTTGGATGGGATTCAGGACGGTTATCCATGATTTTGGCTGTTCTGGAATCGCGCTGTGGTCTCATTTTTGGCAACAAGGATGTATATTTGAACGTTGCAGGCGGGTTAAAAATAATAGAACCAGCCGCCGACCTGGCGGTTGCTGCTGCCCTGGTTTCGGCGTTGGTGAATGTTCCCATTCCCCGGCAAAGCGTCTTTTTCGGGGAGGTGGGTTTGGCAGGGGAGGTCCGGCCGGTCGCTCAAGCGGAAAGCCGATTGAAGGAAGCGGCAAAATTGGGGTTTGTGCGCGCTTATTGCGCCTTGCCAGCTCAGCAAAAAAGCAATGCCGGTAAAGTTGGAATTGAGTCTATTCATGTCTTGAAGTATTTGATTGAATTGTTGGACTTTCTACCCAAATTGCCTCATACTAGAGCCAAATCTATGGCGCTTTAAAAAGTATTTTTGGAGTTACCGCTAAAAATGAACGGGTTAGATATTGTTATTCTTGTGGCTTTTTTTTCATCAACCCTTATTGGAGCCATGAGGGGCTTTACAAAGGAGATCTTAAGCCTGTTTAGCTGGGGAGGGTCCATAGCGCTTTCTTATATTTTCTTACCGGTTGCTCGCAATTTTGTGCATCCCTATATTGTTAATCCCATGATGGCGGATGGCGCCGCTCTTTTTTGTTTATTTATTATCTCTTTGATTATACTGAGTATTATTGCCAGTATTATAGCGGGGTATATTCATGAAAGTTCTTTCAGGGGCGTTGACCATTCTCTCGGGTTTGGATTTGGAATTTTGCGCGGCGTTGTATTCATTAGTATGGTAGAGCTTGTTTTTAGCACTTTTTCGCCTCGTCATATTCAGTCATCAACCATTCAAACCGCTCGTTTCATTCCTATGGTCCGAAAGGGTGGGGATACCGTCTTGCAGATTTTGCCCGCTTCACTTCGGACGACGATCATGGAACAGGCCGCAAAAGTAGAAAATCAGATTAACGCTAAGGTTCACGAACGCTTGAAGTCGGGTAACATGGGTGATCTGGGCACGGAAGGTAGCGCTTCAGAGGGGCTTTTTGAGGGTAGTGAACATAAAGGAACATCAGACGGAAGGTCGGCTTATGGAGGGCGGGCGCCCCCGCTTAACCCTTCTTCTGCAGGACTCTCTTCTCAGCCTCAAACGGGGAACAACCATCCTCCTCACCCAAGCCAACTTTCCCCGTTAGCGCCTCCTTCTGAGTCTCGCCCCGTTACGGTTAATCCTTCTTATCCAGGAGGGGTAGGGCACTCCGCATCGCCGCAAGATACCCAGCTAACGGTAGATGAATTGGCCAGGCTAAGGCCCCAATCATCCCCTAAAAAAGAAAGCGGGTACACACGGGGCCAACGGGACGATATGAACCGCTTATTCCAGGCGGCTGATGGAGAATAAGGTGGTAAGATACGTGCGTTTTGCTTTGGCTTTATGGGTTTCTTTTACTGCGGTTCAAGGAAACCAGCCTTTTCAATCAAAAGTCACCATTCCTTTGTGGACTTTGCTGTTGAGCGTTGAAGATAATGAGGGTTTACCGCGCCGGTTTAGAAGCACTTGGGACAAGATCCCTGAAACTTTTGAAACAACCGGCCTGTCCTCTCTCCAGATGGCGGGGAGTGGAGAATTTTCCGCCTTACAATTCAAAACCTTTGTGGATTACATCGGAAATTTTGGGGTTTTTCCCCATCAAATTGTGGTTGTGGATTTACGGGAAGAACCCCATGCCTTTATCAATGGCCATGCCGTTACGTGGCGCTCGCAAGGCGCGTGGTGGACTCAAAGCAATCCCGTAGCTCTTGTTCTGGAGCAAGAAAAAGAACGTCTTGCCAGCCTGTCTTTGGGCCAACAGGTATTGTTAAAACGCATTACCCATAAGGATAAAGCTGGATACGTTCAGAGTTTAAAAGACTATTCTTATACGGTTACTTCCCTTAAAACAGAAGAGCAAGTCGTTACAGAAGCGGGCGCTCATTATATCCGGTTGCCCGTGACAGATCATATGAAGCCTGAGGACAAGGATGTAGACCAATTTTTAAGCATGGTTAAAAACCTGCCGCCCCAGGCTTGCGTCTATTTTCATTGCCATGCGGGCCGGGGCCGTACATCAACCTTTATGATTATGTATGATATGATCCGTAATCCCAAGCTGCCCCGGGATGCCATTATTGACCGCCAGGTTCAGCTTGGCTCCCGTGATGTGCGTTGCCTTTCCGGTACGTTGAAATCCCGCAAACATCCCGATGAGAAATTCCGGCTTCGGTTCATTCATCTCTTTTATGAATATGTAAATGCGCCAGATGGTTATGGGGCAACTTCCTGGACAAAATGGGTGATGCAACGGTATACCCTGGGCGGGTGAAAAACAGGGGGTTTTGCCAGGGATTGGCGACCCTTATCTCTCCTTCGGTCGGATAAGGTCATTATTAACCAACACCTCAATTTTGTGAGTTGCGATATGCGTCCGGTCTGCTTTTGTAAACACAAACCCTTAAATGGCAAGCGCCTGACTGAACACAAAAAGCGGCTTAAGCGAGAAGCTATAAAAAAAGAGAAGCGCAAAGCGCGTCTCTTTTTTTTGGACTGCTATGTTGACCAAGGCGGGAGCTACTTTTCATCACAATAGATAAGATAATGTAAAAAAGCCCCTAAAATAGCCCCGAGGATGCTGGTTAGGGCAAAAAGTCCTAATTGTTGTACCGCCCATCCGTCTGCAAACGCGGCAACCCCAAGGCTGCGGGCAAAGTTAGAAGAGCCATTTGTGACAGGAATGGACAACAAATAGATAATAATAAAGGTGACCCCGACTGTGATGCCTCCAAAGCCTTTTGCGAAACCGGAGCTTATGGTGCTCAAGGTGACAAAAACAAGCAAGGCGGTTAGGGTAGTTTCTGTGATGCCGCTTGCGAGAAGGCTGTAATGATTGGGCGAATGATCCCCCCAGCCATTTGCGGCAAATCCTTCTGCGATGAATCCCGCATGGCCTGATGCGATGATGAAAAGGGTATAACCCCCGATAATGCCGCCAACCAGTTGAAAGAAAACATAAGGGATGATTAATTTTGTATCGAAGCGTTTACGTAAAGCCAACCCGATGGTGACGGCCGGGTTCACATGGCAACCAGATACAGGGCCAAGGGCGTAAGTTAAGGCCATGAGGGTTAATCCAAAAGCAAGAGCGACGCCCAGGACGCCAATTTCATTGCCAGCGAGAACGGCGCTGCCAGCCCCTATTAAAACGAGCATTAACGTACCAATCATTTCTGCAAAGTATTTTGAAAAAGAACTATGCACTGTATCCTCCTTAAAGTTATCCATGCTGACTACCCTTAAACCTTATACGCATTTTTAAAATAAATCTTCTAAAATTTTATATTAATTGATTTTATTGCGCTTAGATTGTTACTCAGCAAGGTTATGATGTGAGCTTTGCATAAGGATCCCACCATATCGGGCCGGAGAGATGAGGGAAGGACGGAGCATGATAAAAGAAGCCTCATTTAGAAAAGATGATATCAATCAACCCGTTGTAGTCGCTCGCGGCGTTCATGCCGTTCCTGCGCTTCCAGGCTTAACGTGGCGATGGGGCGCGCCTCCAGGCGTTTGATACCAATAGGCTCACCCGTTTCATCGCAATATCCATAAGAACCTTCTTCGATCCGGCGAAGGGAATCCTCAATTTTTTTAAGAACCTTACGTTCCCGGTCTTTTGCGCGTAATTCAATTGTACGGTCTGTCTCGTTGGCTGCGCAATCAACATGGTCGGCTTCGACTTGAGGTTCTTCTTGCAGGTGGGTAATGGTTTCAGTCGATTCCTGAAGCAGTTGCTGTCGCCAGTTCAAAAGCCGGTTGCGAAAGAATTCTATTTGTTGAGGGCACATAAAGGGTTCATCCTCTGAAGGCCGGTAGGTGTCAGGTATATCTAAATCTAGGGACATAAATTTTTCTCTCCAAGTAAATTGTCATTATCAATATATCTGCCATAACTTTGTTACTTTTTAGTTAATATTGGTATACTATAGGGTGCGACAATTTGACAATCAAGTCCCTAAAATTATTTGTAAAATTTATTTTTTCAGGTGTGACTTTTGCGCACATAGCTTTATAAAAGCAGGGGGAAAGCTTGTGAAACAAGGGCTTGAAAATTATCTCATTTCGTCCTACGTACTTAATATGTAATGTGTCACAAGAAATGCGTCACAAGAAATGAAGGAGTTTTTGCTATGAGTCATGATAATGTTCCACCCCTTGAAGCGACTTCGGGTGAGGATCTAGAAAAGATCGCTGAAGAGTTAGAAAAAAAAGCGGATTCTGAGAGCCAGCAGCTATCTGCGCTTGAGGGTGAGCTTGTGAATTTAAAGGATCAATGGTTACGGGCAATGGCTGAAACAGAAAATCTGCGTCGCCGCGCTCAACGAGACCGTGAAGAAGCCCTTAAATATGCCAGCGCAAATTTTGGACGGGATATGTTATCTATTGCGGATAACTTGCGCCGTGCGCTTGAGAGTTGCCTTGCAACCGAAGAATTGCCGGAGTCCGTTAAGGCGTTGATCCAGGGGATTGAGTTGACGGAGAGCGCTTTATTATCCGCGTTTGATCGCCATGGCATCAAAAAAATAGATCCCTTGAATGAAAAATTTGATGCGAATTTACACCAGGCCATGTTTGAGGTGGAGGATGAGACCGTTCCGGTTGGAACAGTGGCGCAAGTTTTGCAGACGGGGTATGCCATGCATGACCGCCTTTTACGCCCGGCAATGGTTGGCGTGTCTAAAAGCGGAGCGAAGTAGAAAAGCTTTGATTTTAAAAGACGGGGTATGACGGACAGCAAACTTGATTATTTGAGGCATCTGGTGTAAGTTATTAGCAGATAAGCAAGAATGCTGCTAATTTTATGATGGGATATTTTTAAGGAGAAGATCAAATGGCAAAAGTGATTGGAATTGACTTAGGAACGACAAACTCTTGTATAGCCGTGATGGAAGGTAAGAATGCCCGCGTTATTGAAAATGCGGAAGGCGCACGCACCACGCCTTCCATGGTCGCTTTTGGCGAGAATGGGGAGCGGCTGGTTGGCCAGGCAGCCAAGCGTCAGGCGGTTACAAATCCGGAGAATACGCTATTCGCGATCAAGCGTCTCATTGGCCGCCGTTTTGATGACCCTCTCACCCGAAAAGATATGGATCTGGTCCCTTATAAAATTATGAAGGGCGACAATGGTGATGCTTGGATTGAAGCTCGGGGAGAAAAATTCAGCCCGAGTCAAATTAGCGCCCTTATTCTTCAAAAAATGAAAGAAACAGCGGAGTCCTATTTGGGGGAAGCCGTGACCCAGGCTGTGATTACGGTTCCCGCTTATTTTAATGATTCACAACGCCAGGCGACAAAAGATGCAGGGCGTATAGCCGGCCTGGAAGTTTTGCGTATCATTAATGAACCTACCGCCGCAGCCCTGGCTTATGGCCTCGAAAAGAAGGGAACCGGAATCGTTGCCGTTTATGACTTGGGCGGAGGTACCTTTGATGTTTCAATCCTTGAAATAGGGGATGGCGTGTTTGAAGTGAAGGCGACCAACGGCGATACCTTTTTAGGGGGTGAAGACTTTGATGCGCGGATCATGGACTATGTCGCAGATGAGTTTAAAAAAGAGCAAGGCATTGATTTGCGCCAGGATAAGTTAGCCCTCCAGCGATTAAAGGAAGCCGCTGAAAAAGCAAAGATCGAGCTTTCCGCATCCATGCAAACGGAAATCAATTTGCCCTTCATATCTGCGGATGCCGCCGGCCCAAAGCACTTAAACGTAAAAATAACGCGCGCAAAGCTAGAGTCTCTGGTTGCGGATTTGATTGAGCGTACCATTGCCCCTTGCAAAGCCGCATTGAAGGATGCCGGTTTGGCGGCGGATAAAATCGAAGAAGTGATTCTGGTCGGAGGAATGACCCGGATGCCCAAGGTTATGGAGACCGTGAAGTCAATCTTTGGCCGTGAGCCACATCGCGGGGTTAACCCGGATGAAGTCGTGGCGATTGGCGCGGCTATCCAGGGCGCTGTTTTGCAAGGGGATGTGAAGGATGTTTTATTGCTGGATGTTACGCCATTATCCCTTGGAATTGAAACGTTGGGCGGAGTATTTACCCGGTTGATTGAACGCAATACCACGATTCCAACCCGTAAAAGCCAAACTTTCTCAACAGCGGAGGACAACCAGACAGCGGTGACCATTCGCGTATTTCAGGGGGAACGGGAAATGGCTGCGGATAATAAGGTGCTTGGCCAATTCGATTTGGTTGGGCTGCCTTCCGCGCCGCGGGGCATGCCTCAAATTGAAGTGACGTTTGACATTGATGCAAACGGAATTGTTCAGGTTCATGCAAAAGACAAGGCAACAGGTAAAGAGCAGCAAATCCGCATTCAAGCATCCGGTGGGCTATCCGAAGCGGATATTCAAAAGATGGTTCAGGAAGCGGAAGCCAATGCGGAAAGTGACAAGAAGCGCCGGGAAATAGTGGAAGCTAAAAACCAGGGAGAAGCCCTTGTGCATTCTACGGAAAAGTCATTGACAGAGCATGGGGACAAGATCCCTTCTGATGAAAAGGCGGCGATTGAAGCTGACCTTGCCACATTAAAAACAGCCCTGGAAGGCGAGGACCTGGCGGATATTCAAGCGAAGACGCAAAGTTTGGCGACTTCCGCCATGAAATTGGGTGAAGCGATGTACAAGGATATGCAAGCCAGGGAAGCCGATGCCAGCAGTGAGAAAGCGCCGGACGTTGATGATGGCGCAGTCCTTGATGCGGAGTTTGAAGACGTAGATGAAAACGTCAAGAAGAAAAGCTCACAATAAGGGGGTAAGGGCTTGAGTTTTCAAAGGAGATTCTCGGGATTAAAATCCTCCGTTCGCTTTCAGCAGGGGTCGCAAGATGGACAGTCTAGCTTTATATATTTTAGAAAATAAACGAAGACATTTTTATGATTAATATTACAAGAGAACAGTTCTTTGAGTTTATTAAGACCAAAAAAGATAAAGCTGAAGCGATCACTTCCGCCACACAACATTATTTAAATTTTTTCGATAAGTATCAGAAAACAGCTAAAAAAGGAAATTGGAATTGGGCAAGTTCTTTTCTTGTATGGTTTTTTTATAGAAGAATGTATGAGTATGGTTTTTTTATTACCGTGCTCCCTCTAATGCTTTATCTAATAAATTACAAAATATTTGGTGTAGAATTAGGGGAAGTAGTGAATGGGTGTTTGTCTATTTGTTTCTTAGTCTTTTGGATGCGTTATGCTGATTATGGCTACTTGTATTATGCTTCTAAAAAAATTTTTAAAGGCAAAAAAACAAGTGGGGTTCATAACAAGCTTTTTGCGATTTTTATAACTTTTGTGATTATATTTTTTGTAAGCGTTTTTATAGGTTTAGCATTCTATCTAATCGGCTGGGTCTAAACCTTAAATTTGTTCTCCACGTGCTTGCAAATCCGTGGCGAAATACGACGAGAGTGGAGTTAGAAATTTTCATGAATCAGAACTATAGATAACAAAACAATATCATGGCAAAACAAAAAAAAGATTACTATGAATTGCTGGGGGTCAGCCGGACTTCAACAGCGGATGAAATGAAGAAAGCTTATCGCAAACTGGCGATGAAGTATCACCCTGACCGTAACCCGGATAACAAGGAAGCTGAAGCCAAGTTCAAAGAAGTTTCAGAAGCTTATGATGTGTTGCGGGATGACCAGAAACGTGCAGCCTATGACCGTTTTGGCCATCAGGCTTTTGAAAATGGGGGCGGTGGCGCCCATCCTGGCGGGGGTGGATTTGGTTTCGATTTTTCTGATATTATTGATGAGATGTTCGCAACGGCGGGCGGCGGTCACCGGTCAGCAGAAGCTAACTTGCGGGGATCTGATATCCGTTATAATGCGGAAATTACTTTAGAAGAAGCTTTTCAGGGTACGGAATCCCGTATCAAATATATGGTAGCTGTGTCTTGTGATTCCTGTAAAGGTTCCGGGGGAGAAGGGGGTGCGCCTCCCGTAACCTGTACAACGTGTCAGGGACGGGGAAAAATCAGGACCCAGCAAGGGTTCTTTACGATTGAGCGTCCTTGCCACACCTGCCAGGGAATGGGTCAAACAATCGAAAAAGCATGCAAAAGCTGTCAGGCAACAGGGCGTGTCCGGCGAGACAAAACGGTGAATGTTAAAATTCCAGCTGGTGTTGAAGATGGGACCCGGATTCGCGTTGCAGCTGCCGGCGAAGCGGGTATGCGCGGGGGTGAGCCAGGTGATTTGTATGTTTTTGTTAGTATACGTCCCCACCGGTTTTTTCAACGGAATGGCGCTGATATTTACTGCCGCATTCCCATTATTATGACCACCGCTGCGCTGGGTGGTGAAATCGAGGTACCGACCATTGATGGCGCCCGCACCAAATTAAAAATTCCTGCGGGAACACAAGGCGGGCACCAATTCCGCTTGCGGGGCAAGGGGATGAATATTTTCCGTCGATCGGGCGCCCGGGGCGATATGTATGTCGAAGCGCTTGTAGAGACGCCGATGAACTTGACGAAGCGCCAGCAAGAGCTTCTGAGAGAGTTTGAATCGGACAGCAAAGAAGAATCTACAAGCCCTCAGTCCGCCGGTTTTTTTGCCAAGATGCGGGATCTCTGGGGAGACCGGAGTTCCAAGGACTCATAATGTCAGCCTTGCGCTAAGGGATCAAGTTAGCGGCTGGTTGGATCAAGTTTCCTTTCCCCTTCTTCCTGATACATATGAACAAACTTTAAGGCAATTAAAGAAATAACCGCTGCTCCTGTCAAATAAAAGGCAGGCATCATATTGGAACCCATTTTATTGATCAAATAAGTTATAAAGACAGGCGCTGTTCCTCCGAATAAGGGTGCACTGATATTTGTGGTTATGGCAATGGCGGAAAAACGGATGACGGTTGGAAAAGCTTCCACCATCATAGCGGCTGTTGGGCCAAAGTATCCCCCCGCGGCTACAGCAAAGATAAATTGCGCCCAGAAAATCGTCATCATACTGGACGTATTCGTGATGAGGGCAAACAAGGGAATGGTTCCTAAAATAAAGATCAGGGCGGCCGCGGCCATAACAGGTTTACGGCCAACCTTATCGGATAACCAGGCCCCCAGAACGGTGAAGACGCACACCAGAAACAGGTTAATCGTGTTAATGGTGAAAGCCACATCTTCGGCTAAATGCAGTTGTTTGGTCATAAAGGTTGGCATATAGGCGAAGAGCATATAAAAGCTTAAATCATGCAACATGGTGGCCAGCACCACGATCGTTAGCGTCTTCCCATGCCGGGTAAAGACCTGGGTCACGGGGCGCTGGCACGCTTTACCGGACTCTTGAATTTCCCTGTATTCTGGAGATTCTGGAATTTTGAGGCGCAAGTAATACCCGATGAAGCAGATGAAGATACCCAACAAAAAGGGCACGCGCCACCCCCATGTGGTCAACTCATGCTCTGAAAGCGCGTAAGAAAACAATGTCGCCGTGGCGGAGCCTAATAAAATTCCCGCCAAGCAGCTGGTGATCGCGAAGCTGCCAATGAGGCCCCGGTGTTTCGGGTCAGAATGCTCTGTCGTAAAGGTAATAGATCCTCCATAATTGCCGCCCATGGAAAATCCTTGAAGCATGCGCATGATGATCAGCAGGATCGAGGCTGAAATGCCAATTTCCTCATAAGTAGGTAGTAACCCGATGACAGCTGTTGGGATCGCCATCAACATGATGGCTAACACAAGGGCTTGCTTGCGTCCTGCTTTATCTCCGATATGGCCGAAAACAATACCACCAAGAGGGCGAACGATGAAACCAACGGCAAAAACGCCAAAAGCTTTGATGATCTCTGTTGTCTCATCTGCGGAGGGAAAGAATAGCTTGCCAAGGACGGGAGCAAAATAGGCAAATAAAATAAAATCGTAAAACTCAAACAGATTGCCCATCATGCTGGTAACAACCGTACGAAATAAAGGTTTTTTCATCATACGCTCCAAATAAGATTCTTCCTTTATTAAATAAAGGGATAAATTAAAGTTAAGTTAAATTTGATTTGAGAAATAGAAAAAATAGCGCCAACCTCAGCCAACGAGTCGAAGAGCGCGTAAAGCAAAATTTGAAAAATAGACTGCCATAATCATCCCAATCGTTCATACCAGATCGATCGGTAGCATAAAGGACAAAGCCGTGTCCAGATCCTTTCTTCAAAGCGATTTCCTGGCGGCGCTCTCAAATCCCCGGAACCCTGCAATACGGGGAAGAGCCGTCTTTAGCGGATATGCCCCAAAACCCAGGATACCAAAGATTTTGAAGCTTCCAAATGGGCCGTATTTAAAGATTTTATGATATTGTCCATTGCTTGTTGGGGAACAGCTTGCGTCTGCGTGAAGCGGTGTGAAGCCACAATGTGCCGCTCAGGTAACTTGACGAGATGGGCCACGTAGTCCACATGAGCTGTGGGAACGCGCCCCGGATTTTCGTGTTCCATATAAAATTTTCTCACCTCAACCTTGAGCATATAGTCTGCCTGGATTCCTTCCGTTGCACGGCTAACGCCCCGCAACATTCCTTTATTTTGAAGAGAATAGATGAAAGATTCCTGGATTAAGGCGCTTAAACGGTCTGCCCATTCAGCGTCAGCATAATAATCTATGGTCTGCTCCTGCGGCTTTAAGGCAATTCGCGTACTGTCAAGGGGCGGATAAAGAGTTGGCAAGTCCACAATCAATTGGCGGGGAAGGGGATGGCCACCCGATTCACTGGAAAGGGCCGCCAGGATATATTTTTTTGGTGGGTCGCCAGGAGGGGGCAACAAAGTTCCGCAAGCTGCCAGCATAAAAGTTACCGCGCACAGGACTATACTTTTCATGGAACTTTCACTCCTTGTCTTGGATCATTATAAATAAAGCGAGAAGGGCTGCGTTCTATGGATTCACCAACCCGGCGGATGGCGCCAAAGGCTTCTTTCCCTTCATTTAAAAATTGCGTTAAAGCAGGCAGCCCCGTTTCCGTAAAGTTATGAATACCCCTCCGGTTATCTGCCAGGAAGGATTTCATCTCACTAACCAGGAACCGGACTTCCTTGACTGTTTCTTTCATGCTCAAAAGCAATTCATGAATGTCACTTTCCTTTCCCGGTTCAGGAGCAAGGGTTTTTATAATAGCATGGATATTTTTCAGGCTTTCCTTAAAAGCTTTCCGGTTATCCTCATCAAAAAGAGGGCGGATTTCTTCAAAAGTTTTTGATACTTGGTGAAGGACAGCGGGCAATGAAGCCGTCACTTCTTCAAAGACGGAAGACCGTGTGGGAATAACCGCCCGGGTTCTTCCGGGCGCAGGACGCAATTGCGGCGCGCCACTCGTTCCGCCGTTCAACTGAATATAGGCGACGCCTGTAATACCTTGCAGTTCAAGGGAAGCAAAGGCATCTTCCATAATGGGCACGCCCTTTTCAACCGAAATGACCACTTGCACTCTTTCCAAGTTAGCCGGATCCAAATCAATGCTTTTGACGGTTCCAAGGGGAATGCCCCGATATAAAACTGTTCCTCCTTCTTTTAAACCTGTGACGGACCGGGAAAAGTAAATGGCATATTCGCTTGCATTATGGGAAAAATCAACGCGGGCAACCCACAGAATAAAGGCGACCATAGCAACGACGGAAAAGACGACAAACGCGCCTACTAAAGTATAGTTCGCTCGTGTTTCCATTAAGTTGCCCTCGCTTTGAACAGGTGTTGGCCCCTTACGCCATGGAAATAATCCTGGACCCAGGGATGAGCGGTATGGGTTACTTCTTCCAGGGTGCCGACAATGATATGCTGATCAACTAATACACCAACTCGGTCACAAACTGCTACGAGAGAATCAAGATCATGGGTAACCATAACGACGGTAATTTTTAATTCCTGTTGCACTTCTTTAATCAATTGATCAAATCCTGCCGCAGCAATAGGGTCAAGTCCTGAAGTCGGTTCGTCCAGAAAAATGATCGCAGGATCAAGCGCCAATGCCCGCGCAAGGCCAATGCGCTTAATCATTCCCCCTGAAAGCTGGGCAGGATATTTTTGGGCCGTCGCAACGGGCAGACCTACCCGTTCAATTTTTGCGCAAGCGACCTCATACGACAAATCATAGGATAGGCGAGCAACCTCCCTCAGCGGGACCATAATATTTTCAAGGACTGTCAATGATGAAATAAGGGCGCCTGCCTGGAATAAAACGCCAACTTGAGAAGAAGGATAAGGCGGAGAGGTGAAATAGGTAAGCGTACCCGCCTGAAGAGGCTCAAGCCCGACCATAAAGCGCATCAGAACTGACTTGCCACTCCCGGATCCCCCAACAATTCCTAAGACTTCTCCCTCATAAACCGTGAGGTTCAAGTTTTTATGGACCACCTGGGATCCGAATTGCGTCTTTAACCCTTTGATTTCGATAAGGGGACGTGGCATGGCCCTATACCTTCAGGTAAGAAAATAAAATGGACATGAACGCATCACAAACAATCACAAGGAATATCGATTCAACAACCGCTTGTGTCGTCATGCGGCCAACGCTTGTCGCGCTGCCTTTAACCTGGAATCCCCGAAAAGACCCCACAAGGGCAATGATGAGCGCAAAGAGAGGCGCTTTGCTCATTCCCACCCAAAAAGCGCTGACAGAAACCGCCTGTTGAAAATGGGTGGTAAATTGAGCTGGCGTCACATCAATAATGAGGTTAATCATAACCATACCGCCCAATAACCCCATGACCATGGCGAAAAAAACAAGAATGGGCAGACAAACCAGAATCGCTATAAGGCGCGGCACAACCAGAACAAGAACAGGGTTAAGGCCGAGCATGCGAATGGCATCAATTTCCTGATTTAAAGCCATCGTGCCAATTTGAGCCGTGAAGGCACTTCCGGAGCGTCCTGCGATCACAATCGCTGTTAAAAGGACGGCGATTTCCCGTAAAATAGAGATGCCCAAAAAATCAATGGTATAAATCTCTGCGCCAAACCGCCTGAGTTGGTTGATGCTTTGGTAGGATAAAACCACGCCAATCAGAAAGGAGATAAGTCCGATAATTGGAAGCGCCTTAACGCCAATTTCTTCACCCTGGCGAAAAACAGAAACCCATCGAAGATTAACCGGCGATTTGACTACATAAAACAACGTAACAAGGATTTCCCCAAAAAAACCAAGCATGCTCAAAGCCGTTTTGGCCGTAACGCTTGCCTGATGCCCAATATGGTCCAGCCAGCGTGTTTTCCAGTTGAGGCGTGGCTTGAAGGGTTCAACAGCGGGTTGAAATTTGAGAAAATAATTTAAAAGCGCAGATGGAGAACCTATTGCTACATTCACCAGCCGTTTCTGTCTTTTGAGCGATTTAATGACATGGGCGATGAGGCAAGCCCCTGCCGTATCCAGAATACAATCCTCCTCAATCACGACTTTTACCGAAAGCTCTTTGGGAAAGCCGTCTTGAAGATAGGCTTGAAGGTCATTCTCTAAGAAGCCCAGGGTGCGGCACGTCCAGGCCCCCCCAAAACGTAAACATAAGCCATCTTTGGCTTCCCTGGTATCAAACCAGGGAGCCGGGTATTTTGGGCTTGTTCTTTTTTGCTTGGTCAATAAAGCGGATCCTCATCAGTGATGACAAAATCATTGCATATTACCACCACTCTACGCTATACATGAAATAAAGAACTTTTTCAAAATGGAAATAAAGATCATGAAACACGATATCCATCCCGCCTACCATGAAGTTAATGTCGTTATGACAGACGGCACAACTTTTAAAACACGCACGACCTGGGGTAAGCCAGGCGATACCATGCAACTGGATATTGACCCGTTATCCCATCCCGCCTGGACAGGGGGCAATCAAAAACTCATGGACACCGCTGGCCAAATCAGTAAGTTCAGCAAGCGTTTCGGAAATATTGGCCTGAAAAAATAGTCCGCTTCGTCATCTTGCTCTCTCAATAACCTTAATCCTGAAAAGCGGCTGTTCTGGCTCAGGGATTCCCGCTAGAAAAGGATATAAGTTATTGTTTTTAAAAATTTTCTTTCAAATATATCTGCGAAAAAATAACTTATCTCTTTGTTATTTATGGGAAAAAATATTCATATAAAATCAACAATATAAGGGGATTTTTCGCAGATATATTTTAATAAAACTATTTATTATCAATATCGTTAGCCTATTTTTCAGCGGGAATCGCTGTCAAGAATATAGTGAATCAGAACGCTTCTCATCCTCTCCCAAAAGCTTGCTTTTGATTTCATTTTCCCATAGCACGTCTGCAATTTCTTATCCAATCCCTGCAGAATCTGGTCTACAAAAAATGCAAGGAGCATGATATGCGCCATAAGCGTACTTAAGTATTTGTTGCCGTGTCCATAATTAGTGTCTGACAGAAAACCTCCGAAATGCTTGCTCCATAAGGTTTTGAGGCAATTTTCCGTGAGCGAGGATTTGACCAACGTTGCGCCTTTTTAAGGATCAGTAAGGCAACGATTTGAACAAATGCTATGGAAAGCTTAGTCTTTATCCTACGTTATCCTCTTAAGTAACCCCCGTGAGATTGGCCGTTTGTCTGCATTTTAAGTTCCTCCGATTTGTTCAGTTATGGGAGAAAGGGCAAACCCCAATTGGGCAGCCCTTTTCTTTAATCCCTTAACAAGCCTTTCCTTGTACCATTTTTCATAATAATCCAGCCCTGCTTCTACATATTCCTTGCCCTGAGTCAACATTGAATAGAAGATGACGGCTATCTTGCGGGCTG
>JACCDN011193224.1_pt1 | contig 16137 bp, 14 predicted proteins | sample 7441691 | NCBI WGS metagenome assembly JACCDN01 (sample SAMN15323439, study PRJNA562643) | freshwater metagenome | isolation source: river surface water | place: USA:Blue River Watershed | collected 2017-08-16
AGACTTGCTAAGCATTTCCTCCATTGAACTGGTCGCATTCAGCTGCTCTTGAATGAGTTTAAATACAAATGGGGAATGAATTCCATGTCCTTTTGAGTTTGCAGCTACAAAATAATATTGAAGGTATTTAAATAAAATAACTGGAGTTGAATAACGCATTTATTTTCTTTTCCAACATTCAAAATCAAAAGCAAAAGGATGTTTTTCATCTGCTGCATTTGGATAACTATATGCCAACTCCCATTGATTGTCAATTTCCGGAAATAAAGTATCTCCATCAATCTGCGTATGCACTCTAGTCATATAAATAGTATCAGCTATTGACATCGCTTCTTGATAAATTTGACCACCCCCAATCACAAATACTTCTGCGTACTGCTCACGTTCTGCTAACTCAATGGCTTCAGCAATAGAACCAACTACTTCTGTTTGATCGTAATGAAGTCCTTCTTGTTTAGTTAAAATAATATTCAACCTGCCTGGTAAAACACGTTTACCCAAAGATTCAAAAGTTTTCCTACCCATGATCACAGGCATAGCCCATGTGGTGTCTTTAAAGAATTTCATATCCTTGGGTAGATGCCAAAGCAATTGATTGTCTTTGCCAATCATATGATTATCGGACGCTGCTACAACTAAGGATACTTTCATGGATAATGGATTAAACTGCCACTGGTGCTTTTATACCAGGATGGCATTCGTAATTTTCTAAAGTAAAATCTTCATACTGGAAACTAAAAATATCTTTAACAGCTGGATTGATTTTCATTGTTGGAAGCGGAAAAGGCGTTCTACTTAATTGCAAAGTAGCCTGTTCCATATGATTGTTGTATAAATGGACATCGCCAAAACTATGAACAAAATCTCCGTATTCTAAATCACAAACCTGAGCAATCATCATCGTTAATAATGCATATGAAGCAATATTAAAAGGTACACCCAAAAATACATCTGCACTTCTTTGGTATAACTGACAACTTAATTTGCCATCCGCTACATAGAACTGAAATAAATTATGGCAAGGCATCAATGCCATTTTAGACAAGTCCCCAACATTCCAGGCACTTACAATCAACCTTCTACTATCTGGTGTCTTTTTGATTTGTTCAATCAACTCTGAAATTTGGTCAATCACAACGCCATTTGGGGCTTCCCAGCTTCTCCATTGCTTTCCGTAAACAGGACCAAGATCGCCATTGGCATCTGCCCACTCATCCCAAATGCGAACTCCATGATCTTTTAAATATTGAATATTCGTATCGCCTTTCAAAAACCAAAGTAATTCGTGGATGATACTTTTTAAGTGCAATTTTTTTGTCGTTACTAAAGGAAATCCCTCAGCTAAATTAAAACGCATTTGATAGCCAAAACAGCTTTTAGTACCTGTGCCAGTACGATCTGTTTTTTCAGTCCCATGATCTATAATATGTTGGACTAATTGTAAATATTGTTGCATGCTGCAATTTACAACAAGAGGGCTAATTTAGTAGATTATTTTGCCTTTCTTCTAGCAATTTCCTGTCTAATCAAGAGTAATTCTCTGTTTGTCTGACCATTCACGCTTGAATTTTCCTGCGCCCTGCGCATTAAATAGGGTATCACATCCTGCAATGGACCAAATGGCAAATACTTACTTACCTTAAACCCTTCAGATGCCATGTTGAAACTAATATGATCACTCATGCCATACAACTGAGAAAAATGAATATGCTTATGGTTATTGGGCAAACCTTTGTTCTGCATCATTTGGGCGCATTTCAAATTACTAGCTTCATTATGGGATGCTAAAATGAATGCGATCTGGTCTAAATGATCTAAGCAATATAAAACTGCTGCATCAAAATCCGCATCTGTAGCGGACTTATCCGCCTGAATGGGTGAAGGATAACCCATTTTTTCTGCCCTTGCTCTTTCTTTTTCCATATAAGCTCCGCGAACCAATTTTGCACCTAAAATAAATTTACCTTCTGCTGCAATTTTGTGGGATAGTTGTAAAAATCTTAAACGATCAGACCTATATAACTGATACGTGTTGTATACGACTACTTTTTCTTTATTATAAACTCCCATTAATTCAATCGCTAAACGATCGATTGGGTCTTGAATCCATGTCTCTTCTGCATCAATTAAAATTCCAACACCATGCTCTTCAGCTACATCGCATATTGCATACATTCTTTCTTTCAAACGATTCCATGCAGCATCGTCTGATTCGCTATCATGAATGCCGCTCCTTAATCTTGGCGCTTCATTTAAACGCTCAAGTAAATGCATGCTTGACAATCCAGTTAGTTTTACACTAACAAATGGGACATTGTCTTGTGTTGCGGCAAATTCTATAGCAGCAATAAACTGTTCAGTCACTGCATCAAAACTATCGTCACCCTCTTTTGCTTCAACACCATAATCTAAGATAACTTCAACGCCATAAGATCCAAGCATTTTTGTGACCCTAGCAGACTCTTCCAAAGTCTCGCCACCAACAAATTGGTTGAAAATAGTATTTCGAATCAAACCATTGATTGGCAAACCAGACTTCATTAACATCGGCGTTAATCGTGTCCCTAATGATACAATCCAAGGATTTTGTATCACAGTAAATAGCCATTTGGCTTTTTTTAAATCCGTATTAGACTTGTACGCAAAAGCGTTTTGTGTATTGTTTAAAGATAGATTCATGCTAACATTCATTCGTATCGCAAATATCGGGACATTTTTTTAGCTTACAAAGTTTATATTGCTTGGTGGTTGAATGGCTGCAAAACCATTTCACTAACTACACCAGAGCTTGGTTGCTGACATAAAAACCAAATAGCCCTTGCAGCTTCTTCTGCTACTACCATCTTATCTCTTTGGACTCTCAAATCTATCGTATCCCAAAATGGAGAATCTACACCACCTAAATACAATTGTGTGATTCTTATTTCTGTTCGCTTAAGCTCTTCTCTTAAAGAATGCATCATGCCGACCAATGCGTATTTACTTGCGCAATAAGCAGCAGCACCTGCCATCGGTACTTTTCCTAAAATGCCTGGTATATTGATGATTAATCCTTTTTTAAGCTCCATCATTTTAGGTAATATAGCTTGAATGGTTTCGAAACTACTCAAGGTATTCACCTGAAAAGAAGTCTGCATTTCTGCAGTTGTAAGCTTATCAAAAGATTTAATGATTCCGATCCCTGCTGCATTAATAAAAATATCAAATGCAAAATCTAGTTGTCTCAGTTGGTTGGTAAAATGATGCACTGCATTTGTATCAGACAGATCTACCTGAAAAAAACGATCTGAACTAAGGCTCAAATCTGAAGCCAATTGATTTAGTTTATTGGCATCTCTACCAGCCAACCAAAGTTGCGCTCCGCTTCCGTGTAGTAAACTAGCTAATTGCGCGCCAATACCGCCTGTTGCACCCAATAACAATACTTTCTTTTGTTTAAGCCCTTCCATATCTTGTGATTTTTATCATAACAATCAGTTAAGGCAAATTGTTCAAAATAAGTATATTTATGCCCATTATGAAAATCATAGAAACCACCATCTACCAATTTAAAATTCCAATGATTCCATTCACGATTGCGACAGGAACAATGGAGTATGCTCAGAATGTACTGATTCAAATTAAAACAGACCAAGGCATCACAGGTATTGGTGAATGCTCTGCATTTCCTATGATTGTGGGCGAAACACAACTAAGCTGCTATAATAACGCGAAAGATTTTGCTCAGTTTTGGAAAGGGAAAGACCCATTGGATATCCCCCAACGTTTGAAAGAGCTTGATCTTGTAATTGCCGGAAACAATACTGCGAAAAGCGCATTTGATTTAGCACTCTATGACATTGCAGCCAAGGCTATGAATCAGCCCTTATATCAATTTTTAGGAGGTAGTCAAAAACCAATTGAATCAGATTTGACAATCGGCATTGGCAAGCCTGAAGAGATGGCTGCACAAGCCATTGAGTTTGTTCAAAAAGGAGTGCGCATGATTAAAGTAAAACTTGGCAAAGCTCCCAAGGAAGATGTGGAGCGCATTCGACAAATTCGAGCAGCAATTGGACCAGACATTCAAATCAGGATTGATGCAAACCAAGGATGGGCAAAAGAAGACGCCTTGGAAGTGCTCACACAATTAGCACCCTATAAAATAGAATTCTGCGAACAACCTATGCATAAATATTACGATGATTATCTTCCTGCACTATGCGCAAATTCTCCAGTAAAAATCATGGCAGATGAGTCTGTATTTACCCATCATGACGCAAGAAAGCTAATCGCCAATAAAGCCTGTCATTCCATCAACATCAAATTTTCCAAGAGCGGTGGCATACACGAGGCAATTAAAATTCATGATATAGCAAAAGCCCACCAAATTCCGTGCATGATGGGAGGTATGCTAGAAAGCAGGGTCGCATTGAGTGCTAAAATGCACTTTGCTATGGCAATGGACAACGTTCATTTTTATGACATGGACACTTGCTTAATTGGGCATAAAATAGACCCAGTGATTGGTGGAGTACAATTTAATGGAATGCATTTAAGTATTGGAGAACAAGCTGGCATTGGCGCCGAAGTAGACCCCGCTTATTTACGCAATCTGGAATCTTGTACGATCTAGTGAAGTAGTATAGTGGATAGTTGTACCTTCGTATTCGATTTTAAATAAATTGATACCATGGAAGCAAAAACAGCATCGGCCTCTTATACTACAATGAACGAATTGGTTTTACCCAATGACACCAATACTTATGGTGACTTAATGGGAGGCAGATTGATGTATTGGATGGATATTGCAGCTTATTTATCCGCAGCCAAGCATTGTAATTCAGGCGCAATGACTGCCTCTGTTGATAATATTAGTTTTAAAACACCTATTAAATTAGGGAATGTTATTTGTATTGAAGCAAAAGTCACAAGAGCTTTCAATACCTCTATGGAAATTCACTTGAAAGTGTGGAATCAAAATACGATTGAACAAACTAGGGTATTAAGTAATGAAGCTTATTTTACATTCGTAGCATTAGACGAAAATAAGCAGCCCAAAAAAGTACCAGCAATCATTGCCGAAACAGAAGAAGAAAAAAAATATTTTGCGAGTGCTTTAAGAAGAAGACAATTGCGTTTGATTCTAGCTGGAAAAATGAAGCCAGATGATGCGACAGAATTAAAGGCACTGTTTGTTAAAGAAGAGGACGAGTAAACTTTTACAAACTTAGTTGCATTTTTAGGCCTCTTTATTTTTCGATGACTTTCATCATATGATGTTTACCCTTTAACATGTAGGATTTACTTTGTTCAATAGCATCCATCACTTGATCTAAGATTTCCTCTACTGAGGCTGTATAGTCAATTACTAAAGGGGCTTTGAATCTAATGGTCAAAGGCGTGCCCACTTTCTTATAGGTTAACCCTTTTTTTGTAAATGCTCTCCAGAATCCATTGATCACAACAGGTACCACAATTGGATGGTTGTTCTTGATGATATGCGCTGTGCCTTTTCTTCCTGGCGCAAATGGCTTTGTTGTTCCCTGTGGGAAAGTGATGACCCAACTATGAGACAAAGCCTTATCTATTTTTTGTGTGTCTACCACGTCTCTTTGCCTTTGGACATCCTGCCCTTCTGCTCTCCATGTTCGCTTCACTGTCAAGGCACCTCCTAGCTTAAATAATTTTGTCAGCCAGTTGTCATTCATCGTTTCTTCGGCTGCAACAAAGTAAACATTGGTAAATGGATTTAACAAGTAATAAGGGATCCCCAATCGATTGAATTTCCTCCATTTTACTGCACAAAAAATATGTACAAAAGTAATCACGTCAGCAAAATAGGTTTGATGGTTGCTCACAAAAAGCACATTCTGCTTTGGCAATTGTTCTAAATGTTCTGTACCCTCAATATTTAGTTTATTAAACAAAGCAAGCCCTGGGTAGGTAAACAATCCTACGATTCCATATATAATGGAACGGAAAATTCTTATTTGCTTTAAATGATCTAATAAACGCATGTGAAAGCTACTGGTTTGACTCGCAATATACTACATAATCTCTTATTTGACTTGTCCTGTTTAAGTAACAAATTGTATCTTTAAACAATGAAAAAGACAGCCGTTATTTTTGATATAGATGGATTATTAATCAATAGTGAACCACTTTGGAATAAAGCAGCCAATGAAATTTTTAGACAATACGGCATCAGTTTAACTGAAGCACAATATGCCACGACCACTGGACTTAGATCAAAAGAATTTGTAGCACATTGGTTGCACGAATATAAAATTCCTTCAACAGAATATGCTAGAGCAGAGCAAAGAGTGATAGATCAGGCCATGTTGTACATTGACCAAGAAGCAACATTAATGCCTGGAGTAGAACATATTTTTCAATTTTTTCTAGAAAAACAATTCAAAATAGGACTTGCGACCTCCTCTCCTACAGCACTAATTGAGTGGGTGAAGGATAAGTTAGGCATCCGTAGCTTAATTCATGCAAGTTGTTCTGCACAAAACCTTCCCTATGCAAAACCACATCCTCAGGTTTATTTAGATTGCGCGAGCGCTTTACATAGTTCCCCGCTTGCTTGTATCTGTTTTGAAGATTCTTTCTACGGCATGTTAGCAGCCAAATCGGCAAGAATGACCTGCGTGGTTGTACCTGCAGCAGATGCACTTAAACAAGAACACTGGGCTGCGGCAGATCTAAAGCTATCTTCATTGCAAAATTTTGGTGCACTACATTTTGATATGCTTGCTTAATTAAGCTAAAAAAAACGCAGCGCTTCCCCAAATACGAGTTAAATTGCAGCCGTAAATGGAACTAGCAAAAAAAGTCATTGGCAAAGAATTAGAACGCTTTGAAATACATTTCAAAGAGGCGGTTAAAAGTAGGGTCTCCTTACTTGACCGTATCATGCAATACATTGTCAAAAGGAAGGGAAAACAAATGAGACCCATGTTTGTTTTGCTCTCTGCAAAACTGAATGGAGAAATCAATGATGCTAGTTATCGCGCAGCCTCATTGGTGGAGCTTTTGCATACAGCAACGCTTGTTCATGACGATGTAGTAGATGATACATTAGAAAGAAGAGGTTTTTTTTCAATCAATGCTTTATGGAAAAATAAAATCGCCGTTTTAGTGGGTGATTATTTATTGTCTAAAGGATTGTTACTTTCATTAGAAAATAAAGACTTTGAAATATTAACCATTCTTTCGAATGCAGTGAAGAAAATGAGTGAGGGAGAGTTACTGCAAATAGAAAAAACAAGAAACTTAAACTTTGACGAATCAGTTTATTACGAAATCATCAATGGAAAAACAGCAAGCCTACTTTCTTCAAGTTGTGCGGCTGGCGCATCCTCTGTAACGCAAGACCAGGAAAAGATCCAAAAGATGAAAGATTTTGGAGAATATGTAGGAATGGCCTTCCAAATTAAAGACGACCTTTTTGATTACGGAGATGAAGTAATAGGCAAGCCTACGGGTAATGATATCAAAGAGAAGAAATTAACACTCCCATTGATTCATATTTTACAAAAATGTACTCCAGCGCTGAAAAAAGAGATTGTATATATTGTTAAAAACAATAACAACGATAAGCGTAAAGTCAAATTTGTCATAGACCATGTAAAGCAGTTAGGCGGTATTGAATATGCGCATGAAAAAATGATTGAATATAGGGATAAGGCATTGGTTGTTTTACATAGTTTTCCTCCATCAATAACAAGAGATGCATTAGAAGAATTAGTGCGCTATACAACTGACAGAAAATACTAATGGAAAAGCGCTGGCATATATTGGAAGGCGATCCTGCTAAAGTAAGTGCATTACAAACGGCATTAAAAATACATCCAATTTTATGCGAATTACTTGTACAAAGAGGTATTGAAGATTTTGACAAGGCGAAACAATTTTTTAGACCTTCTTTAAATGATCTTCATGATCCATGGATGATGAAGGACATGGATAAAGCTGTTGCAAGAATTATCTCAGCATTTGAACAAGAAGAATCCATTATGGTTTTTGGAGATTACGACGTTGATGGTACGACTTCCGTGGCTACCTTGTACCAATTTTTAAGGAATATTGGACCGAATATTGATTTTTACATCCCTCATCGATACAGAGAAGGATACGGCGTTTCAAAAATGGGGATTGACCATGCAAAAGCTACTGGAATCACCTTAATCATTTCTGTAGATTGTGGCATTAAGTCCACTGAATTAATTGCCTATGCAAAAGATCTAGGCATTGATTTTATTATTTGTGACCACCATTTACCCGATCCCATCCTACCTCCAGCTGTTGCTATTTTGAATGCAAAGCAACATGATTGTGGATATCCCTACAAAGAATTATGTGGTTGCGGAGTGGTCTTTAAATTGATCACAGCCCTTGCGCAAAAATACCATTTACCTGACTCTAGCTATTTGCAATATTTGGACCTTGTGGCTACGGCGATTGCTGCTGATATTGTTCCATTGACGGATGAAAACAGGACAATGGCATTTTTTGGTTTACAAAAAGTGAATGAAAATCCAAGTCATGGTATTTTGGCTTTATTAGAATTAGCAAAACAAAATAGTCCGATACGTATTAGCAATTTAGTTTTCGCAGTCGCCCCAAGAATCAATGCAGCAGGCAGAATGGATGATGCAAAAAAAGCAGTTCAACTTTTTGTAGAGAAGGAGTACCAGAGCGCCCTGGCAGTTGCATCACTTTTACAACAAGACAATCTTGACAGAAGAGAGGCCGATACAACCATTTCAGAAGAAGCATTGGCAGAAATCGAAAATGATCCTGCTCACTTAAATAAAAAATCTACTGTTGTTTTTCAACCTCATTGGCATAAAGGTGTAGTGGGGATTGTAGCAAGTAGGTTGATTGAAAAACATTACAAACCCACCATTGTACTTACACAAAACGGCGACATCGTTTCTGGTAGCGCAAGAAGTGTCCAAGGCTTTAACTTATACGAGGCATTGCATGCATGTAGGGAGCACTTATTAGGTTATGGCGGGCATTTTGCTGCAGCTGGAATGACCTTGTCCATTGATCGATTGGAGGACTTTAAAGATGCGTTTGAAAAAGCAGTATCAGAAAGAATTACACCAGAACAAATGGTGCCAGAAATTTTAATCAACGCACTACTTCCACTAGATCAAATTAGTATGCAATTTTTTCAGATCATTGCACAAATGGAGCCATTTGGTCCTGAAAATATGCGCCCTATCTTTTTAGCAAAAAATGTGCGCGATACAGGCTATTCTAAATTGGTTAAAGAAGCGCATATCAGCTTTAACCTGACACAAGGAAATAATAGTGTTAGAGGTATTGGCTACAATATGCCAGATAAAATAGAAATTGTAAAATCAGGTAATCCATTTGATATTGTCTTTCAATTACAATTGAACGAATGGCAGGGAACACAATCCGTACAATTACAAGTGATAGACCTTAAAGCAACAAAGACGAATTCATAATCATTACGAATTCGTCTTTGGCTTAGTCAAACAACCCTTTGTATCTAGTTATTTAATGCATTATTTACTGGTCAACTCTACCGTTCTATTGATAAAGCTTGTTAATTCTGCGCCTTTTAGCAACCCTTGAGATAACAAAGCCAAATCGGCTAAATTTCTAGCTTGCTTTTGTTGCTTGTCGGTATCTGTTTCTTTTAACAATGTTTGGTATACTGGGTGATTGCCATTGATGGTTAATTGCACTTCATCTGGCATTTGTGCATAGAATGCAGTCATTCCGCCTCCTCCCATGCCAGCCATGTCTTTCATTCTACGCATGAACTCTGGTCTTGTCGCAATCACTGGAGCCGCCTCTTTACTCAAACCTTTAACTTCAACTGTTAAAGTAATTTCAGGTACTTGGAATTCAAATAATTTTTTTGCTTGTTCTACCTCATCCTTAGATAAGACCGAATCTACATTTTCTTGTTTATCAATTAAGTTATCAACCACGTCAGCATCAACACGAACAAACTGCACTCCTTCCCATTTCATTTCAACATTGTTGATGAAAGCTGCGTCTACCATGGTCTCTAGCTTAATCACTTTGTACCCCTTACCTACCGCTGCTTGAATGAAGGCGTCTTGTTGTACTGGATTCGTTGTGTATAATAAAACCTGTTTGCCCTCTTTATTTTTCTGAGTCGCTTCCGTTGTTGTCTTATATTCATCTAAGGTATAAAACTTGCCCGCCTCGGCAGCATCTTCTAAAATCAAGAACTTATTCGCCTTCTCTAGGAATTTGTCGTCTGTAATCATACCATATTTAACAAACAATCCCAAGCTCTCCCACTTTTCTTCAAATGATTTTCTATCGTTATTGAAAATTTCTTCTAATTTATCTGCTACTTTTTTTGTGATATGCGCATTGATCTTTTTTACATTTGGATCGCCTTGTAAATAACTTCTACTTACATTCAATGGAATATCTGGACTATCAATCACACCATGCAATAACATTAAAAATTCTGGTACAATATCCTTCACTTCATCCGTTACGAATACTTGGTTACAATACAACTGAACCTTATCCTTTTGAATTTCATAGCTTTGCTTGATCTTTGGAAAATATAATATTCCAGTTAAATTAAATGGATAATCAACATTCAAATGAATCCAGAATAAAGGCGTCTCCCCAAATGGATACAACTCTTTATAAAACTTTTCATAATCTTCCTTAGTCAAATCAGCTGGCTTTCTAACCCAGATTGGATTCGTGTTGTTAATTGGCTTTTCTGTTTGCTTGTTTGCATCAGACGTTGTCGCATCTTCTCCTTCTTTAGCTTCAACCGCTACTTCATTCGCGTCCTTGAAATAAATAGCTACAGGTAAAAATTTACAGAATCTATCCAAAATAGATTTCACCCTTGATGGTTCTAAAAATTCTTTACTTTCTTCATTGATGTGCATCACGATTTTAGTACCACGATTGCTATAGTCAACTTCATATAATTCATAACTTGGACTCCCATCGCAACTCCAGAATACACCTGGTGCATCAGTATGACTCTTACTATAAATATCTACTTTATCACTCACCATAAATGAGCTATAGAATCCAAGACCAAAATGACCAATAATACTAGCATCTTGGTATTTAGTTACAAATTCCTCAGCACCACTAAATGCTACTTGGTTGATATACTTATCTACTTCTTCGGCAGACATACCAACACCATTATCAATAATAGAAATTGTTTTTTCTTTTGCATCCACAATGACATCTACTCTTAAATCACCCAACTCCCCCTTCACTTCGCCTTTAGAACTTAATGTTTTTAACTTCTGTGCCGCATCTACTGCATTACTTACTAATTCACGAACAAAAATTTCGTGATCACTATAAAGGAACTTTTTGATGATGGGAAAAATGTTCTCAGTCTGAACTCTTATTTGACCTTTTTGCATAGTTATATCGTTTGATTCAAATATAACAAACTAAGGACCAAAGCCAAGCTTCTGCCAAGCTGACAAATTAGCAAGTTAAATTGGAGCAAAATCCGTTAATTTTTCAGCCAAGCGGCGCCAGAACAACGGGATTTAGTAAACAAAATGTCATCTGGATGTCGGAGTAAGAGCTGCTTCTCTGAGTTAAAAACAGAATAAATACCAAGTATTGATCCATTTCCGTTGGGCACCTGAACACCAGCAAAATCAGCGTAACCACTTGTTCTAAGATAAATAGTGCCCCCTGTGCAAAATTTTAGTGCGCGACTAGCACCCTGTTTATTTTTCTTGTCCGCAAATGTTTGTGCAGTATCTGCAGCAGAAAATTCAATTGCCGACAATTGAATCAAACGACCCTGCAATGAATCATGGAGATTTTTAAATTGTACTTGAATTGGAATGACGGGATAATTGTCTTGTAGGATCTGAAGATGCTGTTTGAACAAGGGCACCGGAATACCGCCCGTTACCAAGCTGCCCGAACTACTATCGACAGCGCCGACCAATTGGATCATTCTTCGATAATCCGACAAGAGTAAATCTTTTAAACGTAATCGAATCAAAGTTCCAACAGGATAGTCTTGAAATAGATTTTGGCCATCCAATAACAACATGATTCCGCCTGTGCTATCTTGAATAACTATAGATTTATACCAATTATCATACTCGTCATTTGCCACTACAACGGCCTGTATCATCCATTCGTGTCGAATAGGCTCCACCTCCCCCATTTGATGTAGTCGCTTAAGCTGTTTGATACTGATTAGACTATCACTCCATTGGTCTTGAATTGGCATAGCGTATGCCGCTTTCTTGAAACAAGACATACAGCAACAGGTTGTCATCAAAAGCGTAGATAAGGCGACCAGGGTCGTGTAATTATTTTTCATAAAAAAAGTATTAAAGAATAAAAAGTAAAATGATAGTTGATTGAAATGATAGTCCATTAAAAAAGCAAGTTGAAATAGTTCAAAGCGCTATCACCTGTAGTCCAATTGTATAGGTTCTACCAGGATCGTAGATATACTTCGCGGGAAATTTTTCTAGAACAAATGTTTTGTAATCATACCTGGACTGCTCAAAAATCAAACTAGGGATGGAAGCATTTAAAAGATTTCGAATAGAGCTTGTTAACCTTAAGGTTATTTTTCTATTGGGGGTTTCCAATTGAAAACTTTTTGAAATAAATAAATTCGAGACCCACTGACTGGCAGCAAAAACAGGCATATGCAAATTGTCCCAAGCCGTAGTCGTTGGACTATTTTCTTTCACCCAATCACTTCTCCTAAATACATCATGACTGATAGCGCGTCTGCTTGCATATACTGCCGTATAGCTTATCCGCAATGAATAATAGGGTTGATAATTGATCGTAAATGCCTGAACAGATTGCGGATAAGATGTTGCTGGGAAATTTTTTAACAATAATTTGCCTGATTGCACTTTATATAAATTATCAGATAACCTGATTTCGAAAATCGGCTGATTGTTAATATAATACCAGCCATAACTATTTGCGACACTAAGCTGTAATGGACTAGTCCAATTGGTTTCAATATACGTTTCAACTCCACGATGCATCGTTTCCATTTGTCCTACACTGGCCCTTACAAAGGCATTATAGTAATCGTGGTAGAACAATTTGTATTGTCGCTCATTTTGATTGGACTGTAAATAAAAGACTGCATTCCCTTTGATACTACTGCCCATAAATTGTACTTTAATTTCAGTGCCCAAATGTATTAGCGGCAGCAGAAATGGATTTTGTATCGCGTGATTAGCAGGATCTGCGTATAATTCTGATGCGTCTGGCGACGCGCTCTCTTGAAAAAAACGAGTCGTCAAATACCATCTTCCATTGAATTTATAGCGAATGTAAATTTGAAATTGATGGGATGGAAACCATGCAGTTTGTGAGATTCCTTTTGAAAGCGTTGGAAACAATCCATTTTGATTGATTCCTTTTCTTTGCATTAGATCCACACCTATTTGCATGCCCACTCCCCATTCCAGTAAAGGAGTCGCTCCTGTTAGAGAAGTCCATGTTCGTATATTTTGATTGATTAAAAAATAATTGGCACCCCATGATTCACCTTGTTTGATTTTTCGATCAGGAAATAATAAATCGTTTTGAAAAGCAGTAGCTAAACCATCGTCATTCACCCATGTGTTGTAATTGTAATAAAATTTTCCACCCAAAAGATCAGCCACTTGATTGCTATACCCAATACGATCTGAATTCATCGCGATGCCCATATTCCATTTGCTGTTAGCGCTTATTACATAATTTGAAAGTACAGACAACCTAAGTAATTGCAATTGCTGGATATGCTCATTGATCATGTATTGTGCAGATCCATTTGCATTAGCAAGATTTTTTGCTTTTAATTGATCAAATTGAATTTGCAACAACTCTGGATGAATGGCATACCAATTCAGTAATTTGATTTTTGACTGTTCATCCATGGCATAGCTTGGCAAGTATTTATAATAATCCGGTCTAGGATCGGCAGCTTTAGACCAATCTAATTGGGTTGAACTTTGCGTGCCAAAAACACCACCTAAGTTAATTTGAATCCTATGTTCATTTTTTGTGCGTAGATCATAATGCAAGCTCATCATAGGGGCATTGCTTTTTTTCTTGTTAGCATAAAAGGGTTGCCCATCAAGCCATCCCCAACTTGGATTGTACAATGGGTCTTTCGACAAGCTGAATAATTCTTGTACTGTTGGGGCACGTTTCCCTTGCACAACAGGGCTCCACCAAAAAGTAAATCCAATTTGATGTTTGTCTGTAATTAATTTTTCAATGCTAAATAAAAAGCCTTTACGATCTTTCAATCCATTTACTAAATAACCATTTGGAGTGTTTTGAATGATTGCCTCTACATTTAACCAATATGATTTTTTCATCAGCCCAGAATGCCATTGCAGTCTAATGTCTTGCATTGTTGTTGCATTGGATAGTCTGTAATGAACAGACTTTGTTTTGGTAAACAAAGAAGCATTGGAAGTAATAAAATGATTCCCAGATGGCCCACCAAGTCCAAGCGTATTCATACCATAGGGTGTATTGACATCCATGGTTTTAAACCCTCCGTACAAACCTGAGTAACTAAATCCAGGATCCCATCCACTTAATTTCGTTTGCCAATCAATCCCATTGATTTGATTTCCCTTGTTTTGTGCTAATCCTCTTGGCACCCAATTCAATGCAAAGCCATGAAATTGGGCCATTTCATACAATCCCGAATAACTAGATTGTAATAAATTAGGCATCCAATGAATAGACTCCTGCCCCATGCCGTCAAACTGCTTAGGCAGCGCATCTGCATTTTCAATTTGAGCAACTACTGGAAATGCGTGCATACTTATGCAACAAGAAAACAACAAATAGATACGGGCAATTTTATTCATGCCAGTAAATTGCAATTTTAAAAGACGCCTATTCTTTCGGCAAATACGCAGTCAACCCTCTTTTAAATGCAGCATATTTATAAGAAAATGTACAAGCATAAAATCAAATGGTTTGGGCTATGGATAATGAGTTACTGTTTTCAAAGTCAACTTCAAGCAATGCAAGTTGTTGCCTTTTATAATTGCGAGAATTATTATGATACAACCAATCAAATGTCCGTCAATGACGAGGAATTCTTACCCAATAGCGCAAAGGGTTACAGCGCTTCTAGATATAGTTATAAAACAAATCAATTAAGTAAAGTGTTGTTTGGACTTGGCCAATTAGGCACACAAGAAGGTCTTGCATTATTGGGTGTGGCAGAAATAGAAAATCAATACGTGCTTGAAAAAATCATCCAATCAAATGCCTTAAGAAAATACCAATACAAATACATCCACTTTAATTCAAATGATCCGAGAGGGATTGATGTCGCCTTAATTTATCAACCTCGTTTCTTTACCCCTTATCAATACAAATCATATTCCTTAAAAGACGCGCAACATTTTCAAACATACGCGACAAGAGACATCTTACTCGTTAAAGGGAGATTACAACAACAATGGGTTTATATATTGGTTAACCATTGGCCTAGTAGAAGAGGAGGATCCAATTTGGCGAAAAAAAATAGACTTTGGGCAGCTTTTACCTGTAAACGTATCATGGATAGCGTGAATTTGGTTGACAAAAACGCATACTGGATTGTCATGGGGGACTTTAATGACAATCCCACTAATAAAAGCTTACGCATTTTATCCCTTCATAACCCTTTTTTACCCTTATTCCGCCGGGGGCAAGGTAGTTTGGCCTTTAGAGATAGTTGGAACCTTTTTGATCAAATCTTATTGAGTCCTAATTGGAATTCATCGAAATCTATACTAACTAACTATAAATCAATAATTTATAAAACAAAGGATATGATGGAAACCCAAGGTAAATACATTGGTTACCCTAAAAGAACCTGGAATGGAGATCAGTTTAGGGGCGGTTATAGTGACCATTTTCCTGTAGCCCTTATTTTTAGGCCAAATAATAGCGAAAATCCACTGAAATAGCCTACCTTCGCCCTCCCAAATCTGTTTTGGCAGATTCATTCTTTAACAAGGATGTCCACTGGGAAAAACCAATTATTTAACCAAAAAATTCAAGTAATGAACAATTACGAATTAATGGTGATTTTTACACCGGTATTATCTGAAGAAGATTTTAAATCTGCTCAGAAAA
>JACCDN010295047.1_pt1 | contig 16136 bp, 13 predicted proteins | sample 7441691 | NCBI WGS metagenome assembly JACCDN01 (sample SAMN15323439, study PRJNA562643) | freshwater metagenome | isolation source: river surface water | place: USA:Blue River Watershed | collected 2017-08-16
CACGGTCCAAAAGTTTTATTTCTTGATGAACCTACGATTGGCCTTGATGTAGTTTCACAAAATAACATTCGTGAATTCCTTAAAAAATATAATCGCGAAAAAAAGATTACTATCATTCTCACTTCACATTACATGGAAGATGTAGCCGCGCTTTGTGAACGCGTGATTATTATTAATCATGGTCAAATGATGTATGATGGCGCGCTTCGTTCTCTCATTGATGAGCATATTGATTATAAAGTTTTGGAAGTAACTTTTACAGAACCAGTTTCCGCAGCTACTCTTGGTGAATATGGCACGGTCAAAGAACACCAATCACAGCGCGTGGTTTTGGAAGTGCCAAAAGCCAAAGCCAAGCAAATGGCGGCTGATATTCTGACAAAACTGCCAGTTGATGATATACTTATCAATGAAGTGGGAATTGATGATGTGATTAGACGAATCTTTTTGCTTCAGAAAAAATAATCTCAGCCTCTAATTTAATTATATTGTATGGCTAAAACCGAAATCGTTAGTTTTAACAAAATGCGCTCAGCCTTTTTCTTTGGAATGATCGCAATTTTGTCCATTGCCATGCTGTATTTGTTCGGGCCATTCTTCTACCCTATCTTCTGGGCAGCAGTGATTGCAGTCATGTTTTACCCACATTATCAATGGTTAAACGGGTATTTAAAAATGCCAAATCTCAATGCAGCAATCATGGTGGGCTTAGTGATTTTAACTATTTTCATTCCATTAGTATTGATCTTCGCACTTTTAGTAAGCCAAATTAGCAGTGTATATAGCAATTTAGATTTAAACGCTTTTGACAAACCTTTGGCCTCTGCTAGTGAATGGCTTCAACACACTCCAGTTGCTGCCATGCTTCCTGCTTCTCCACAGGAATGGAGTGCTCAAGCCATAGAATTTGGTAATAAAATTGGTGGTTCTGCTTTGCAATATTTAAGTAGCTTTACCCAAAACTCTTTTACCTTCTTATTCAATCTTTTCCTCATGTTTTACACTCTGTTCTTTTTCTTTCGTGATGGTGAAAAATTACTCAAACGCCTCATGCATCTTTCTCCGCTTGGTGAAAAATATGAAGTCATGTTATACAATCATTTTACTTCCACTACTCGGGCCACCCTTAAAAGCACTTTAATTGTTGGCACTGTTCAAGGTGCGCTTGGTGGAATTATGTTCTGGATTACTGGTGTACCAGGTGCTTTGGTTTGGGCAGTGATTATGATTATGTTCTCAATTGTTCCAGCCTTTGGTTCATTTGTCATTTGGCTACCTGCTGGTTTAATCATGTTAGCTTTAGGACATATTTGGCAAGGCGCAACAATTTTAGCAGTAGGCACCTTTGTAATTAGCACCATCGATAATCTTCTTCGTCCACCACTCATTGGTAAAGATATTGAAATGCATCCTCTCTTGGTTTTATTCTCTACCCTTGGTGGTATTTTCCTCTTTGGAATTTCTGGATTTGTGATTGGCCCTGTACTCGCCTCTCTCTACCTCGCGACTATGAGTATATACGACCATTATTACAAAACTGAATTAGACTTGGAACATAAATAAATTGTTTGAAACTAAAAAGCCTCGCGAAATTGATCACGAGGCTTTTTTAATAGAAATGGTTGGGCGGCGAGCGTGTGCGTCGTCGTCCAACGCGCACACTCACCGCTTGTTCGCGTGAGTTTCCTCCTTATTCACAGAAGCGGCAACCACCTCAACTTCGTGCCCACAGAGCTTGTGGACGTATATATCTCCACCCTTGGGTCCCTTTCTATTGGGCTGCAGGACGTATCTCACTGTGTTTCTACAGCGGGGACAATGACGGTTCATAGTCGCTCCTCTGAACATTGTTCGCCGACCACCCAACGAACTTACTATTTCTTATCATATTTTTTAATAAGAATCAACCCCCTCTATTCAAACAATCCTTAAACAATTACAATACTAGACAAAATATATGGCTGAAAACGAATTACCTTTGGAGGCGAGAATGTGGTCGCCTGACACCAAAGAAAAAACAACTGAACTGTTTGATACATTTGAAGGGCCCACACTAGCCTCAATTTGGGACACAAAAAGAATTACCGAGGGTCGCTGGCAATTTACCAATGAAGTTTCTGCTGGAAAAAATTCTCTCAAAATTACTTTGGCCCCTGGCGAACTTCCTAGTATTGGTGATAAAAATAATCCGCGTGAGCGAGCGGAAATTTCTGAAACCAAAGAACTATCTGTGCCACCAGAAACCAAAGCCACGTATTCCTTTGATTTTTATATTCCCAATGATTTTCCTTTGGAAGATGAAAATGTAGTAATCGCACAAATAAAACAGCCCGTTGAAAATAAGGAACATCCAGTTATTTCCCTGCGCTGTTATGGCAATACATTAAAATTAGTAATTGTTGAAGGCAATGAAACACAGACAAATAAACATAAACTCTCCATACCCTACACTACTAACGAGTGGCATAATGTCAGTATTAGTTACCAATTCAATAAAGATCGCACAGGCACGTGCACAGTCACACTGGATGACCAAAAACAACAAACGTATAACGGGCATATGGGCTATGACCATCTTCCCCAAGAAGGAATGTATTTTAAAATGGGGATTTACCGCCCAGCCGTACAAAAAGAACAGAGTATCTATTTCTCCAATTTTAAACGAGAGACAAAAAAGCCAGACTCTGGAGCCTGACTTTTCACATTTGTGCCGTGGGCGGGACTCGAACCCGCATGCCCTTACGGACGGGGGATTTTAAGTCCCCAGCGTATACCATTTCGCCACCACGGCAGCAGGGATATACTATCAAAGCTTGGTAGAGATTTCAAGCCTTACTTTTCCCAAAAGATTTCCTTTTCCCCAGCTTGAATATTTAAAGAACGAGCTAAGACAAAAAGCGCGTCACTGAGCCGGTTTAAGTATTGTTGAGCAATGACGAGGCCTTTATGCTTTTCTGCCAAGCCCACCATTTGGCGCTCAGCCCGCCGACAAATAGCCCGGGCCAGGAAACTTTGAGCCGCGGCCACAGTACCTCCTGGCAGAATAAATTGGGTGAGCTCTGGCAACTCAGCCGACATTGAATCTATCCAATTTTCCAATACTAAAACTTCGCTCTCAGGTAATTCTGGTACTTTGACCAAGTCTGTCTGTACAGCCGCCAATTGTCCGCCCACCACAAACAGATTGTTTTGGATTTTTTTCAAACGAGCTATTACCTCGGTTTCGCCAGCCCCCAAACCACTAAGCAATACCCCAAGTGCACTATTTAATTCATCCACCTCGCCAATAGCTTCCATTTCTATACAATTCTTCTTAACCCGTTTTCCGCCCAGGAGCGAAGTCTCGCCTGTATCCCCTGTTTTGGTATAAATTTTCATACTTGCTTTTGTAGATAAAAATCGATAAGATTAGAGGCACTATGCCACAAACTGAACATATTCCGCAACACCTTGCCATTATCCTAGACGGCAATCGCCGCTGGGCCGCCGAACGCGGCTTGCCCAAACTAATGGGTCATACTCAGGGTGCCAAAAATTTGCGTACCATTGCCAAAGCTGCCCAAAAAGCTGGAGTCAAATACATGACAGTGTACGCGCTTTCTACGGAAAATCTCAAAGAACGCAGTCCTGAAGAATTAAAATATTTATTTGAATTATTTGGTCAACTGGTGGATTATTTAGGAGATTTTGTGGAAAATAATGCGCAACTCCGTTTAATTGGCAACATTGATGGTATTCCGGAAAAAACGGCTACAAAACTACGTAAAGTTGCTGAGGAAACCAAAAATAATACTGATTTTGTTTTAACAGTCTCAGTAAATTACGGTGGTCGCGATGAAATTACACGCGCAATTAAAAAAATGGCTGTGGCCGGAATTCCTGCTAATGAGATTACTGAGGAATTAATTGGTCAAAATTTAGATACGGCCGGAATTCCAGATGTTGATTTATTAATTCGCCCAGGTGGACACCATCGTTTATCAAACTTTTTATCTTGGCAATCTACATACGCCGAATTATATTTTGTTGATGTTAAGTGGCCAGCTTTTGATGAAAAAGAATTGCAAAAAGCCTTTGATTGGTTTGCAGAACAACAACGAAATCGAGGGAAATAATTATTTTAAATTTAAAAAACTCTCCGCTATTAACGGAGAGTTTTTTTGTTTCAAATTCTGATTAACTACACCCAAGTGAATCACCACAATTCAAACACTTGTAGCACGCGCCATTACGAACCGTAATGTGGCCACAGGTTGGACAGGCTGGAGCATCGCCCATCATTTCACCAAGAGCTGCGTCCATGGCGTCTACTGCATGACTATCATTTTGCAAAGGCAATTCCATGGTGGATTCTTCTGCAGTTTCTTCAACACTTGGAGCCTGAGTTTGAACTGAAGCCATGCTTGGCACCATGTCAGTTAATCGAGCTTGAGCCGCACCATTTTCTGAATTTTGGCTATTAGCAATTTGTTCAAAGCGGTTTTTATGAATTCCTTTTGGTGGCACTTGCACAAAATCAGTGCGTCCCAAATATTCCATTCCCAAAACCCGGAACACAAAGTCAATCACTGAAGTACAAATTTTTACATTTGGATGATCAGTCATTCCAGCCGGTTCAAAACGAGTGAAGACAAAATTTTCTACAAATTTTTCCAGTGGCACACCAAATTGCAAACCCATTGAAACCGAAATAGCAAACATGTTAAGCATACTGCGGAAACCAGCCCCTTCTTTGTACATGTCAATGAAAATTTCAGCTAAACGGCCATCTGGATATTCACCAGTACGTAACCACAATTGTTGATTACCAATTTTTGTGGAAACAGTAATACCACTACGTTTGGCCGGTAAGCGGCGTTTTTCACCATGCACATAGACATGATGATCAGTCACAGTGCCGTCTTTACTATACATTTCCATGGCATGTGAATCTGGAGTATGAGTATTCAAAATCTCACTCACTTTTTGCAAAGCATTCGTTAAATCATTAGCACTAGCCGCCACCGAAACTCGAGCTGGCTCGGTAACAACTTTCGCTGCTTCTGTAGCAGCCAAAGCTTTAGCGTCAGCTTCGTCTTTATCAGCTTTCTTTTCTTCAGATTTTTTTGAAGAAGTAGAAAGAGGTTGGGAAAGTTTAGAACCATCGCGATACAAAGCCACAGCCTTCAAACACATTTCCCATGATTCTTGGTAAGCATCTTTAACATCTTCAAGTGTAGCCTCATTAGGCATGTTAATGGTTTTGGAAATTGCACCAGAAAGAAAAGGTTGTGCAGAAGCCATCATTTTTACATGTCCGCGCCAGTGAATATAGCGTTGACCTTTTTTACCACATTTATTTGCACAGTCAAAAATTGGATAATGTTCAGCCTGCAAATGCGGCGCACCCTCAATGGTCATGGCACCACACACATATTCATTGGCTGCCTCAATTTGTTCTGGTGTAAAGCCAAGACCAAGGAGCATGTTGAAATTTGGGTCATTGTATTCAGCGGTGGTAAAGCCTACGCGCTTGAGACAATCTTCACCTAAAGTCCACATGTTAAAGGCAAATTTGATTTCAAAAGCAGAACCAAGTGCTTTATTCAAAGCTACAATATCAGCATCAGTAAATCCTTTAGCTTTGAGTGATTCACTATTAACATGAGGCGCATTAGTAATATCACCAGTACCCTTCATGTAATCAATAATTTCACTCATTTGTGATGGATTGTAACCAAGATTTTTTAGGGCAGCAGGAACAGCTTCATTTACAATCTTGAAATATCCTCCACCAGCTAATTTTTTAAATTTTACGAGTGCGAAATCTGGTTCCACTCCAGTAGTTGCACAATCCATTAAGAGGCCGATAGTTCCAGTAGGTGCAAGCAATGTTGTTTGCGCATTCCGGTAACCATATTGCTCACCCCATTCAAGCGCTTCATTCCAAGATTCACGCGCTGCTGCGAGCAAATATGCAGGTGCAAATTCAGGATTAATCCCAATTGGTTTTACGGTTAATTTTTCATAATCACTATCTGGCGCATTGAAAGCCGCACGACGATGATTACGAATAACACGAAGCATGTCTTTTTTATTGAGTTCGTATTTTGGGAAAGTACCAAGGAAACGAGCCATTTCTGCGCTAGTACGATAACTTTCACCAGTCATGAGTGCAGTCACTGCGCCAGTAAACGCATATGCTTCGTCTGATTCATATGGAATACCACTCATCATGAGTACTGAACCAATGTTTGCATAACCGAGACCAAGTGTACGGAATTCATAACTCATTTGTGCAATTTCCTTACTTGGGAATTGAGCCATGAGTACAGATACTTCAAGCACCACAGTCCACAAACGAGTGGCATGTTTAAAACCATCAACATCAAAAGTAAGTGTTGCTGGGTCAAAGAAATGTACAAGGTTGAGTGAAGCCAAATTACAAGCAGTGTTGTCTAAGAAAAGATATTCACTACATGGGTTAGAACCATTAATCCGGCCAGATTGTGGACAAGTGTGCCAGTCATTAATATTGTCATCAAATTGTAAACCAGGGTCAGCACAAGCCCAAGCAGCAAAGGCAATTTGATCCCACAATTCTTGAGCTTTTAAAGTTTTACATGCAGAGCCATCAGTGCGCCAAGTAAGATTCCAAGTACCATTGTTTTTTAAAGCTTCCATGTACTTGTTTGGCACGCGTACAGAATTGTTGGAATTTTGTCCTGAGACAGTTTGGTAAGCTTCACCCTCATAATCCGAAGGATAACCACCAGCAATCAAAGCGGCCACTTTCTTTTCTTCTTCTACTTTCCAATTAATAAAGGTTTGAATGTCAGGATGATCAAGATTCAAAATAACCATTTTGGCAGCGCGACGAGTAGTACCACCAGACTTAATGGCTCCAGCTGCGCGATCACCGATTTTAAGCCAACTCATGAGACCACTAGACTTACCACCACCAGAAAGAGGTTCTCCACGGCCACGTAAACCAGAAAAGTTTGTACCAGTACCAGAACCGTATTTAAACAAACGAGCTTCACGGACCCAAAGGTCCATAATACCACCTTCATTTACCAAATCATCGTCTACAGATTGGATAAAACAAGCGTGTGGTTGAGGGTGAGAATAGGCATCTTTTGCCCGAGTGAGCACTCCAGTGTCTGGATCAACATAATAATGACCCTGAGCTTGACTATTGATGCCATAGGCCCAGTGCAAACCAGTATTAAACCATTGTGGTGAGTTTGGCGCAGCCATTTGGCGGAGCAACATCACGACCATTTCATCATAAAAAATCTCAGCGTCTTTGGGAGAAGCAAAATAACCATACTTTTCTCCCCAGTATCTCCAAGTCCCGGCCAGCCGGTGCATTGTCTGCTTCACACTAGTTTCAGGTCCAAGCATAGGAGACCCGTCTGTGTTCTGCTTTGGTGACCCATCAGCATTAAACTGAGGTACACCGGCCTTCCGGAAATACTTTTGGGCAATAATGTCTGTAGCAACTTGGGACCACATTTTAGGAATCTCAATATCCTTCATTTCAAAAACAACCGTTCCATCTGGTTCACGGATAACTGAGCTTCGTTTTTCATACTCCACCAAATCAAAGGGGCTAACTCCTTCTTTACTATAACGACGGGTCAAACGTAGACCATTTTCATTATAAGCAAAGGTGGTATTTTCTTGTTGTCCGAGTTTTAATCCGGCAATAAACTTGGAATCAGTTGGCCCCATATGGCGATTTTTAGTGGGAATGAGTTAAAAAAGCACCGACCACCAGTCAACACAGGAATTATCGGTGCATTTCCTTGATAGAGCTACATATTGTGGTGTAATATTTTTTTGACCACAACATATTGGTTTTTGACAGGCAGAAAGTAGTATAACACAGTCTGCGCAGTGGTACTAGAATGAAGTACTTTGGTCTTTTTTACAGTCAACTAAAGCAATTTTTTTACGTCGTATAACAAATAAAAAAACTTATCCACATGGCATAAATATGATACACTGGTGACAACTATGTCAGAAGAAATTTGGGACGACAATTCAGAGGAAAATGACTTTGACCGGCTGGTAAGCAGTCAGGCAGTTGATGAATATGAAGAAAAAGTGGAACTTACTTTGCGTCCACAGCACTTGGCTGAATTTATTGGCCAAGAACATATAAAAACTGGTCTTAAAATTGGAATTGCAGCCGCGCAAAAGCGTGGTGAACCGCTTGAACATATTTTATTGTACGGAAATCCAGGTTTAGGCAAAACAACTTTGGCACATATTATTGCACGCGAAATGAGCGGACATATAAAAGTGACTTCTGGTCCAGCCCTGGAACGTGTTGGTGACTTGGCCGCCATTCTATCTAATCTTAAAACTGGTGATATTTTATTTATCGATGAAATTCACCGTTTAAATAAAACAGTTGAAGAAGTTTTGTATAGTGCCATGGAAGATTTTGTGCTCGATGTAGTAATTGGTAAAGGTCCTGCCGCGCGCACTCTGCGTTTACCTTTGGAACGATTCACTCTAATTGGTGCCACGACTAAATTAAATTTAGTGGCAGCTCCACTTCGTGATCGTTTTGGTCATGTCTTTCATTTAAATTTTTACGAGCACAGTGAGATTGGTACTATTGTTAAAAGAAGCGCGGAATTATTGGGTTTAAATGTAAATGATGAAGCTGCGCAATTACTAGCTGAACGTTCTCGTCGCACACCGCGTGTAGCAAATCGTCTACTAAAACGCGCGCGCGATTACGCAGAAATTGAAGCAAATGGTATACTGAGTCCCGAATCTACTACAGCTGCGCTTGTCCTTTTAAATATTGATCAGTATGGTTTAGATGAAGTTGATCGTAAAATTCTCACCAGTATTATTACTACTTTTGCGGGCGGACCAGTTGGTTTAAACACTTTAGCAGCGGCAGTAGCTGAAGACATGGAAACCATTGAAGATATTTACGAACCATATTTATTACAAATTGGTTTTATTGAACGTACGCCGCGCGGACGCAAAGCCACTCGTTCGGCATATGACCATTTAAAATTATGATGCTCCAAGTCCCCCTTTACGTTTTTCTTTTTGCTTTCTTTGGTTTCTTAGTTATTTTTGGATTTTTCATTGCTGTAAATTTTTACCACATTTTTAGCAGCGGCACTATCACGCTTTGGAGTTTTATTATTACAGTTTCAATTTTAGCAACCACAATCTTTATTTTATTTGGTACTTTTCAAGCGCTTAGTGAAATTGATTGGCAGCAACCAGTCACTCTTTTGAATATTGGTGGCGGAGCAAATGATTTCTTTCCTGAGTCTTCTTTATAATATGCATCTCTCGCACTTTGTTACTCAAAAATCATACGAGCGCGTTGAACATACTCTGCGCAGACATTGGCTCACTTTTATGCCTGTGGTGTTTAGTTTTATAGGAATGCTTTTAGTGCCATCAGCTGTATACTTTGGTATTAAATATTTATTCCCAGATTTATTATTAGGCCCAATCGCCTATCCACTCACTATTTTAGCAGGCAGTGCGTTTGCTCTATACGCCATCATGTTTTTTTACATTCAATTTATTGATTATTATCTAGACCTTTGGATTGTAACCAATGACCGCATTGTTGATACTGAACAAAAAGGTTTATTTGCGCGCACTGTTACTGAACTAGAATTATTTCAGATTCAAGATGTGACCACACATGTTAAAGGAATTTTCGGAACAATTTTTAAATATGGTGATTTAGTGATTGCCACAGCTTCCAATACTTCCACGATTATTTTTCATGACATTCCTAATCCTGATTTTGTCCGCCAGGAAATTGTACGTTTAGCAGAAGTAGATCGCAGTTATCACACTGATCGCACTAAATAATGTGGAAATAGAATTATCTTTTTTAAATATTACTATTGCTTATTTTGTAACAACAAATTTAGTTGCGTTTATTTTATTTGGTGTAGATAAATCTCGTTCACAGCAAGTTGGCGTGCGCCGAATTCGCGAACGCACCTTGTGGCTTTCCATGTTAATTGGTGGGTCACTAGGCGCACTACTCGCCATGCATCTTTTTCGTCATAAAACTAAAAAAATTTCTTTTCAAGCTGTGGCCGCTTTGATTTTAATGGTTCAAATCTTGCTTTCTGTTTATTTTTACACTTATTCTCTTGCATAATTACAAAAAAATTATTAGGATATTTTATAATGTTTTCGCCCACGGTGGGTGAAACTAATGCAAGGAGCTCCGATGTCCTCGAAAACCGCACTTGGAAAGTCCGGCCGGCGGGCAGCGCAACGCGCCAAGACCAAGGCCGAGCGACGCAACCGTCGCAAGGGTTGCGCCCCCTCCGAACGCAGCGACGAGAAGCGCAAACGGAAGTAGCCCAACATCGACTCCGATGTAAAAGTCCTTCCACACGGAAGGCAGCGACCAGTGGGGTCGTGTGCGTCTGAACAGACGCCGAACACTCGATCCGCTCGCCACTCTCGGTCGGATCATCTCTTACATTTACACCCGCCTTTTGAATTTATTCAAGGCGGGTGTTTTTTATATTGTTTTTTCTATCCCCATGAAACTTGACTTAGATCATCATGACTGGTTAAATCTCTCCAGCTTTAGCTCCTAAAGGGTGATTCCACTCTACGGGGGCAGGGCTATCTCTCTAGTTCTGAGGTTTCCTCATGGTCAACAAAACGACCTACACTCTGCTCGGCGGCGCGAGCTGCGCGACGACGAAGCAGACGGCGGTCAACGGCGGACACATCAATACCCAGGTGTGACCCCGACGGCCACGCTAGGCCCGCCTGAGTGACAGCGAGTCACGATGACGGCGGAGACACAGGAGAACTGCAGGACTAAGTAAGCTCGACCACACGGTTGTGCGCACGAAGTCCGTTTATGGTTACAAAAGGAGGGACGGCGGTTCTGAATCTTCAGACCGCCCATCCCCATTCAATAAAGACGACCTTAACTGGTCGTTTTTTGTTGGTTGTTTTTTCCTACAGTAAATGATACATTTTGTGAGCGTTGTTGATTACCAAACTAAAAAACTATGAAAGCTTCTGACCTGTTTGTAAAAGCCCTAGAAAATGAAGGTGTGGAATATATTTTTGGTATTCCTGGTGAAGAAAATTTAGACTTGCTTGAATCTCTTCGTGAATCAAATATTAAATTAATTGTGACTCGTCATGAACAGGCCGCTGGTTTTATGGCGGCCACATATGGTCGTTTAACTGGAAAGACTGGTGTTTGTTTGTCTACACTTGGACCTGGTGCCACGAATTTTGTTACGGCTGCAGCCTATGCGCAACTTGGGGCCATGCCCATGCTCATGATTACTGGCCAAAAACCAATTAAAAAAAGTAAGCAGGGTCAATTCCAAATTGTTGATGTTGTTGGCATGATGAAACCACTCACCAAATATGCCAAACAAATTGTGAGCGCGCATTCCATTCCTTCAATGATCCGTGAGGCATTTCGCACAGCTGAAGAAGAACGTCCAGGCGCCGTGCATCTGGAATTACCCGAAGATATTGCCGCCGAAGAGACTGATGCACAGATTATCTCAGTAAATAAAGCCCGTCGCGCAGTACCAGAAGATAAAGCCATTCTGCAAGCAGTAGAAATGATTAATACAGCGAAACATCCATTATTACTAATTGGCGCAGGCGCAAACCGAAAATTAGTTTCCAAAATGCTCCGCGAATTTATTGATCAAACCGGTATTCCATTTTTCTGCACGCAAATGGGCAAAGGCGTGGTAGATGAAAAACACCCCTTATATTTGGGTACTGCTGCACTTTCCAGTAATGATTATTTGCACTGCGCCATTGATCGGTCGGATCTAATTATTAATGTTGGTCATGATGTGGTGGAAAAGCCGCCATTTATTATGAAGACAAATGGTGCCAAAGTAATTCATGTAAATTTTCTAAGTGCCAAAGTTGATGAAGTCTATTTCCCTACTCACGAAGTAATTGGTGATATTGGTAATGCCATTTGGCAACTTAAAGAAAAATTACAGCCAAATTCTAATTGGGATTTTGCGTATTTCATGAAAGTAAAAAAACAAATTGACGAACATTTAGTGCGTGATGTTGGTGATAATCGTTTCCCAATTATTCCCCAACGCATTGTGTCCGAAGTTCGCAAAGCCATGCCAAGCGACGGAATTATTACGCTTGATAATGGCATGTATAAATTGTGGTTTGCTCGCTATTATCAAGCGCATGAACGCAACACAATCTTGCTTGATAATGCTTTAGCCACTATGGGCGCAGGCTTGCCTTCGGCTATGGCTGCAGCACTCATGTATCCAGATAAAAAAGTGCTCACAGTTTGCGGTGACGGCGGGTTCATGATGAATTCGCAAGAAATGGAAACTGCGGTGCGCTTAAAATTAAATCTTACGGTTTTGATTTTAAATGACAGTGGTTACGGCATGATTAAATGGAAACAGGAAGCCATGGGCCATGGAAATTATGGTTTGGATTTCACTAATCCAGATTTTGTAAAATACGCCGAGGCTTACGGTGCAAATGGTTACCGCGCTGAAAAGATTGAAGACCTCGCGGAATTATTACAAAAAACTCTCAGCACTCCAGGCGTGCATTTAATTGATCTGCCAATTGATTATTCAGAAAATGACCGCGTACTTACCAAAGAATTGCAGGAGAAAAAATGTGTAATCTAATGAAATCATATGCCCCTCATTTCCATCAACCCAACTACCGGTGAAACTATTCGTGAATTTACTGAATTAACCCCCGAACAAATTGAGGCTAAATTAGCCTTGGCCCATAGTGCTTTTCAAGAGTGGAAAAATAAAAGTTTTGCCGAGCGTGCAGAGAAGATGCGTAAAGTAGCCGAGGTTTTGCGAACTAATGCCGAAAAATATGGCATGGTGGCAACTTTGGAAATTGGTAAAACAATTAAAGAAGCCAAAGCTGAAGTAGAAAAATGTGCCACGGCTTGTGATTATTATGCTGAAAATGCTGAAAAATTTTTAACTCCAGAAAACGCACCCAGTGATGCGAGTGAAAGTTATGTACGCTTTGACCCAATGGGCGCAGTGCTAGCAATTGGTCCATGGAATTTTCCCTACTGGCAAGTATTCCGTTTTGTTTCTGGTGCGCTTATGGCTGGCAATGTAGTGGTCATGAAACACGCGTCCAATGTCCAAGGTTGTGGCGAGGCCATTGAAGAAGCTTTTAAACTAGCTGGTTTTCCAGAGGGTGTATTTCAAAACTTACCCGTTAGTTCTGGTGCCATTGAAAAAATTATTCGTGACAAACGGATTATTGGCGTCACTTTGACTGGCTCAGAAAAAGCTGGCCGCGCTGTTGCCTCCATTGCCGCTGATGAAGTAAAAAAATCCGTACTTGAGCTAGGTGGTTCTGACCCCTTTATTGTTTTAGAAGACGCTGATATTGCTGCAGCCGCGCAAGCAGCCACCATTTCACGCTTATTAAATTGTGGACAAGTTTGTTTAGCAGCCAAACGGTTTATTGTTGTGGAATCAGTCGCTGAACAATTTATTGCGGCTTGTAAAACAGCCTTTGAAAGTATTGTTGTTGGCGACCCAGCTGATGTGAATACGCAAATGGGTCCACTCATGAGCACCAAAGCGGTTGAAGAAATTGATAAACAAGTTAAATCTTCTTTAGAAAAAGGCGCGCGCCTAGTTACTGGCGGACAAAAATTAGATCGTGCCGGAGCCTTTTACGCGCCAACAATTTTGGCTGACATAAATTCTTCAATGCCCGCTTATACCGAAGAAATCTTTGGGCCAGTCGCGGCCGTAATTACGGTAAAAGATGAAGCCGAAGCAATTAAAATAGCCAATGATTCAGACTTTGGTCTTAGTGCCTCACTTTGGACCAATGACAAAGAGCGCGCAAAAAAACTCGCAGCACAAATTGAAGTTGGCTCAGTCTTTATTAACGGAATGGTAAAATCTGACCCCCGCCTCCCACTTGGTGGTGTCAAACGTTCAGGTTTTGGCCGTGAATTATATTCATTTGGTATCCGGGAGTTTGTAAACATTAAATCGGTGTGGATCAAATAATATGAAAGATAGCGCTGAGTTTGCAATGATTCTAGAAAAATTAAAAACTCAAATCCCAATTGGCGCGCGGTATTTTCATTATAAAAATCCTAATCAATTTTACACCATTGTTTCACACGGCATTATCGAAGCAACTGAAGAGCCAGCCATCATATACCAAGCTGAATATGATGATCAAACTACTTGGATTCGGCCTGTTTCTGTATTCTTAGAAGAAGTTGAATGGCAAGGAAAAAAAGTGCAGCGCTTTACGCGTATCAATTAATAGTCGCAAACAATTTTCTGTGATAAAATAAAAACATCCCGAGTAAATACAGAGGATGTTTTTCATTAATTTTTGAACGGGGATCTGGCTTGAAGGCCTTCGCCCCGATCTGCTGGCGGTTATAGCTAACGAACTGTTACTCGGTAGGCGCGGACGAACTAGTCGTCCAGGCAGTTCTCCCGAAGCGACTCGATCAGGTCTTTGAGTTCCTTGATGGTCCCTTCTGGGTTCTGCATGAAGGCATTCCCCAGTGTGTTGGCCTTGAAGCGCATTGCAGGCCTCAGGAACTCACCCCCGGCTTCCCCGATCTCCTTTCTCCTCTGATCTTCGTTGTTGTTGTTTCTTCCATCCACGAACACCGGCTCCCACGTGGGAACAGAATTTGGATATTGAACCGGAATTAACACAAGTGTGAACATGTAATCCTCGTCTGTACCAGCAGACACTAAACCCTACTAAATCTCCTCATTTCTGTCAATTGTTACCGACAATAATCTTACCCAAGCGTATGCCTGTCTCACTTTCAGAAATTTCCCAAACCATCCGCCACCATATCCTCACCATGACCACGGCGGCTGGTTCAGGTCATCCAACTTCTTCTTTATCAGCTACTGATTTAATGGCCGGCCTAATGTTTGGTGGATTTTTTAAATTTGATATTAAAAATCCTAATAATCCAAATAATGACCGTTTAATTTTTTCCAAAGGTCATGCTTCCCCATTATTTTATGCGCTTTGGGCAGTAGCTGGTGGAATTAAAAAAGAAGAATTAAATACATTGCGTAAATTTAATAGTCGACTTGAAGGGCATCCAACCTTAAAATTTCCATTTACCGAAGCCGCCACTGGTTCACTTGGCCAAGGCTTATCAATTGGCGTGGGCATGGCACTAAATGCCAAATATCTTGATAAATTGCCTTACAAAACTTATGTCTTATTAGGTGACAGTGAAATGGCCGAGGGTTCTAATTGGGAAGCCATGATGAGCGCGGCTCATTATAAACTGGATAATTTAATTGTGATTGTTGATGTTAATCGCTTGGGTCAACGCGGCGAAACCATGTTTGGCAAAGACGCCAAAAATTATCAAAAAAAGGCCGAGGCCTTTGGCTGGAAAACTATTTTAATTGACGGTCATGATTTAAAACAAATTACCAAAGCATTTTCACAAGCCCAAAAATCTAAACAGCCATTCATGATTGTGGCCAAAACCATCAAAGGCAAAGGCGTGAAGTTTTTGGAAAATAAAGAAGGCTGGCATGGTAAAGCGTTAAATGCCACTGAGTTGCAAATTGCGTTAAAAGAATTAGGCACAGTAAATGAAAAATTAACTGTCAAATTAAAAAAACCACTAAATAAAAAACCGCAACCAATTAAACCTAAAGCTTACGCCGAAATCGACAAACCCTCAGATTACACCACCAAATTATCCACTCGCGAAGCTTACGGTCACGCACTAGTAGAAATGTTTCCACATTTTCCCAACATGGTTGTACTTGATGCTGAGGTAAGCAATTCCAGTTTTGCCGCCACTTTTAAAAATAAATATCCCAAGCACTTTTTTGAAATGTTCATTGCTGAGCAAAACATGATTGGCGCCGCGCTCGGTCTATCTCGTCGCGGCAAAATTCCGTTTGTGTCTACTTTTGCCGCTTTCTTTACACGCGCGGCTGATCAAATTCGCATGTCTCGACACTCGGGCGCAAACATTAAATTTGTTGGTTCACATTGCGGCGTTTCAATTGGTGAAGACGGTGGTTCGCAAATGGGATTAGAAGATATTGGTTTATTCCGGGCCATACCAGATTCAGTCGTGTTGTACCCAGCCGATC
>JACCDN010809772.1_pt1 | contig 16133 bp, 17 predicted proteins | sample 7441691 | NCBI WGS metagenome assembly JACCDN01 (sample SAMN15323439, study PRJNA562643) | freshwater metagenome | isolation source: river surface water | place: USA:Blue River Watershed | collected 2017-08-16
TATCTTCACGGTGTCCGGTAACCCTACGGTGGCCCAAGGCAACGTGTTTTATCGCGCCCGTCCATGGGAGGAGCGTCAAAAAAGCACGCTTGAAATTGCCCGCGAACTGACGCCCGCGGTCTCGGGCTTGCCCGGCGTGACTGCGTTTCCGATCACGCCGCCTTCGCTGGGTCAGCCGTTCCGTGAGCGCCCGTTGAACTTTGTCATCTTGACTTCCGACAGTTACCAAAATTTGGCTCAGGTGGTGCGTAGTTTTCAAGAGGAAATCGCCAAGAACCCGGGCATCGTGAGTGTCGACACGGACCTGCGTTTGAACAAACCCGAGATCAGAATGGAAGTGGACCGAGAACGGGCTGCTGATATGGGGGTCCCCGTGGATCAAATTGCCCGCGCGGTGGAAACCATGTTGGGGGGGCGTCAAGTGACGCGTTTCAAGCGTGAGGGGGATCAATACGATGTGATTGTCCAAACAGCGACCACAGGTCGCGATACGCCTGATGACATTGACCGTGTCTTTGTGCGTGGTCGCGGCGATGCCATGATTCCTTTGTCGGCCCTCGTCAGCATCAAAGAAGTGGTGGTGCCGCGCGAGCTGAACCACTTCAGTCAGCGTCGCAGCGCGTCGATCAGCGCCAACCTGGCCCCGACTTATTCCTTGGGCGAAGCCATCACGTTCATGAACGCCACGGCACAGAAAGTGTTGAAACCGGGTTACTCGACCGATTTGAATGGCACCTCGCGTGAGTTCGTGAAGTCCTCAGGTTCATTGGTGATCGTGTTTGTGCTGGCCCTGCTATTTATCTTCTTGGTCTTGGCAGCTCAGTTCGAAAGTTTTGTTGATCCGCTGGTCATCATGTTGTCGGTGCCGCTGTCGATGGTGGGGGCGTTGTTGGCGCTGCAGTTCAGCGGCGGTACGCTGAATGTGTTCAGTCAAATCGGTTTGATCACGCTGGTGGGTTTGATCACCAAGCATGGCATTTTGATTGTGGAATTCGCGAACCAGTTGCGTGAAGAGGGCATGGAATTGTTTGCTGCGGTCACGCAATCTGCCACCCTGCGATTGCGTCCGATTTTGATGACAACCGGTGCCATGGTGTTGGGTGCAATTCCCTTGGCGTTGGCCAGCGGCGCGGGCGCAGAAAGCCGCAAACAGATCGGTTGGGTCATCGTCGGCGGCATGAGTTTGGGCACCTTGCTCACCATTTTTGTGGTGCCCACCATGTACACCTTGTTTGCGCGTAACCGTGTACCCGGCGCGATCACCATCCGCCATGAGGACGAGGACGTGGGCGCTTGACGCCCACGGTCAAGTCCTGCGCTTAGATAGCCCCTTCAAACATCATCACATCCACCGCGTCGCCTACGGCGACATTGCCTTGATCATGGTGCAACACGATCAGGCCATTGCCTTGCACCATCGAGCTCAGCACGCCTGAGCCCTGGTTGCCTGTGGTGCGTACTTGCAGCGTGCCATCGGCGGCGCGGCTGACAAAACCACGTTGGTATTCGGTGCGGCCGGCTTTTTTACGCAAAGGCTCCATGCATTGGGCGCGCAAGAAAGGCGTAGGCTGCGCCGTGCTGCCCATCATGCGTAACAGTGCAGGGCGTACAAACGCCAAGAAGGTGACCATCACGGCCACGGGGTTGCCGGGCAGGCCAAACAGCACAGATCTGCCAATGCGGCCCACCGCCATGGGACGGCCAGGGCGCATTGCGATTTTCCAAAACGCGACATCCCCCAGTTTTTTCATCATGGCCTTGGTGAAGTCGGCTTCGCCCACGCTCACGCCGCCGCTGGTGATGATGGCGTCGGCCTCATGCGCCGCTTGGGCGAAGGCGGTCTCCAGCAGCTTGGGGTCATCGCGCACCACCCCCATGTCGATCACTTCGCATCCGAGTCGCGTGAGCAAGCCAAACACGGTGTAGCGGTTGCTGTCGAAGATGGCCCCTTCGCGCGGTGCATCACCCACGCTCAAGACCTCGTCGCCGGTCGAGAAATAGGCGACACGCAAGCGACGGTGCACACGGACATCACGCAAGCCCAAACTGGCGATCAAGCCCAGTGCCGCTGGGGTGAGGTGTTGCCCTGCAGTCAGCGCGGGCTGACCTTGCATCAGGTCTTCGCCTGCCAAACGACGGTTGTCACCCGCTTTCAATAGATCGGGCGGCAGGGTGATGGTGGTCACGTCATGGTCACTTTGGATTTGGCAGAACTCCTGCGGCACCACCGTGTCCAAGCCCTCGGGCAAGATGGCGCCGGTCATGATCTTCAGGCACTCACCCTGGTTGACTTTGCCCTGCCATGCTTTGCCCGCCAGTGCTGTACCGAACACACGCAGTGTCAGGGATTGATGGGGTTGCAACTGCGATGCATCGAACGCGAACCCATCCATGGCAGAGTTCGTGTGGGCGGGAACGCTGATGGGGGAGATGACGTCTTGCGCCAATACGCGTCCCAAGGCCTCCATTAAGAACACGTCTTGCGATTCTGATGGCGAGACGGGGTGTACCAACTCAGCCAAAAACGCTTGGACTTGGTCAACGCTCAAGGCTTGGGGGTCGTAGCCTTGCAGGGCGGCTGCAATCTCGTCAATGCTTTTCATGGCGCTGCGTTTTCTAGGGCTTGTAGTTCTGACAAGGTGTTGACGTTGGCGAAAGCCAAGGGGTCGTCGGTTGGGCCATCAAACGGCACGACCACGGTGGTGTGTTGGGCTGTCCATGCATCAATCTTGCGCCCACCCGCATGGGTGAACTTCACCAAGCTTTCGGAGAGTTCAATCTTCAGCAGGCAGAACACCGGCTGCGTGCGAATGTCGGTGCTGCCGTCGGCTTGCATTTCAGGGGCTGCGGCCATGGCAATGTCAGCATCTGCGCGCACCAAAGCTTCTGCCAAGCGTTGCGCCAAGTCGAGGGGTAAGCGCGGCGTGTCACAGGGTACCGTCAGGACGTAGGGCGTCTCGGCACGCTCCAGACCCACCAGAAAGCCCGACAACGGGCCCGCAAAGTCCGCCGATGCATCAGGCCAGACAGCGGCGCCAAATGACTCATAGGCTGACAAATTTCGATTGGCGTTGACCATCACACTCTCCACCTGGGGGCCAAGCCGCATCAGGGTGTGCAAGGCCAAGGGGATGCCGTTGAAGTTTTGCAGTCCTTTGTCCACGCCGCCCATGCGGCTGCCGCGGCCACCCGCCAGGATGAGGCCAGTAATGTCTTGAGGTGAGATGGTGGTAGGCATGTGATGTGGCGTGGTGGGTTAGCCGCCGATGTAGCTCATTTCGACCCGACGCCCGGTAGTCGCCGAATCCGCTGGCAGTGTGGCCCGTAGTTCCGAGTACCGATCGTCACGTCGGTGCCAGATGTGGCCGATGGCAGATGCCAGGTCCGCGTCAGAAGCTTGGCTCTGGCGCATGAGGCTGCGCAGGTCATAGCCCTGCGTGGCAAACAGGCATAGATAGAGCTTGCCCTCGGTGGAGAGGCGGGCGCGGTTGCAGTCGCGGCAGAAAGCTTGGGTCACACTGCTGATCACGCCGACTTCGCCCAAAGTTGGATCAAATTCGCCTGCCGCATTGGCGTAGCCCCAGCGCTGGGCTGTTTCGCCGGGCGCAGAGGCTTCGAGCGGGACGAGCGGAAACGTTTGTTGGATGTGATGAATCACCTCGGCCGAAGGGAGCACGTCGTCCATGCACCAGCCGTTGGTGGCGCCAACATCCATGTATTCAATGAAACGCAAGGTGATGCCGCTGCCGCGGAAATGGCGTGCCATGGGCAAGATTTGGTCCACGTTGGTCGTGCGTTTGACGACCATGTTGACTTTGAGTCCGGTCAATCGGCCGTGGGCGTCTAGGCCGAGGCCCGCATCTTTGGCGGCGGAAATGCCGTCCAACACATCGGCGACAGGGAAATCCACATCATTCATGGCGCGAAAGACTGCGTCGTCTAAGCCATCTAGGCTGACGGTCACACGATTCAAGCCCGCTTCCTTGAGTGTTTTGGCTTTGCGTGCCAATAGCGAGCCGTTGGTGGTCAGGGTGAGATCCAGCGGCGTGCCGTCTGGTGTCTGGATGTTGGCCAGTTGGTCCACCAGAATTTCTAGGTTTTTTCGCAGCAGGGGCTCACCACCGGTGAGACGAATTTTGCGCACCCCATGCGCGACGAAGATTTTGGCCAGGCGGGTAATTTCTTCAAAGTTCAGCAAGTCGCTATGGGGCAAGTAGGCATAGTCTTTGTTGAACACCTCCTTGGGCATGCAGTAATTGCAGCGAAAGTTGCAACGGTCGGTCACGCTGATGCGCAGGTCATGTAGCGGTCGACCCAAACCGTCGTTCAACAAACCATCGGCCAGGATGGGTTGAGCGGGCACCAACGCGGGCAGGGCCAGCAGTCGTTGATCAACAAGGGGTATCACGCGTTCAGACATACAAAAGCATTTTGCCTGAGCATCAAATCCCTTTGCCATTGATGTAGATCAGAGCTAATTGGGCGCCAAACCTGCACAGTACAGGGTATTCAAACCCGTTAGGAGTCCTCCATGAAAGCTTTGATTGATCTTTTTTCTACAGACTACGGCTTGATGAGCGTGGCTGTGATTGCCTTTGTGTTGGTGATGGCGGTGTATTTTTTACGTGTTTTCTTGGGGCTGATGGACGAGACCGGGAAAAGTACCCACGAATGAGCGCGATGACCTGAAACTGAGACGCAAGCCCCGTGAAAGTAAAATCGGGGCTAATTCCCGCGTTTCTTTTTTAACTTTTTAACGAGACACCATGTCCCTCAACCAAGTCACCCCCGGTAGCAAAGTTCCTGACGCATTCAACGTGATCATCGAAATTCCGATGAACTCGGATCCCGTGAAATACGAAGTCGACAAAGAGTCTGGCGCACTGTTCGTAGACCGCTTCATGGGTACTGCCATGCATTACCCCACCAACTACGGCTATGTGCCCCAAACCATCGCTGGCGATGGCGATCCTGTGGATGTGTTGGTGATGACGCCTTTCCCATTGCCACCCGGTGTGGTCGTGCCTTGCCGTGCCTTGGGTATTTTGTTGATGGAAGACGAAGGCGGCGTCGATGGCAAAGTGTTGGCTGTGCCCACCGAGAAGATCTTGGCGCGTTACAGCAACATCCAATCGTTGGCGGATATCCATGAGTTGCAGTTGCAACAAATCGCCCACTTCTTCGAGCACTACAAAGACCTCGAAAAGGGCAAGTGGGTCAAGGTCAAGGGCTGGGAAGGCGTTGAGTCTGCCCACAAAGAAATCTTGGATGGCATTGCCAACTACAAGAAGTAATTCTTTGAGGTTTACCTCTTTTAAAAGCCCGCGCTAGCGGGCTTTTTTTCGTCTGTCTGCCTCCTAGATGGCTATTGCGGCGCGATGCGCTTGAATGGGGTGCGATCGGCCAAGTGTTCCAAGTAGTGGTCGACGCCCGCGCTCTCGCGTTCGAGGTAGCGTGCCACCGCATCAGAGAAGGCGGGGTGAGCCAGCCAGTGCGCGCTGTAGGTGGTGACCGGCATCAGCGCGCGGGCCATTTTGTGTTCACCCTGGGCACCACCTTCAAAGCGGTGAACGCCATGGTCGATGCACCAGCGCAAGGGTTGGTAGTAGCAGGCGTCGAAATGCAGGCAATCGACACGTTCCAGTGCCCCCCAATAGCGGCCGTAGGCAAAGGCTTCGGCCGTGTCTAGGCCTTGCACGGCAATCAGACTGCTGGCAATCGGGTGACCCTCGCGTTCGGCCACAAACAACACCCAGTGCTGTGGCATGTGTTGGTGCATCGATTCAAAAAAAGCGCGAGTCAAGTAGGGCGCATTGCCATGTTCTAGGTAAGTGCGTTCGTAGCATTGGTAGAAAAAGTCCCAATCCTCGGTACGTATGTCTGTGCCAACCGCCTGTCGAAACGTCACGCCGGCATCGGCAACGCGACGGCGTTCTTGCTTGATCTTTTTGCGTTTGTCTTGTGAGAGGGAGGAGAGAAATTCATCGAAGCTTCTGAAACGCTCGCCTTGCGGGTTGGCGTTGTGCCAATGAAATTGCACAGTCTGACGTTCTAGCAACCCCAAGGCCTGACAGGCCGCACGGTCGTCCGGGCTGGTGAACAGCAAATGCACCGAAGACAAATCCTGTCGCCTAGCCAGCGTGAGCAGTGCTTGAAGCAAGGCTTGCCGGGTTCGAGCATCGCGGGCCAACAAGCGCGAGCCTGGCACGGGCGTGAATGGCACGGCACAGGTAGCTTTCGGAAAGTACGGCAAGCCATGTTCGGCATAAGCGTTGGCCCATGCCCAGTCAAACACATATTCGCCATAAGAGTGGGTTTTGACGTACAGCGCCGCCCCGGCAATCAATTGGTCTTGCTTCCAGAGCGTGACCCACTGAGGTGTCCAACCTGTTTCGGGTGTTGCGCTGCCGCTGGTGTGCAAGGCCGCTAGGTAGGCGTGTTGCATGAAGGGCGCGGGCACATCCTGCGCGGCAAGCAGTTCATCCCATGCCGACGCTGGAAGTTCGGTCGGGTCGGTGAAGACACGAATGACATAATCCATTTGATTCTTAGACCTGTTTTACTTTGGACAATGTGCCTGCTGCCATGACTCTCAAAATTTGTGTTGCTCAGTTGAATTTCGTGGTGGGCGACATGGCGGGGAACGCCCAAAAAATCATCGATTGCGCAACGCAGGCCTATCAAGATGGCGCCCGGTTGGTGCTGACACCAGAGTTGTCGTTGTGTGGCTATGCCGCAGAGGATTTGTTTTTACGCCCCTCGTTCATTCAGGCCTGTGATGATGCCCTGAAAACGGTGTCCGCTGCACTCAGCGGGTTAAAGGGCTTGCATGTGGTGGTGGGCCATCCCTCTGGCAGTGATGAGCGCACGCGCTCGGTCTCGGTGCAGCGCCGTTTCAACAAAGCCACGGTGCTTTGCGAAGGACAGGTGGTGGCCTCGTATGCCAAGCGTGAACTGCCCAACTACCAAGTGTTCGATGAGCGTCGCTATTTTTTGCCGGGCGAGGCCCCATGTGTATTTGAGGTCGAAGGCGTCAAAGTCGGGTTGCTGATTTGCGAGGATGCTTGGTTTGATGCGCCTGCATTGGACGCCAAGAAGGCCGGCGCCGAGTTGTTGGCTGTCATCAATGCGTCGCCCTTCCATGTGGGCAAAGGTGACGAGCGCGAACAGGCGATGCGAGGCCGGGTGCAGGCCACGGGCTTGCCCTTGGTCTATGCGCATTTGGTCGGCGGTCAAGATGAGGTGGTGTTTGAAGGTCGCTCATTTGCGCTCAATGCCGATGGCCACTTAGCGGGACGTGCGCCTAGCTTTCAGCCGGCAGCGTTTGTTGTGGCGGTCGGTACGGGCACTCAGCTCACGGCAGAGGTGGCACCTGATGGTTCACTCGAAGCAGACCTCTGGCACGCGTTGGTGCTGGGGGTGCGTGACTACATAGGTAAAAACGGTTTTCCTGGGGCCTTGCTGGGGTTGTCTGGCGGAATTGACTCGGCCTTGGTGCTGGCCATCGCTGTGGATGCATTGGGTGCAGACAAGGTGCGCACGGTCATGATGCCTTCGCCCTATACGGCTGAGATCAGCTGGGTCGACGCCCGCGACATGGCGCAGCGCCTCGGTGTGCGCTACGACGAGGTGTCGATCGTGCCGGAATTTGAGGCCTTTTTGGCTTCACTCAAAGCGGACTTTGAAGGGACCCCACTCGACACCACCGAGGAGAACATCCAAGCCCGTATTCGCGGGACCTTGCTGATGGCGTTGTCTAATAAATTCGGCTCGATTGTGCTGACCACAGGCAACAAAAGCGAGATGGCGACCGGCTATTGCACCCTCTACGGTGACATGGCAGGCGGATTCGCGGTGATCAAAGACGTGGCCAAAACATTGGTGATCAAACTGGCACGTTGGCGCAACGCCCACGATCCGTATGGCACGGGCGCGGCCCCGATCCCTGAGCGCATCATTACCCGCCCTCCTAGCGCTGAGTTGCGTCCCGATCAAACGGACCAAGACAGCTTGCCACCCTACGAAGTGCTGGATGAGATCGTGTCGCGCTTCATGGAAAACGACCAAAGCTCTGACCAGATCATCGCTGCAGGTTTTGCACGCGCCGATGTGGAGAAGGTTACCCGTTTGATTCGCCTCAACGAGTACAAACGCCGTCAATCCCCGGTGGGAATTCGCATCACGCACCGAAGTTTTGGTAAAGATTGGCGTTATCCTATAACCAATAAATTCCGCGCCTGACAACAGGCCGTTTCTTTGACTCCAAGGACTTTGAACATGAAACAAATCACTGCCGTTATCAAACCCTTCAAACTCGAAGAAGTGCGCGAAGCACTGGCTGAATGTGGCGTGACAGGATTGACGGTGACAGAAGTGAAAGGCTTCGGTCGCCAAAAGGGTCATACCGAGCTGTACCGCGGTGCAGAGTACGTTGTTGATTTCTTGCCTAAGGTGAAAATCGAAGTCACCGTCAAAGCGGTGGATGTCGACAACTGCGTGGACGCGATCGTGCGTGCCGCGCGAACCGGCAAAATCGGCGACGGCAAGATTTTCATCACGCCTGTCGAGCGCGTGGTCCGTATTCGTACCGGGGAATTGGACGAAACCGCGATCTAACGATTGCTACACAAAGTCAAAAGCCGCGGCGTGCACACGCTGCGGCTTTTTTCATGGATGAGCGGCGATCAAAGTCCTGCCAAATGCGGTTCAGGCGAAAAACCTGCAGCTTGGACCAGTTCTTGTAGCAAGGCGCTGGGATCGTTTCCGCTGCGTATGAGGTCCATTTGCCAATCGCTCAAAAAGCCTGCATTGACGCTGCTTTGCGCAAACTGCAGCAAGCCATCGTAGTAACCCGCGGTGTTGAGCAGTCCAATGGGTTTGTCGTGATAGCCCAATTGGCGCCAGGTCCAAACTTCAAAAAATTCTTCAAAGGTGCCAATGCCGCCGGGGAGGGCGAGAAACACATCGGCACGTTCAGCCATCATGTGTTTGCGCTCGTGCATGGTGTCCACCACATGAAGTTCGGTGCACGCCGTGCGGGTATTTTCTTTGGTTTGCAGCGCTTTGGGGATGATGCCGACCACGCGCCCCCCAGCGTCTGCCGTGGCTTGTGCCACCAGGCCCATGAGTCCGTTGTTGCCGCCGCCATAAACCAATTGGCCGTTGTGTTGGGCAATCCATGAGCCCACTTGGCGCGCCACGTCGGCGTAGGCAGGCAACACGCCGCTACGCGAGCCGCAGTAGACACACACCGAGAAAGCAGGAGAGAGTGTCATGGTGCACTTAGCGAGCGAAGAGATGTGTGTAGAGGGCAGCTGCCCAGATGCCAGCGCACAAAAGGAGGCTCAGTAAGACAGCGGCGCTGCCCATGTCTTTGGCACGCTTGGCCAGTTCATGCCATTCGGGACCGATCCGGTCAATGGCCGATTCGATGCCTGTATTAAGCAATTCAACCACCATGACCAGCACCACGGAGCCGGCCAAAGTGGCGACCTCTAGCCACGACCGCCCCAGGTAAAAGGAACTTGGGATCAAGACAGAAGCGACCAACACCTCTTGCCGAAAGGCTTTCTCGTACCAGGCAGCGCGTAAGCCGCTGATGGAATAGCCAAACGCATGCCAAACGCGGTTCAACCCTGTTCGGTCTTTTTGTGGATTTGCACTCATGCCATCAACTGTAATGTGTCAAGCCGCTGTTGGCGGCTCGGAGCTGATCAAACGCGTGCCCGCCAGTGCATCGTGCCAAAACTGTTGTTGCGGGTGAAAGCGGCTGAGCACAGCCCACACCGCAACCCATCCGAAGAAAAGCACAGTTGTCTCGCCAGCCGTTAGAGAAAAAGGCGCGATGGCAGCGAGAGGGGGGATGAACCAAACCCAGCTCAGTACATAGCGCAACAGTGCGCGCTTTTGTGTCAAGGCTTGGCCTTGGGTATCGACCAGTCGAATGTGCCAGGTTTTCATGGCCAGAGTTTGGCCCTTGTGGCCAAACCAAGTGAAGTAAATACCGACCACAAGAAACAGAAAAGCTTGGAGCCCGTGGCGGTTGTCCAGCGCATGGCGCGACTGGCTGAGGGTGCTAAAGATGTACCCCGCAATGAACAGCACGCCAAATAGCAGCAATCCTTCGTAGGTCCAACAGGCCATGCGGCGAAGCAGGCTCGGCGCGCGCAAATCCGACATCATTGGGGTGTCGAGGGGCTCTCAGTCGAAGGGGCTGACGGGGCCGTGGTGGTGTTCACAGGGGAGGGCAACAAGGTGGCGGGCGCCACTTGATCGGTGGCAATGCGAGGCAAAGCCTTGTTGCCGGTCGCGACAGGCGGCGTGGCCAGCTTGGCGGGGGCAACAGGTTTCACGGCAGGTGCCGCGCCAACAACAGGTTTCGTCTGTTGAGCCGCTAATTTTTGTTTGGCTTCAGGCGACAGGGCTTGGTACGCCTCCCATTTGGCTTTTTTGTCTTCTTGCGGGAGTTGTTGGGCTCCTGCAAAGTTCAATCGAGCTGCTGTGCGTTGCTGTGGGCTCAGGGCTGCCCATTCGCGCATGCGGCTTTGCAATGTGCTTTGTTCATCTGAGGACAGTTGTGCGAAATTTTGTGACAGTGCCAACCACTTGCGCTTGTGTGGCTCCGTCATGGTGGGCCACAACTGGGCCAATGGGGCGAGGGCTTGCTGTTGCGCTTCGGTCAAATCCATCCACAAGGGACGTCCTGGCAGACTTGGCACGGCAGCGGCTGTCGTCGTTGCGTTTGCGTTGGGCGCAGTGGTGCTGGTTTGTGCAGCCACCCACCCCCCGGACAGCACCAAAGCGCAGCCCAGCAAGCTCTGGGCAATCAAATGTCTGCTGGGTGAGCGACTCGACCACATAAAGTGTTTATTCCTTGGGTTCGCCGAGGGCGACCGGGCTCTTTAAGAATTGAAGAAATCCGGGATCAGCATAGGCCGAAGGCGGCAAGTCGTCTGTGAGCAATGCGGCATCTACTTCGGCCAATTCATTGGCACGGTCGTCGTCCATGATGTTTTGGATGATGGCCAGTCCAGCCACCAACGCGATCAGGGGCAGGAAAGACGCCAGTCGGCTCCAAATATTGAGACCCTCATCGCCAAAGTTCAACAAGCCCACCCCGTTTTGGTGAGCTACGCCGTGGCTGGTTTGCAGACGAGTTTGCGGCAACAAGCGTGCAGCCACGGCTCGCGTACGGGCCGCGCGCAATCGTTCAGAAATGTCGTGAGGCAAGTCCAGGCTGGCAGAGTTCAACTGGGCAGCAATGCGTAAGCCAATTTGGTCTTGGATTTTTGCGGTGTCTGTCATAGTTGAATTCCTTTCAGTTTGAGCGCTTTGCTGAGTGCCAGAACGGCCCGAGAGCAGTGAGTTTTGACGCTGCCTTCTGAGCAACCCATGGCCGCAGCAGTCTCGGAAACATCGAGATCCTCCCAGTAACGCAGAAGGAAGGCTTCTCGTTGACGCGGGGGCAAATTTTGTATTTCCTCTTCAATTTCATGCACCTTTGTGGTGCTAGCAAATGAATCCTCTGCACTTTGGGTGGTTTGCGAGTCGTTGTCAATCGCCAAGGACTCAAGCAAATCAAACTCACCGTCTTCTTTGCCCTCAGCGTCAAAGTCGCTGAAATTGCTGAACAACGCTTTGCGTGTTTTGTTGCGGCGAAACCAATCCAAGGTGGTGTTAGAGAGGATTCGGTGGAACAACATGGGCAGCTCATCCGCTGGCTTGTCACCATAGTGCTCAGCGAGTTTCATCATGCTGTCTTGAACGATGTCCAGGGCCGCTTCGTCATCGCGAACGTGATACACCGAGCGTTTGAAGGCTCGTTTCTCCACGCTTTTGAGGAAGTCGGACAGTTCTTGTTCTGTGGCCACTGACGAAGGGTTCAAGGTTGAAACGGGCGCGATTATGGCACCTCGAAGGGTTTTTGTGTGTCTTGTGGCTCAGCGTGTGTGGGTTGATGCCATAATCGCAGGTTGCAATTCGACAAAAAAAGGCAAACGGGTCTGGGTCCGGCGCGAACCATGCGTCCATGGCTGAAGGTCCAAAGTTTCGATGCAGCCCCACAAGGGTTCGCAAAGAAGCACCCAAGGTTTTTCGTTGACGAAATTCACTCAGGTTAAAAGGTACAAAAATGGATCAAACAAAGTCGGAATCGCATTCCGCATCCGCTGCTGGCGGTCACACGCAAGAACTGATGGGCGCCGAAATCCTCGTGAAGGCGCTTCAAGCTGAAAACGTCAAACACGTTTGGGGCTATCCCGGCGGCTCAGTTCTCTACATTTATGACGCGCTCTACAAGCAAGAGACAATTCAACACATTCTGGTACGCCACGAGCAAGCTGCCGTTCACGCGGCCGATGGCTATGCGCGCGCCACTGGCGATGTGGGCGTGGCACTGGTCACATCGGGGCCAGGCGTGACCAATGCGGTCACCGGTATCGCCACCGCCTACATGGACAGCATTCCGATGGTCATCATCACCGGTCAAGTGCCGACGCATGCGATTGGTTTGGATGCCTTCCAAGAATGCGACACCGTGGGCATCACACGTCCCATCGTTAAGCACAACTTCCTCGTGAAAGATGTGCGTGATTTGGCACTCACCCTGAAGAAGGCTTTCCACATCGCACGCAGCGGTCGACCCGGCCCCGTGGTGGTGGATATCCCGAAGGATGTTTCATTCAAGAAAACACCGTACGAAGGCTACCCCGCTGAAGTGCAAATGCGCTCTTACAACCCCGTGCGCAAAGGGCATGGCGGCCAAATTCGCAAAGCGCTGCAGTTGTTGATGGCGGCCAAGCGTCCCTACATCTACACCGGTGGTGGTGTGTTGTTGGGCAATGCCTCGCAAGAGCTGCGCACCTTGGTGGACATGTTGGGTTACCCCGTGACCAACACCTTGATGGGCTTGGGTGCTTATCCCGCGAGTCAGCCTAAGTTCTTGGGTATGTTGGGTATGCACGGCACGATCGAAGCCAACAACGCCATGCAAAACTGCGATGTGTTGCTGGCCGTTGGTGCCCGCTTTGATGACCGTGTGATTGGCAACCCTAAGCACTTCGCACAAAACGAACGCAAGATCATTCACATTGACATTGACCCTTCCAGCATTTCAAAACGTGTGAAGGTCGATATCCCAATCGTGGGGGACGTGAAAGACGTGTTGGTTGAAATGATCGACATGATCAAAGAGTCTGGTCTAAAGCCTGACGCTGGCGCTTTGGCCGGTTGGTGGGAGACCATCGAGTCATGGCGCAAGCGTGATTGCTTGAAATATGACCGGGCCAATACCGAGGTCATCAAGCCACAGTACGTCATCGAAACCTTGCACAAGTTGACCAAGGGCACTGACACGTACGTCACGTCCGACGTGGGGCAGCATCAAATGTGGGCCGCTCAGTACTATGGATTTGACGAGCCACGTCGTTGGATCAACTCCGGCGGCTTGGGCACCATGGGCGTGGGTATTCCTTATGCCATGGGCATCAAACTGGCCAAGCCTGACAGTGAGGTTTACTGCGTGACCGGCGAGGGCTCGGTGCAAATGTGCATCCAAGAGCTCTCAACGTGCTTTCAGTACAACACACCTATCAAAGTGATGGCCCTCAACAACCGATATCTCGGTATGGTGCGCCAGTGGCAGGAGATCGAATACTCTGGCCGATACAGCAGCAGCTACATGGATGCCTTGCCTGACTTTGTCAAGTTGGCAGAGGCCTACGGCCACGTGGGCATGTTGATTGAGCGTCCTGAAGATGTCGAGCCCGCCATCCGTGAAGCACGCCGTCTGAAGGATCGCACGGTCTTCATGGACTTCCGTACGGATCCGACCGAAAACGTGTTCCCGATGGTGCAAGCCGGCAAGGGCATCACTGAAATGCTGCTTGGCAGCGAAGATTTGTGATCGGGGAGAGATAAAAACATGAAACACATCATTTCCCTGATGCTGGAAAACGAACCTGGCGCGTTGTCGCGTGTGGTGGGTTTGTTCTCAGCCCGCGGTTACAACATCGAATCACTCACTGTGGCGCCAACTGAAGACGCCAGCTTGTCACGCATGACCATCCAGACCCATGGTTCGGATGATGTGATTGAGCAGATCACCAAGCATTTGAACCGCCTCATCGAAGTGGTCAAGGTGGTCGACCTGACGGAAGGGGCCTACACCGAGCGTGAACTCATGTTGGTGAAGGTTCGCGCTGTGGGTAAAGAGCGTGAAGAAATGAAGCGCATGGCCGACATCTTCCGTGGCCGCATCATTGATGTGACCGAGAAGAGCTACACCATTGAGTTGACGGGTGACCTGTCCAAGAACGATGCGTTCTTGGAAGCGATTGACCGCAGCGCAATTCTAGAAACAGTTCGTACGGGCGCTTGTGGCATTGGCCGCGGTGAGCGCATCTTGCGCGTTTAAATTCCAACCCTTTTTGAAGTATTTTTTAGGAGAACCCCGTGAAAGTTTTTTACGACAAAGATTGTGATCTGTCCCTCATCAAAGGCAAAACAGTGGCCATCATCGGCTACGGCTCGCAAGGCCATGCGCATGCACAAAACTTGAACGAAAGCGGCGTCAAAGTCGTGGTCGGTTTGCGCAAAGGTGGCGCTTCATGGGACAAAGTGGCTAAAGCCGGCTTGACTGTGATGGAAGTCAACGACGCTGTGAAGGCCGCTGATTTGGTCATGATCTTGTTGCCTGACGAAAACATCCCCGAGGTGTACAACAACAACGTGGCACCCAACATGAAGCAAGGCGCGACCCTGGCATTTGCTCACGGTTTCAACGTGCATTACAACCAAGTGGTGCCCCGCGCTGACTTGGACGTGATCATGGTCGCCCCCAAGGGCCCTGGTCACACTGTGCGCTCTGAATACCTCAAAGGTGGCGGCGTTCCCTCGTTGATCGCGGTTTATCAAGACAAGTCTGGCAAAGCCCGTGACTTGGCTTTGAGCTACGCGATGGCCAACGGTGGTGGCAAGGGTGGCATCATCGAGACCAACTTCAAAGAAGAAACAGAAACCGACTTGTTCGGTGAGCAAGCCGTTTTGTGCGGCGGTGCGGTTGAACTGGTGAAGATGGGCTTCGAGACTTTGACAGAAGCCGGCTACGCCCCCGAAATGGCCTATTTCGAATGTTTGCACGAGTTGAAGTTGATCGTCGACTTGATGTACGAAGGCGGTATCGCCAACATGAATTACTCCATCTCCAACAACGCAGAGTATGGCGAGTACGTGACCGGCACCGAAGTGATCAATGAGCAATCACGCGAAGCCATGCGCGCTGCCTTGAAGCGTATCCAGACCGGTGAGTACGCCAAGATGTTCATCTTGGAAGGTAAGACCAATTACCCAAGCATGACCGCACGTCGTCGCTTGAATGCTGAGCATGCCATCGAGACCGTGGGTGCTAAATTGCGCGCCATGATGCCTTGGATCTCCAAGAACAAACTGGTGGACCAAACCCGCAACTAAGCATCTGCTTGTTGCGTCCATGAAGGCCACTTCGGTGGCCTTTGTCATTTTTGATTGCACTTGACGCAGCGCTTACACTGTAGGCCTAATTTTCGGAGCCCGACGAATGTCAGATTCACATGATCAAACAGAGGAATACGTGCCTCGGAAGCCCAGCAAAGGCATTTATGTCTTGCCCAATTTGTTTACCTTGGCAGCTTTGTTTGGCGGTTTTTACGCGATTGTCATGGCGATGAATGGTCGCTTTGAAATGGCGGCCATCGGTGTCTTTTGTGCCATGGTGCTTGACAGTCTAGATGGCCGTGTGGCCCGCATGACCAATACCCAAAGCGCCTTTGGCGAGCAGATGGATTCTTTGGCCGATATGGTCTCGTTTGGCGCTGCGCCCGCCTTGATTTGTTACGAATGGGCTTTGAAAGGGGCAGGTCGTTGGGGCTGGATGGCCGCTTTTGTTTACATCTCTTGCGCGGCGCTGCGTTTGGCACGGTTCAATGTCAACACCGCGGTGGTGGATCGCCGCTTTTTCCAAGGTCTGCCTTCACCCGCTGCAGCGGCTTTGGTGATGGGTTTTATTTGGTTGCTCAATGACATGGGCTACCAAGGGGCAGATGTGGTGTGGCTGATGTTCGCCGTTTGTTTGTATTCAGGCTTGACCATGGTGACCA
>JACCDN011002524.1_pt1 | contig 16132 bp, 20 predicted proteins | sample 7441691 | NCBI WGS metagenome assembly JACCDN01 (sample SAMN15323439, study PRJNA562643) | freshwater metagenome | isolation source: river surface water | place: USA:Blue River Watershed | collected 2017-08-16
CCATGTGAATTTCTGTAGACCATGTGAATTTCTGTAGACCATGTGAATTTCTGTAGACCATGTGAATTTCTGTAGACCATGTGAATTTCTGTAGACCATGTGAATTTCTGTCATTTCCTGTAAAACTATGACATTCCCTGCGAATACCAATTATTCATAAATTCCTCTGTCAAACCTCGTAGATTAGGGAGTCAAGTGAATTTCGAAATGATTTTTTAATAGAGATTAACAATTGTTTCAAATGTCTGAATATATATCATCATATTATAAACGTTTGTTTGTAAATAAAAAACAACGATTTTCAGGTCTCTATGAATATTTTTCTCGATTCGGTTGGAACCATGAACACTATCCAGAAATTCCTTCAGAGTTTTTATTAAAATATATATTCAAGAATTGGAATTTTTGGACAATAAGTCAAAATCGTTATTTTGATTTAACGATAGTGGAAAAACATCCCGAAAAGGATTGGGATTTTCGATGTTTTCATGAAAACTTGAATTTTAATTGGGAATTTTTTCGAAAATTTTCCAACCGAAATTGGAAATTTGAGGAAATTGTACAAAAGCCTGACTTTCCATTAGAGTTTATAGATATTGTCAGGGATAGATGTGATATTTTTGGATATCTCTGTCAAAAACTTGACCTTTCGTTGAAAATATTGATAAAGTATGAAAATGAATGGAACTATAAATCTCTATCGCATAACCCAACAATTCCTTTAGAATTTATAGAGAGAAATTTTCATCGACCTGGTTGGGAAATAAAACATGGTTTATCATACAATCTAAATTTAACACCTGAGTTCATTCTTACACATCGCCACCTTTCTTGGAACAAAAGAATTATTTGTGTAAATCATGTCGAACATTTACGAGAACTTTCAGATATTCTCTAAAAAATAATTGGTATTGTACGTACATCTTTTTAATCCCCTTTTTCAATAACAGTAAAACGAAAATTCGAAAATTTTCGAATTTTCGTTTTAAAAAAATTTCAAATTCTTTCAAAAAATTTTTTCGAAAAATTTTTAAATTTCATTTTCGATTTTTAAATTTCCGTAAAAAAATTTTTTTACGGAAAATCTTTTTATGTAATTGTCTGTGGATGTTATAGTTATTTGATTTCTGGAAAGAAAAATAAAAAATTTTTAAAATTTCTGTCATTCCCTGTAAATTCCTATAAAACCCTGTCATTCCCTGTTATTCCCTATAAATTTCTATCATTCCCTATAAATTCCTATCATTCCCTATAAATTTCTGTCATTCCCTATAAATTCCTATCATTCCCTATAAATTTCTGTCATTCCCTATAAATTCCTATCATTCCCTATAAATTTCTGTCATTCCCTATAAATTCCTGTTATTCCCTATAAATTTCTGTCATTCCCTATAAATTCCTGTTATTCCCTGTTATTCCCTGTTATTCCCTGTCATTCCTTGTAAAACTCTGTCATTTCTTATAATTCCCTGTAAAACCCTATCATTCCCTGTCAAACCCTATCATTCCATGTCAAACCCTATCATTCCATGTAAAACCCTATCATTCCCTGTAAAATCCTGTAAAATCCTATCATTCCCTGTAAAACCCTATAAAACCCTGTAAAACCCTATCATTCCCTGTAAAACCCTATCATTCCCTGTAAAATTCTCTTAATCTTTAGTCAAAAGCAAGTATCTCAAATTGATTTTTTTTATTTTTTCTATAGATGTGTATGGAAAATACTACAGAAAATTGTTATTCGATTTATTACAAGATGTTATTCATTAATCGAGAAAAAAGGTTGTATAACTTTCTGAAAAAAAACTGGTATTCTGAATACTATCCCATCATTCCTTCTAATTTCCTTTTGGACCATATTCATCAGGATTGGAATTTTTGGAAATTATCCAGAGAACCCTATTTAGATTTGACAATTGTTGAGAAATATCCAGAAAAGAACTGGGATTTTGGGTTTTTTTGTGACAATGTGAATTTCAATTGGAATTTTTTTCGTAAATTTATAGAACGAAATTGGAGTTTTAAAAATATATTGAAAAGAATAGATTTTCCGTTAGAATTATTGGAATATATTCCTTCAAACGTGGCTTTTCCTGAATGTATTCAGGAAAAGAGGAATATTCCATTGCCAATACTAGTTAAACTTTCGAATAGATGGAACTATTGCAAGTTATCTAGAAATGAATTTATACCTCTAATTTTTATTGAAAAAACTATAAAATGTTCTTGGGATTTTCGTGGCCTTTCAGTTTCCAATAGAAATATATCCCCAGAATTTGTAATGCGACATTGGACATATGACTGGAATTTGTATTATATCTGTTTTATCCATCCAGCCTATATGAATGAATTAATCGAATTTTTTAATGAAAAAAAAGGTTTCAAATTTTTGGATCAGGAAAGACTTCAAAAAATTTCCCATCAAGATTTAACCTCCCTGTGAAATTCGAACCGCTTTCACCTCCCTGTGAAATTCGAACCTCTTTCACCTCCCTGTGAAATTCGAAATGATTTTTAAAAAACTAACGCAATACTTTCAAATGTACGAGTATATATCATCATATTACAAAAAACTGTTTACGAAACCGAACAAATTATTGTACACTTTTTTCAGTAAATCTAAATGGAAAACTGAATGTTTCGCATATCCTCCAATTCCTTCAAATTTTCTGATAAAACATATTCATGAAAACTGGGATTTCGAAAAATTGTCGTTTGACCCCATGTTAGATTTAGCTATTGTGGAAAAATTTCCGGAAAAGAAATGGTGCTTTCAACATTTTAATGACAATGTTAATTTTAACTGGACGTTCTTTCAAAAATTTTCCGAAAGAAAATGGGATTTTTATCAATTAACATCACTACCGAACTTTCCTCTAGAGTTTTTAAATAAAAAGCATGCAAAATCTTACAATTGGGAAAAGTTATCAACTCGTTTGAATATTCCTTTGCAAATATTGATTAAATTTTTGAATCGATGGAAATATTACTATTTATCTGAGAATCCAACAATACCGTTAATATTTATAGAGAAAACGCTTGATAAAGATTGGGATTTTTGGAGACTTTCTATTAACCCAAATATAACAATGAATTTTGTGTTTAAAAATGCCGATAAAGATTGGAATCTCTATTCGCTCTGTCAAATTCATCCAGAATTTATACCTGAAATATTTAATAGATTTTCGTATGTTATTGAAACAAACCCAGATTATGACGAAGACCCAGATTATGACGAAGAAGATTCTCAGTATTTACCAGCAGGCTTGGAAGAAATAGCAAATACGGGTATATATTTCCAACCAAACCTGTGATAAAATGGTTTTAAATTTTTTCAAAATGATGTTTTGAAAAAAATTTCCTTTTTCCAAATGGAATTATGTTATTCAAGTTATTACAAAAAACTGTTTGTAAATAGAAATAAATCTCGTTTAAAATTATTAAAATTATACGAAAAAACTGGGTATGCATCAACTCTTCCATCTCTAGACTTTTTATCAGCTCACATGAATCAAACAAGTGATATCTGGTATTTCACAGAAATGTCTCTTGACCCAAATTTGGATTTAAGAATCGTTGAAAAGTATCCGAACAAACCGTGGAATTATACATGTCTCTCTAAACATCCCTGTTTATCCCTGAATATGGTAGAAAGATTTCCAAATAAAGATTGGGATTTCTGGAACTTTCACAGACATTCCCATTTTACGATGGATTTTTTGAAAAAATTTCCTGACAAAAACTGGAACATGAAGGAATTGACAGTTAATCCTTCCTTTCCGTTGAAATTTCTGAGAAAAGACCTATCATGTTCTTGGGATTACCTTTCAACCCGTAGAGACCTGACATACGAAATTTTACTGGAATTTATGCCATACTGGAACTATAATATTCTCTCAATAAACTTTTCTGTACCATTCAAATTTATTGAAAAGGCCTCGGGGTTTGGTTGGGATTGGCATGTCGTATCGAAAAATCCTCAACTTCCCTTAGAATTTGTGTTTAAATATCCCTACGACGATTGGGATATAAAAGCTTTGTGTGAAAATAATATTGAATATGCAACGGAAATAATTCATTGGGCAAAAATGCTAAATATTTCTCTGCCACCTTTCCTACGAGATTCAGAAATATTTAATGAATTTAAATACTATAATATATAATCTAAATAAATGAATAATTTAGATATTTTAACAATTGATAAAAAAATTCGTTCATATTTATCCCAAAATAACAAAAAACTCACAGACATAACAGAAAAAATTGAAAGCCTTCAAGAACAGTTAAATAATGTACCCAAATACTCAAGGTTGTATATGGATTTACAGGAAACTATAAAAAATGAAACGAATACACAGAAAAGTCTGATTAATTTATCTGAAGAGAGTTTTTATATATCTGAAACTGCTGATTTGATAACAAAATACCGAGACTTGTTAAAAGTACCAGTCAAGGCAAGTTTTTTTGGAAAGAAACAGCTAATGAATACTGGAGAAATCGATCGCGTTATTTCCACATATCGAAAAATAGTTAAAAAATATGAGTTTATTTTCTTGACTGAACTTTCAGAAAAATGTCAAAAAAATAAACTACGATTTCGAATGGTTTGTAATAATTGTGAAAATGACCGAGATTTCGTATTGGAAGATAACTCATATATCTGTTGCAATTGTGGGTCTCAACAGGAAAGAGTGGAATATAATCCGTCGAAAGAAAATGAGAGAGTAAGTTCAGGTATCTCTGTTAAATACTCATATGATAAAAAGAACCACTTTCGAGACTTTATTAACCAATATCAGGGCAAACAGAATTGTTATATAGATGACAAGGTTTATGAGGATTTACGAACCATTTTGAAAAGACACCATCTGGTTCAAAATGACGACTATTCAAAGGTAAGTAAAGACCATATTCACATGTTTCTCAAGGAATTAAACTATACAAAGCACTATGAAAACGTAAATCTTATTCACTATAAAATAACTGGAAAAAAACCAGATGATATTTCTCACTTGGAAGAAAAACTGATTCAAGACTTTGGTACACTGGTCGATACATATGAGAAATATTTCAAGGGAAAATCCTCAAGAGTAAGTTTTATATCTACTCAGTATGTTCTCTATCAGTTATTACTCAAATATAAACATCCCTGTAAACGGGAAGATTTTGGCATGTTAAAAACTATGGAGAGAAAGTCGTTTCATGACGATATCTGTTCAAAATTATTTGGAAAACTTAATTGGAATTTTACTCCATTATATTAAAGATAATTTTTTTTTTCATAAATGGAAAAAAAATATCTGATATGGTACACGCCTTTTTGTGCTGGTGGTTTGGGAGATAGATTATTAGGTTTAACCACAAGTCTCTGTATAGCAACTGAATTAAACCGAACTTTTTTGGTTCAAATAGATGAACTGTTTTCTTCCCCAAATTTGGAGTTAAATCCTGAATACACGTACACTGGCAATATAACAATAACTAACTACTTTTTGGATAACAACCATGAACAGCAACGGAAAATGTCGGACAAAATATATGACATGTGGGGAAACTGCGTGTTCATGTGGTCAAACCAAAATCTGTTCCAGTACATGAATGTGAAAAACTATCTAGAAAAAATGGGACAAGCTTTTTCAAAATTATTTACAGAAATATTTAAAATAAAAATAAATGGCAATGATGTGTCAAAAACACTCTCCAAAAAATACGCAAATGGTATTCATATACGTACGGTAGATAACCCAAAAGGAACCGAAAGTGAGAGAAACTACATTGAGAAAGTTTTGGACAGAATTGGAAAATTGGACGGTCCTGTGTTTATTTGCGGGGATAACCCATTAATTTTTGATATTGCAAGTAAAATGTTGGAAATGGAAAAAAATGACGGCGAAATAGTTCATACCGCAAGTGAAAAAAATTATTCTCTCGCATTGTTAGATTTACTAACGTTATCTCAGTGTGAAAATGTGTACATGGGATGGAACTCAAATTTTTCAAGAGTGAGCGCTCTGTTAAATCCATCAAGAAAATTTTATCTCTATGAAGGACCGTTTGAAAACGTGAGAGAACCTGCAAATGTGGAAAATATCGCAAATTATTTTTCACAGCCTAACAGGTAATCTATTTTTTCCCTTTCTTCGAGAAGACGATTATAAGAGTCTGCTCGCAATTGTCTCTCACGTATATAAGAGAATATTTTTCTAGAATGCCATGTTCGAGATATCTTTTCCTCAAATTTTTCCTCATATTCTTCATAGGAAATAGTTGGTTTAAATTCAGGTTTCTTTTTCATTTCTATTCTAACCAGAGGTCCTATAATATTCCCCAATGAAAAGGATAGTTTGTATTCCTGTTCAGAAGTTATATTCGGATCTTGCCTCTTCATGAGTTGTATCTCAGAAATTCCCACCAAATGGTTTTCTATCGCTTTCAACTCTCGTCTACAAAGAGGGCATTTTGTTAGAGTTTTTATACAATCTGCATGGAATCGATGTCCACATTTCTGTAAAAACTCGCCAGTCATATTTTCGAAACATATCACACACTCCATTTAAATTTTTTTCTAAAATTTTTTAGAAAATCATTTTGAAAAACCTGTAGATATTATTTATCTTTTTCATAACTGTCTACAGGTTTTCGGATGTATTTGCACCAATCAAATATCACTGGAGGAGGTATTTCGACTTGGGGACTTGTCTGAGAAAGTGCATTCCTAATAAAATCGAACATATCACCACGTTTTTTTGGATGTTCAACCACAAAATTTTTTCTACAGAGCGGACAAGAATTATTACGTTTCTTCCATTCTTTCAGACATACCTCATGAAACTCGTGCAAACACACACCAGTTTTTATAGGTTTCTTTATCTCCATAAAGCATATTACACATTCATTCGAATCCTTTTTTTCAGTCATTTCTTCCAAGTGTCAAAAAAAATCATAAAAAATCATTTTGAATAAATGTGTGAAAAAAACGAAAATAGTAAAGACCTCATAGATTGTTGTTTAGACACCGCAAGACCGTCTGTGGAATTCTGTTACGAATATAACAAAAATAAATTTTTGGATGCCGGTTATAAAAAAAATAACCGAAAAAGTTATATTCAAAATCTCTATTCATGTGACGAAATTTTAAATGACTATCAGAACTCTTGTTTCTCTATTCCAAGCGAGGGTATTAACAAAACTCGGGAATGTATACAGAAAAATGGTTGTGAGATATTTCCGTTTTCCAACCCAGAATGCATGGAAAAAAAGAGAACCGATATATTAGCATGTGTATCTCAGGAATGTGGAACAATGAATTCCCCAGACTGTAAGAATTATCCAATATTTTTTGATTGGATAAAAAATAACACAAAAACGAATAAAAGTTTTTCAAATTATATTTATGGTCATGATTCACATTCTCTGTTTCCGATAAGGGACAAGTATTGGAAATTAATTCCAGAACTGTCAGATACTTTGTCCCACACGAGGAATCACTCAGATTCTTTTGTTTTTGGAATGTTTCTGTTAGGATTTGGGTTAATTTTAAGTATTCTTTTCATTATTCTTTTTCGAAACTTTTCATCAAAACACATGTCAAGATAATCTGTCGAATACAACCCTTTGGAATCTGGAACATTTACATCTGCACCTTTTTTCAGACATATTTTAACCCCAGAGACATCACCTCTTCGAATATAGTGTATGAGAGCTGTCGTTTTGTATTGTAAATATAACCCACCGTTTTTAGATACAAACAGAGAATTTATATTTCCATCTTTTAACAGCGCGTCTACGTCAGTTTCAGAAGTTTTATCAGGTGCAATTCCAGTTTTAAAAATGTGATAGATTTTTGGGGAATGCTTGACATGTCCCTTGCCTTTCAGAACTCGTATAGCCATTTCTGATGCTTTCTGTTGCGCTTCAGTCTTTATTCTATCAGTTGCAACTGCGATTGGAATGCCATGGTTTCGTATGGTACATGTGTTCATACTGGTTTCCTCGTTTTTAACATCATGAGTAGTTATTTTTAGAGTTTCTTTCAACATGTCTTGTAGTTCCTTGAGCCGAGTTTTTGCATCGTATAAACTCTCGTGGGAAATATCAATATCTATTCCATCATAGATATTTTTCAGAATTTTGTACACCGAGTCGTAAGCTTTTCCAATTCCGTGAGTTTTCGAGAGTAATGTAAAAGTACATCCGATGAAAGCTTCAAAACAATCTTCTAACAAACTTTCTCGAAGAGTTTTTCTGGATTCACATGTTGCGTAAATAAACTCAAAAAATCCAAGTTTTTCAGCAATTTCTGAGAGGTATTTTTTTGACCCATATTTTATGTTTAGACGGGTGATAACTTTGACACCTTCAGACTCTGGAACATTTTTCAGACCTTGCAACTGTGGAAATCTTTCATAAAAATAGAGAGTCATAAAAGAACTTATCTGAGAATCCCCAATAAGTTCATATCGCTGGTAATTTTGAGTTTCGGTTATTTCCTGAAAAGTAAATGCTGGAATATATTCTGAATAATTTTCAGTTAGTTCCGGGGAATATTTACAAGGGGAAACAACTTTTTCGATTAATTCCTGAAAAGACTCATTAAACTGAGGTTTGTAATAACTGGAGATTTTTAGCTCTGTCATTTATTTTTTTAAAAATTTCTTCAAAAAATCATTTTGGAAATTTGATTACAAAAAAGCACGCCAATTCCATCGAACAATCGGATATCTTTCAATGATATATCTTTCGTCATTCCTCAAGTCAAATTGTCGTCTCAAAAAAATCCAGTTCATCCCACTTGTCACATCAGAAGGCAATATCACATCATCTGACATTTCCTTTACTTCTAATTCAGTTCTACACAGGGGACATGAGGCTACTCTATTTTTCCAAATTTCCAAACATGCGTTGTGAAATTTATGATTACATTTAGTTGTCTCAATATTCTGTGTGGATAACATCTCATCCTTACAAATACAGCATTCTTCCATTTTCCGATTTTTTAAAAATTCTTCAAAAAATCATTTTGGAAATTTGATTACACTTCCAGACATGCGAGACGGTTCTTTAATAGGTCTATCTCATGGTCGGAATTTATGGGAGATGTATATATTTTGATATATAAACAACAATTTGCAGTTTTTATATTAAATACACTTGAACAGATAAACCCATTCTGTTCAAAAACTCTGCTAGTTCTTTCCATGCAAATTTCTGAGTATGTCTCAAGCTTTACTGAAAAACGAGTATCTCTGTCGGAAGGTTTCCATGAAAAATTTACGTTTACCGGAAATGGGAAAGTAATAGACTTTCCAATATAGTTTGAGCTGAGATAAATAATCATGAATTTTTTTAAAAAATTTCTTAAAAAAATCATTTCGAAAAATTTACGAAATTTTTAGATTGGTTATTTGGTGAATTATTTTTTCTTCTGGACTAACAAAGGTTTCTTGATATATAAACATTCTAACATCTTCCACTGTTTTTGATGTACCCAATGGCAAAATTTCTTTCCACTTTTTTAACAATAGATGGTACTGGTCGGAATATATTTTGTCGCAATGCCCACTTTTCCACATGTCTTTCCATGCTTTATCAAAAAAAATGATACATGTGGAAAAGGTACGAGACGTTTCTTCCCTTGTCATTATTTCACTTTTCAAAATAGTATGCGTCATTTCAAGATTTTGAAATATTTCTTAAAAAAATCAAAAAGGAAAATACTTATCGACTTCTCGACCTCTGTCTATATACAGAATATTCACTTCTGTATTTGTCCGATAACATCCTTGGTATGATATCTTGAACTTCTTTTGGAAGACTACCGAGACGATCTAGAATTCTGTTGGCTTCCACGGATTCCATTAACTCCCGAAAGATAAAATCTTCGTAACTACCGATATTTTCGGAAGGCATGATTACCAAAGAATCAATATTATCCCTAAACCACTCCCAAGGGATACGAGGAATATCCTGAACATCCAGTTTCCCATCCGAAACAAATAATTCTGGATATTTATATACATCTGAAAGACGCGCCATGGATCTCGAAAAATTTGTATCATCATTCCCACCATGAATGTTATCGGAAAAGTATGGATCTTCTTCAAGTTCTACCAAATCATGACCGTTTGCTTTCAACCAATCTAGAGATACATTTGGATTACATATCAGAATAGCGTTTCCAGATTCGTTTATATCACCCTCACCCAATACTTGCGAAATTTCCGAGAGATCCTTATATGTGAAATTTCTATTCCATTCTAACCCCCTTTCATAAATCCAAGGAAAATCGAGGTTTTCAAGAACGTCTTTTTTAGTAATATTTGCAATCCAACAGAATCTATCCATTACCCTCAACCCTGGTCTTTTTCTTTCTACAATTTTCTTTGCCTCCGAAAAGGTACAGTTTCGACACCAGAGATATCTCTCATACCAATCTTGTTTGACTTCTTTACTTGTACCTTTAACCATTACATCCACGAAATTGAGAGTTAAATATCTGTTGACTTCCAAGAAACGTATCACTGACCCTTCGTGTCGTTCTTCCATATCTTTAAAAGTCATTCCATTCTCTTTCAGGACTTTCAACACAAGTTCTGGGGATGCCTCTGGATTCATCATGTAATAAACCAGACATATTCCTTCATCGTAATCTTCCGGCAAGTCCTGTTCTGGATCGAACCCCTGTCCATTGAGGTATTTATCACTCACTCTTGGGTTCGTCCTGTACATTTCTGGAATAAAGTTTGGATTTCCGAGTATTCCTATAAAGTTCCATTTGATTTCTGGGTGGTCTCTCATCATTTCCATTGTTATGTTTGGATTTTTTGATAGATCCATCATGTCCCAATCTTTGTCTTGGTTATCTAGAAAAAGGTCCATTAAGGAATACCTTTCCATTCCGGTGATAATGTTTCTCTTAAATTCTTGTGAATAAAAAAATCCTGAATTTGGCATTTTAAATTCTCTAACAGGAAACATTGGTTGTTTCTTTTCCTCCCGAGATGCGATAATTTCTTTTCTTGTTCGACTTCTACCGCGACCCATTTATTGGAGAGGAAAATAATTTTTAAAAATCATTTCATGTAAAATGATTTTGGGGAAATTCATACATGAGGGAAAGGGCTTGTACCTTTCGATACAAGCCCTTTCCCTATAGTTTCTTACAGACGAACCCTTGATTCTTTTTCAGAGTCGTTATCATCCCCAGAATCTTCATCCTCATCCCCAGCCTTTTGAGAGGATTTTTTTTCGAAAGATTCAGTTATAGGTTCCAAAGGGGAAGTTTTTGGCTCTTTTCGACCAATAGTAATTCGACACTCTTGACCAGAAGCTTGAAGTTCTTGAAAAAGCGCCATGGAATCAAAAAAGTCTGACCAAGAGAGTTCGAACTCGATCATTTCCTTTTCTGCCGGCTTTGGAACTGGTATTGGAATTTTCTCACGCTTTTCCTTTTCGTCCTCACCGGCATGCAAAAAAGTGCATTCGGAGTTTCGACAATTTTCAAAGTTGCGGCAGGAAAGAATACGAAGTTGCTCCTTTGTATGTGCGAATGTACATTCCTTGTTCTTGCATGCACCCATTCGTACACAGTATTTTGTGTATTTGTATCCCAAATCTGAAAGGGCGTCAGTTTCCTGTTTGGTTATTTTTACAACTGGCAGAGTTTCGTCAGGAAGTTCGTATTCGTCTTCCAAACTTTCCTTGAGATTATCTCCAGTGTGAAAATAGTAGCAGTTTCGGTTCTTGCACTTTTTGTCAAAACTGCACATAATTGGTCTCAGTTCCTTCCAAGAATGTGCAAAAGCACAGTCTCTTCGAAAACAAGAGTTGCGAAAAGTTCCATCAATATTTTTTTTGACCATGTGGCATGGCCTAGTACGATAAGAAATAGGTTTTTCAGTCATTTGAAGTTTTTTAAAATTTTTTAAAAAAATCATTTTGTTAAATTTGATTCGAATGGGAAAATCCCGTGTACCTTTTGATACACGGGATTTCCAATTTCTTTGATTATTTTCCCTCGGTATCTGAAGTATCCGAATCATCCGAATCTTCAGAATCATCAGAGTCGTCAGAGTCGTCCGATGAATCTTTATCAGATTCTCCAAGAAATAGAGATAAAACGTTTGTCGCATTTTTCTTTGTTAGTTCAGTGATATCTTTCGAATCATGAATTTTTTCCGTAGTTGTCAGATAAAAGACAGGAACATTTAGTTTCATCTGTTTCAATCCCATGACAAACAAAAAAGATTCAGCACTTGAAGAATTAAATATTGCAAAATCAACGTCATCAACCTTTAACTTTTTAGAGTATTTCACACCTTTTGCTTTCCAAACCTTTTTGTTTAAAATCTTGTTTAGTTCAGAAATCGAACTTTTTGTTCCAAGAACTTTAATCTCGCGTACCATTTCGTAGTTTAAAAATAATTTTAAAAAAAATCATTTTGATTCATGGATGGTTGAAATCAAAAAATTCGAATTTTTCCGAGTCTTTGGGTTTTCTATTCAATAACACTTTTGATTCCATCCAGCAAATCTTTTTCCGAATTAACATCCGCCATCGCATGTTTTTGATATTTCATTCCATGTGGCCAATCTGTCAGATAAAGTCGATCGAAAAACAGAGCTCGAAGTTTTGTGAGAAGATCGCTGTAAATAAAAACTACTGGAGTTTCAAACCTCTCGTTTTCTGTGAGAGTACCATCGTCGCTCATGGCTTCGATAATATCACCATTTTCGTGACAAATATTAATCGTTAAAAAATCACATTCGGACAATTTCCCATCAGACCTTGGAACTAACGCTTTCGTTCCATAATTTATCAAGAGTTCCTTTGCCTTTTCGATATCTGGATTTGTTCCAATAATAAGAACATTTTTAATTTTTTTAACCTTTTGTTCAACCTTTTCATCTCTCTCGACCTTTTCGCTCATTTCGTACTTGAAAATAATTTTAAAAAAAATCATTTTAACTGAGAAATACAACCAAAAATTCGAAAAGGAAAAACCTCCTTGTAATTTCTTACAAGGAGGTTTTTCCCATGGTACTCTACTTACTCGGAGGCGTCAGACTTTGTCTTTTTCTTGCTCGCTTTCTTTGCTGGCTTTTCATCTTCTGAATCTGAAGATGAACTGGATTCATCCTCAGAAACTTGCGGGGACTTTTTGGAAGATTCCTTGGATGTTCGGCGACTGGCAGGCTTTTTCGTTGCAGCCTTGCTGGGTTTCGCGGCCTTTGCGGGCTTTTTCTTTTCGTCCTCGTCTTCGCTTTCACTCTCCTCCTCGCCACTCGCTTCGTCTTCAGATTCTTGGAGTCTCTTTTTCTTTGCCTCCTCAAACACCTTCATCGCTGCCTTGTACTCTTCTTGCGCCTTGGCCGCTTGTTCCTTGAACGGTTTCTTTTCTTCAGACTTGAGCATCTCCCATTGACCCTTTGCGATGCGATCGATAGTTGTCGCGGTTGGCTTGCCATCTCCTTTGTAGTTTGCCTTGATTTCGTCCTTGACGGACTGGACGTAAAACCAATCTGCGGTATGAGGAGCCGAAGGTTCGCCAGGTTCCTTTGTCTTGCGTCCTCGAGGCTTCTTTTCGGTACTCGTTCGTGCCAGAGATTCCAGAGAAGGGCGCTTGTATCCCTCAAGTTCCTTTTTGTACTTTTCCTTTTCGATATCGGAGAGAGCCTCAAACTCGGCTCGTATTTCCTTGCTCGCTTCCCTCCAAAGTGCTGCGATAGCGGATAGACGTTCCTTGCCTTTCATGTCGGCGAGCTCCGATTGTTGATCGTCGTCGATAAGTCTCAGATCTGCCTTTCCAGCCAACTCATTACGAACCTCAGCGCTGAAAAGTTGGTATCCAGATGGTGCTCGCTTGGGTGCGTTGGGATCCTTTGGTGTCTTTGCGGAAAGAATCTCCCGAATGAGAGGAATGACTTTATCCTTGTTAAACTTTTTCGTCTCGGCAATAGAAGCGCGAATAGTGTCTGCGATTTGAGTCGCGAGATAGTTGATTTTTTCCTGTTTCTGTTCCTTAGTAGTCATCTTATTCACGAAACTATTGGAAAAGTTGGAAAAAAAATCATTTTGGATGAAAAATGCTGTTAGTGTACATGAATGAATCTCAGTGGGACATGCTTGGAATGTCCCTCTGAGTGTTTTCGGGTGTCCATTGAACGGGAAAACTCAAGTTCTAAGAGATTCGTCATGTCCGGTCCAGAGAGCATGTGGAGATGTCTGTTTGTTGACAGACCTGTCTAGAACCCCCTCCCATCCGGTCCAGAGAGCATGTGGAGAGGTCTGTTTGTTGACAGACCTGTCTAGAACCCCTCCCGTCCGGTCCAGAGAGCATGTAGAGATGTCTGTCTAGAACCCCTCCCGTCCGGTCCAGAGAGCATGTGGAGATGTCTGTTTGTTGACAGACCTGTCTAGAACCCCTCCCGTCCGGTCCAGAGAGCATGTGGAGAGGTATGTCAGATGGATTGCCAACCCTGTACTATCCCTCCCATCCGGTCCAGAGAGCATGTAGAGATGTCTGAACACGTCTATTCCTTTAACAGACCTGTCTGTTCCTTTAACAGACCTGTCTGTTCCTTTAACAGACCTATCTGTTCCTTTAACAGACATGTCTGTTAGTTTCAGCCATTTCGAGATATACATCCCAACCCATTTTTGTGTCATTTTCCATACGAAATGATTTTTTTTACAACTTTTCCTATAGTTTCGGGATCAAGATTATGCCAAAGAATATGGATTATGATTATGATGACGGGGAAGATGACCCCCAAAACTATAGCGACTGTGAAGGTTGCGAAGATTATGAGCTTTCCGAAGAGAAAGACGAAGAACCTGTTCCCATTACGGAGGAACATGACGAAGACTGCGCATGTAGTGAGTGCCGAGATCTACGTGCGATGAGACGGATCCAAGAGAAATACGCGATCCAAGATTTCCTTGATGCGACTGACGATATGCCGATGGTTCCAGTTATTCGGCCGACTGAAAAGGAAATGAACGACGAGCTGATTCGATTCATGAACTCGATTCGTGAGGAGAAGAGGCAAAAGGAGGAAAAGCGCCAAAAAGAGATGAAGGAGGAAATCTCAAAGTTTTGCCGGCGTCGCAAGGTGTTACAAACCGAGATTGACCAAGAGATGAACATTGAGGTCATGTATGCGATAGTTAGCGAGGAGAATCGTCTGGAATTTGAGAGATACCAACTACAAAAGGAACTCGAACTTGCAAAAGAGGCCGAGGCGAGAAGAAACGCAAACAAAAGGATCGAACCGGTACTGACTCCCGAAGAACAACAAAAGCTTCAAAAGCGAGAATTTCGAAAGATGCGAGCATACCAAGAGAAACAGAAAAGGCTGGTTGCAGAAGAAAAGGCCAAGGAAGAAGCTGCACGAAAACAACGACGAAGCGAGGCAAAGAAGCGCGCCGAGAAGAAACGCGCCGAACAAAAAGCTGCAGTAATCGTTCCTCGAGAGACTATTGTTCAACAACCCACAATCGAGGAAGAGGAACCTTGCGAGGAAGATATCGAACCTCTGAATTTGGCAGTTTTCACTCGCGCACAAATCGAGATTTCTCCAGCCGAAGACAAGACCAAGAAACCCAAGGAAGAGTGGAAAACTGTTGGACGCACACTCAAAACAAAGTCTCTCGACGAATTTCTCGCGCAAAATCCCAAAAAGACCGAACAAGAACAACCAAAGCACACCGGCAAAACTCAACTCTGCAAGTTTATCGGTACGAATCGCCAGTGCTTTAACGGAGATGCATGCACCTACGCTCACACTCTTGCGGAACTTTCACCGATTCCTTGCGACTATGGATCCAACTGTCGCAAAAAGACATACTGCTGCTTTCTTCACGACGAGGATATTCAGAATTACGTCTCTCGGTTGTTTCCCAAGTTTCGTGCGACACCAGTTTCTCGCAGGGTTTCATCCGAAAGCAAAGTTTCTGAAACCAAAACGTCAAAAGCATCTCTTCCGACCGACTACAAGCCTACCACAAAGACTTGGAATGTTCAGCGAGTCGAGACCAAGGTTGCAGAGGTCAAGGTCGCAGAAACTCCAAAGGTCGCAGAAACTCCAAAGGTCGTAGAAACTCCAAAGGTCGCAGAAACTCCAAAGGTCG
>JACCDN011054917.1_pt1 | contig 16130 bp, 17 predicted proteins | sample 7441691 | NCBI WGS metagenome assembly JACCDN01 (sample SAMN15323439, study PRJNA562643) | freshwater metagenome | isolation source: river surface water | place: USA:Blue River Watershed | collected 2017-08-16
GCCCCACTCTACATATAATTGATATATTCCTAATACTAACTCTAATTGTTGCTATACTTCATTCAAAGATCCACGAAATTATTAAGTATGTATTTATACTCCTTCCACTTCTGACTTATACAATTATTCATATTATTGCCCACCCAAACATTAATACATTAATTAGTAGCTCTAGACTCTTTCTAGTTGTTTCTCTTCTCGTACTACTCTACAGCCATATTAAGATTGGGATATTAAATAAACGAGCTGTATTTATTACCATCATCTCTACACTTCTAATACAAGTAATAATTTCAATATTTCAGTTTCTTTTAAAAAGAGATTTAGGGTTACAATTTTTAGGTGAATCAACAATTCTTGCCGGAACTATTAATTCTAGTTTTGTATCATTTTCTTTTGGTGAATATTTAAGAGCATATGGAACATTTCCACATCCTAATGCTCTGGCTGGTTTTGCACTTGCATTGGTTATGTTTTCATTCAAAGTATTTAATATTAAAGATTGGAGATTAATATTAATATCTTTGTTAGCAATTATAATTACAATGCTAACACTTTCTAGGCTTCATATTGTTCTTCTTGGTATATTTCTACTTATTCAAACTCTAATGTATTTAAAAGATAGGTATTTTTCATTCTTTCCTATACTTCTTGAAAGATTTCTATCACTTGGTGGTAATTCTGTGAGTATTAAGGAGAGGATTATCTTAATGAATGAATCATTTAGAATAATAAAAGAGAACTGGGTATTAGGAGTTGGTAGTGGAGAGTTTGTTAGATATTTAGATAATAATGTGAGGACAAATTCTAATATTTCACTGTTTCAACCTGTTCATAATATTCCTATGTTAATTATTACTGAACAAGGTATATTTGGAGCATTAACCTATCTTCTATACTTCCTGTTTATATTGTTTAGGAATAACAGCGGGATATTACAAATATCTATAATATTAGTGATTCTTGTCTCTATTGGGATGTTTGATCACTACCTAGTTACCCTACCACAGGGGTTAATAATCTTTCTACTCTTCCTTCTTTAGATATAGAGGGATTATGGAATTCAAATTCTTTTCCTTCTTCATCCTTAATTATTACTAATTCTGCTGTATATTCACCTAAAATATTCTCTGAAGGGATTTCAAACATTCCTGCAAACTCTGCCCCTATTATTCTTGTGATATTAATCTCTTCTAGTGTTAAAAAGTATGTATCTAATAGCATCAAAATTACAATTCTAATATCTTCACCCATGCGTGAAAATGCTTCGGTTAGTTGTTGGGGAGTTAAGGAGGTATTCATAATGATGGGGAATTTATGCCTGTACTATCTTGAGGATAATATAGCCTAGGTACATTGCAACAATTATCCCTCCAGATACTTTACTCAATGTTTTATGCTCACCTAATAGTTTCATTTCGGCAAGTATACAAATGAGAATTACGAAGTTAAAAATAGTTGTGAAATACAAATCTGATACAGCTTCTCCAGTTAAAGGAATATTATGAAATATTGCAGGAAGTCCTGCTCCAAGTCCGATGTTAATTATATTTCCACCAAAAACATTACCTAAGATAATGTCTATATCGTTTCTCTTTGCTGCTTCAATAGAAGCTACAATTGTTGGAAGTGAAGTACCAACACCAACTACAGTTAAACCTACGATATATGATGAGATTCCTAAGTATGATGCAACAACAGGTGCTGAATATACTAAAGCAATAGCAGAAGCTACAAGTGCAATCAATCCAAATACGATTAGGAATATACTCTTTCCTTGTGAAGATTTCACTTCAAGCTTTGCGTCTACTTCAGACATCTTTACTTTTGTTTCTGTTCTTTCTCTTGAAGCGTATTGGTAGATAATGAAGGACACGGCTACGTATGCTACAAGTATCATAAATCCTTCAAATGTAGAGATATTCATATCAAATCCAAAAACTGTGAAGAGCGCTAGAAGAGATAGGTATAGGGGAATTTCTTTCTCAAAGACTTGGTATTTTGTAACGATGTTAGTAATAAAGGCAGGAAGTCCTAATGCAAGTCCTAGGTTTACATAGTTTGTACCTAACATATTACCTACTGCAATTTCCATTTGCTCTGGTGAAAATATCAATACAACTAAGTTAACGGCAATACTTGGAAGTATTGTTCCAAAAGCAACAATAGTTGACCCAATGATAAGTGGGCTAAGTCCTGCTTTTTGTGCAATATTGATTGCTCCATCAAGCATCCATTTTGCAGCTACTACTAAAAAGTATAAGCTAGCAATTAGTATTAAACTATATATTAAAAAAGTTTGCATAATGTTTTAAACCCGCCATTATATCAAATTGTGCTTATTTGTCGAGCCTAATGCTTACTTATTTGCGTATGCTTCTGCTTTATATTTTTCAATAACGTCAGTTATCTGTTTTATTGCATCATTAACATTTTCTGCTTTGATCATTCCTCCTGCTGAGGCTTTATGTCCATTCCCATTTAGTTTAGAAGCAAATACCGTTAGATCAATTAAATACATATATGATCTAAATGATATGGTATAATTTCCTTCGCCTTTCGGTTTTACAGTGAATCCCCAAAAAGCTTCTCCGATTGACTTTAAGTATGTTTGTACGAACATGTTGTTGGCAACGCTATACTCAATATCCGTTATCTCTTTAGAGTTTTTATAGAACTCGTCTGAGATATATGTGTAAGTATATTCTTCGTTTGTCTGTAGATTGTTTAAATACTCCTTATGAACTTTAAGTTGGTTTACAGTTACTCTATTCAATGACCCTCTAACTTCATCTATACTACCACCAGCTTCAAGGAGCTCTGCTGTAATTTCAAATGTCGATCGAATGTCTCCCTCTTTTTTTAAATATCCAAATGATCCCGTATCCCCCACTATTCCTAATAGTAGCTCGTTTGCAAATCCTTGATGAGGTGTTAGCTCCATCTCTTTAACAAAAACTTTATAAACCATTTCTGCGCACGAACTATCTTGATCGTTTAATTTTAGATTTACATTATTAGTTTCAATAACTGTATGGTGATCAATCATTACTACTGTTTTCTCTTTTGACAGTCTCTCAAATTCTGAAGATATATCACTTTGTGAAAGCCTTATGGTGTCTCCAATATCAAGGATTATGACAAGGTCAGCCTCAAACTTTTCAATTAGTTCTTTTGTCTCTTTGGTGCCAATCAAAGACACATCAATTAACTTCTTATACTGGTCTAGAATTGCCGCCTCTACGTTCCCAACGATCTCTTTTTGTGGGAAGTTCTTTCTTAATATGTTTAGAGTGAATGATAAGGTGGAAATAGCGTCTGGATCTGGATGTGAATGGGTTAATAGTAGAATTTTTTGTGAGTTTTCTATTAATTCTTTAAGCTTGGAAGTTTCTTCTCTCATTTTGATATAGTGATATAATAATTGTTAATATTATATTACCAAACACAAGATCATGATAGTTGTAGATATGGAGACATCTGGCAATACTTTGGCAACATGTGCTGTTGTTGAGTTAGCGGCATTAGATTTGAATAATCCTAGTAATGTTTTTTCAGGAAAGTGTAAGCCATTTGAAGGCGCTGAAATATTACAAGAATCATTAGATATGATGGGACTTCAAAAGGAAGACTTATACTCTTCTGATCGTGTAAGTGTAGAAACTCTTTTTAATGATTTCATGAAATGGATGGAACCAATCGAGGATAGAACTTTTGCAGGTGCTTATGTAGGGTTTGATATAGCTATGTTTAAGATTCAGACACAAAGAATGGGGATATACTTCCCTATTGGTTACAGTGCTATGGAAATTAATTCGATAGTCTATGCATGGGCTAAAAAGAACAATATTGAGATAGCTTTAAAAGAAAAGGGAATTTATGCAGGTATCAGTAGTACACTAAAGCATAATTATGTCGGTTTAAGTATTGAGAGAAAATCTCATACTGCCCTTGAAGATGTGAAGCTATCAGCAGAGATTATAAATAGAATATTGTATGGAAAGAATCTTTTGGAAGAATATAAACAATTCCCTCTACCAAATAACTTTATACCTTTAATATAGATGAAACCATCAAAACAAAGTTTACAAAGAAGTTTTAGAATTGCATTTAATGGAATATTTAGAGGATTATTGTATGAACGAAATTCTAGAATACAGCTAATTGTAGCTATCGTTGTTATTACCCTATGTTCTTTTTTAGATATAAGTAAGACGGAGTACTTAGTTATCATTGGACTTTGTTTCTTAGTTATTCTATTAGAACTAATAAATACAAGTTTTGAAAAACTTCTTGATGTTATATACCCAGATCACCATCCTGAAATTGGTTTAATTAAAGATATTATGTCTGGAGTTGTTCTTCTTGGAGCGCTCTTCTCCGTCGTTGTTGGGTTTGTAATCCTTACACAACCTTTTCTTAAATTCATATCTATTACATTTGGAATATCACTATGAAAATAGTTGAATATGAGCAAAAGTATGAAAAGGAATTGATTGAGATGCTTGAAGGAATTCAAGATTTTGAGAGAAAGATCTTTTCTGAAAGAGAAGAAGGAAAGAAGCTGGCAACTAATTGGTTGAAGAAGTATGAACCGAAGAAAAATAACGAGTATATATTAATTGGATTGATTGATGAAAAACCAATGGCGTTTGTATGGTCGTACTATTCAACAGATGAACTAAACTCCCCTACTTCCAAGTATTTATATATTTCTGACTTGTTTATTAAAGAAGAATTTAGAGGTATGGGTTATGGATCTATACTAATTCATCTCTGTGAAAAGAAAGCTAAAGAGTTGGGAAATATAAAAGGTAGTTTCATCTCAGTTCTTGCAAACAATATTGATGCATTCAATGTTTACAAGAAGAATGGTTACAATGAAAACGAAATTACACTATACAAGGAATTTTAAAAAGTTAATTCCTCTTGTTTCTTTCCTAATAGCTTGTCGTTCCAGAATTTGATGTATTTAGGTTTAATGACATACATTCCACTGGTTGTTATCTTTTCTAATGCTTCTTTTGGATTAATATTCCAGTCTGCAAACTTTTCAAAAATACATTTTGCGCCAGTTGCCATCGCTTTTAAGTCAGTTACAAGCTCGCATGTTCCTGTTGCTTGTATTGCGATCCTATCTTCATCATTTTCTATGTTATACCAAGCAACTGTATATGCAATCTTACTATCCTTTTCAATGTGTTGTGAGTGTTTTGCACTTCTTTTTGACATGAAGTACATATTTAAATCATCATCGACTCCGAAGTATAGATTTGCAATCCAAGGAGCTCCGTTTTCATCAATTGTAGCAACAGTTACCAATTTCTTATCTTTTAAAAACTTTAATACTTCTTCTTTCATTGGATTGTTCTCATTATTTTAATTTTAGAAGGATATAGCTTTTGGATATTCTCAAAGTCTTTTATATCTTTGGTTATTATTGTATCGCAAAAATCGATAGCACTGAAGTATTGAAGCATATCCTCATAATCTTTATATCCAGTATCAAAGGCAAGTTGAATAGGAACGTTTGATAATGGGATTATATTTAGCTTCTGTGAGAGTTTGTGAATTGCATTCATTTGCATCGTATTTGGTTTAATTTTTAATATGTAGACTGCTATATGAATAGAAAGAGCAGAAGTATATACAATACCTTTCTGAATCTCTCCACTAAGTTTGATTATTTCTGAAATGGTAGCTCTTTTGGAAATTAAGTCTATTAAAATGTTAGCATCTAAAAATATTCGATTCATTTCTTTCCATACTTTTTATCTAACTCTTCGTGATATAGCTTTTTATATGTTCCATCTTTATCTAGGCGGTCTTTAATCTCTTTTGGTATTGATTGGCTGATTTGATCTATTAGTTCCAATATTTCTTTTGTTGTACTCTTCTTCTTTTCTAGTTTAACTTCATAGCTACTAGGAATGAAGTATGCAAGAGATTTACCTTTCTCGGTGATTTCGTAAACTTGGCCATATGACAAACTATCTTTCAGTTGCGAAAGGTTATGTCTAAAGTCTCTCAAATTTATTTTTGTATAATCTTTGTTACCCATGTTCAACATCAAGTTTAACATGGGGTCGTCTCTACTTCAATATGGAATTCAGTTTTGATATATGGGGAATTACTTTAGTGCCTTTTGGTACTTCTCCTTGGCTGTAGACCTTCCATGCCCCTACTCTTTTTATCCATACTAAGTTTCTAAAGCCTTCGTTATAACTTGAAATTATATCTCCATTAATATTGTCCCCTACTACAATAGTACTCTCTTTTTTGGCTTTGAGCTTGTTTAATCCTTTAACCCAGTCTTTTCCTGTTTTAGCCCTATTTGTATCTACAATTTCTATATATTCAAAGTATTTTAAGAGATTAGTTACTTCTAGCTTGAAATGTGTCCACTCTTTTGAAGCATGTGTTACAAGTCCTATCTTTATACCATTTCGTTTAAGGCGTTTTAGAAGAGTTATGACTCCCCTCTTTCTTTGTGGCTTACGTTTATATATTCCAAGAAAAATACCAGTTATCTGATCTTTTATACTTTTGGAGAGTTTATACCTTTTCTGTATTTCTGAAATGGTGATTGCCCAAGTTTTCATTGGGTTAACTTTAGCTTTCCCATACGAGTTGATTATCTCTTCATCTACAAACTTTTTAACGTCTTTATACTTATTTCCTGTCTCTTTAGATATCAATCGTATTGCCCTTCTAATCTCTTTTGTGAAGAGTTTATGTGTACTAATTAGTGTATCGTCTAAATCAAAAAGTACTGTATCAATTTGCATATTTCTTTATATATTCTTCTACATTAAATTTTCTCTTGCATCCATTATAGTTCATATACCTAATTTTGCCGAAAATATGTCTTTGCGTCCACGCTCTATCATGTACTCCCCCAATACACCAAGCTATACCTGTATATCCGTTTGGGTCTCTTCCATCTAGTTCATACTTATCATTTAGAAATATTGCATATTCAAGGGCTTCTTCAGGGCTACGGGTCCATTCAAGTATCTTCTTGCCCCAATACATTCGCACATATCCGTGCATCTTTCCGTATTTTACCATTTGGGTTTGAGCTGCATTCCATAATTGATCATGTGTTTTGCTCTGTTCTAGTTCATCTAATGTATACACATACTCTCTCCTATCATTTCTATGTTCATTAAGTGTGTTCTTTGCCCACTGTGGAAATCCATCAAAAGTATCGTAGTTTTGGTTGTAGTAACAGAAGTTATCACTTAATTCTCTTCTAACAACAAGCTCTTCTAGAAAACTATCTCTTTGTTCAGATTGAGGTAGTTTAGATATTTCTAGTGCTATTCTTTGCGCTGAGATTTGTCCAAAATGTAGATATGGCGACAAATTTGATTGTCCATATATATTTGGATTATTTCTCTCTGAGTATCTTTCTATGCTTAAAATGAACTCCTTTAAAACTTTATTTGCTTGCTTTGCTCCGGGTGTTGGTAGATTAAGGTCTAAAGGTAACAAATGTATCACACTCCTAGCCACCTCTTTGTTTTGTTTAAATCTCTCAATTTTTGGAAAATCTGTTAAATATTTAGGAAGAAGTTTGTGAATTTTAGGTCTGATTGTATATGCTCCATATTCTTGTTTGTCTGATGTTACCCAAACAGGAATGATATTGTGGGCATCAACTACTTCAAAAGGTATTTTAATTTGTTTTGCTATTTCTTCTTTCCACTTTCTTGGACTTTTAAGTGGTGAGAAGTCACTTATTATCCCCCCCACCCTATATTTCTCAATATATTTAGGTATTTCTTTGACAGGATTACCTTGTATAACATCAAAGTGGATATTTAGATTAAAAAGGTCTTCTGATACCTCCTCTAAACCTTTTAACATCCAAGCGTAGTTTCTATCTGGTGTATTTAAATATTTAGGAAGCTTACAGAAAACAACTCTTAACACTGTTTTATGCTTGATAGCTAGCTCGTAAGCCCTTATTAAAGCCCAGTTATCCTCTACTCTTTGATCTCTACTCATCCAATATATAATTGGACCGGATATATATTCAGAGTTATTAATGAAAAAACATCTATTAATCATTTGAGAAGCATGCCTACTGCATTTGTAGTTTCTCCTAGTCCAGAACTTAATCTTGAATATATTATTACTAATATGAAGGCTACAAGGATACCTAATACACCAATTAATATGTTTATATACCATTTATCTTCTTTTCTATACTTCTTTAGAAGGAAATATATTATTAGTGACATTACGGCTCCCCCTACTCCTAACATTCCGTAAATTACAGCAACAATATCTTGGAAGTTCTGTGCGTTTTTATCCATTACAAATGAATAGATTAGTAATAGTAATGGGAAAAATAATACTTGGAGATAGTTCATAATAGTAATATAAATTTATACTACATGTTAACATTTAGGATTTAGTAGGTAAATGTTAATTCTACTTTCTTAAAATCTTTTCCATTGATTTTCCTCTTGCTAATTCATCAATTAGTTTGTCTAGGAACCTAATCTTTTGCATCAGTTTATCTTCTATTTCCTCTACTCTATATCCACATATTAGTCCTTTGATAAGGGATACATTTGGATTAATTTGAGGTGCTTGTTTAAAGAATGTTTCAAAATCAACTTCATTTTCAATCTGTTTTTGAAGAGTTTTCATATCATATCCAGTTAACCAACTGATTATTGTGTCTACTTCTGCTTTAGTTTTACCTTTTCTTTCAACCTTAGTTATATATAGTTTATATATACTTGCAAATGAATACTTAAACATTCTTTGGTTATTTTTATCTGTCATACAATGGTGAGAAAGTAAATTTAGTTAAAAATCGCTAGCGGTACATATGGGTTTGGAACCCAAAATGGTTTATAAATATCTCTGAAAAGCTTTGCTTACAGTCTTATTTAGATAATCATATTTAAATTTAAAGATATCTTTTACTGAGTCTGGATTTTGTAGGAGATACTTTTTTGTATAGATATAATCTTGTAAATAGCCTTTTCTTCTAAAATAACAGACTCCTTTAGTATTATAATCAGTTCCTAAAAAAGTTTTTATACAAGAAGTCCAAGCATCATCTGTTTTATAATCATCATCTTTTAAATAATATATATTTATGAGTAATTCATATAAATCTCTAAAGTCTCGCTTTGTTCCATCCAATCCTAAGACAAGTCCAATTGACATAAAGCTAATATATTGGTCTGGTTTGTTTAAATTCAATACTGTTTCAACCAATGTTGCAAGCCCTTCTTCTGAGGTATTGCTAAAGCAGTTTCTTTTTAGAATTCTTAAGGTTGCATTTCTATCGTTATTTTGTTTGCGTTGAACATGGACACCAATCTCATGTGGGATCAATCTTTGAACTCGTGCTGATGAGTATTCCTTGTTATTTGGGATATACACTCTCTTTGTACTCGGGTCTATTGTAAATCCTTCATAATCTGGATGGATTTCAACTTGCCATTTCTCATCAATATTATATTCGATTAACGCGTTTGAAAAGATCTTTCTCATCTCTTCTGAATTGAACTTCTCACCTGCTGGTATATTAATTTCTCGCTTTGTTATAGATTTAATCTCCGTAATGGTTTCTATGCTCAAAGGTTTATTAATTATACTCTCAATATCTAGAGCCTTTTTCTTATCGTATTTGATATTAATGTTTTCACCTAAATACTTAATTGATTTCTCGTATTTAGAAATACCTTTTCTTTCTTTTAATAACTTTTCAAGTCTATATAAAGAATAGTTCCAAATATCAGTATCGTAGTCTCCGTAGAAAGTTCTGTTTACATTAATGAACTGTTCCCAATTACGTGTACTTGAAGCAAGTATCATATCAGCAGTTAGTTGCTGCTTTTCTAATGCGTATATGTATAAATCTTTGTAATCTTTTTGGATTTTATTTGCAATTGATACTCTCTCTTTATTTAATAGATTTAACTCTTTGAAATCCATTGTAATATTTGTTGTTAATCCGGGATTTCTAACCTCGTTACTTTCAAACTTTACTCTTTGTTCTTTTTTGATAGCACTATCCGTGGTATATGCATTGAGCGTAGAAAGTGCAGGAAAACCGTGGAAGACTTTTTTATATATTTCAGAATCAGGATATTCTATCATTATATGAATTGTACCATATGGGGGTTTCAACATAGAACCAGAGAGTACTAAAAAATATCCTGAAAATGGTTATTCTTATCCACAGGCTAGTATTTATGAGAGTCTGCTTTTTAGAGGAAAATAACTGAATCCCCGTAAAGGTTTTTGATGATAATTTACGGTACTTGTAGGAATATATGAATTATGGCGGAGAGGACAGGATTCGAACCTGCGGTACAGTTTGACCCGTACGAACGCTTTCCAAGCATTTCCTTTCGACCACTCAGGCACCTCTCCATTAAACATGGAGATTATATATTAATAATAGGGTTTAATAAATATATACTACTCTTTTACAACTTCCTGAATGTTAATGAATAGTCTACCTTGTGCACTTGGGAAATGCTTTAACCAATCTGGGAAATATGTAGGTGTAAACTCTACTGTATTCTCTTTATCAGTTAGTTTGATGGCTTTAATTATATTATTACCATCTACCCAACTCTTTCCTTTCAATTGACTTACTAAAGTCTCTTTATTTATATCAGGTTGAATATTAGATGACGCTTTTACTGTTACCTTAATAGTATCTTTCTTAATATCCGATACTGTAATTTCCTTATTCAAATTCTCTTCAAGTTTTAATTCGTCTGATGATGCTCCATCAAATAGGCCTTTTGCTTTTGCTGCATCTGTTAGCATTGAAGCAATTGAATTATCAATTGCACTCTTCTGGTAGAACAATGCTGTCGTTTTTGTTTTAATTGTAACGTTAACAGTATCTGCTTCAGCACCTACTGGTACATCTGAATCAGGATCTCCATCAAGGTTACTTACAATACTTTTACTTATTAATTCCCAAGTTCCATCATTCTTCTCAGTTAAGGAAGATTCCGCTTCTTTTACTAAATTCTTTTTAAGATCATTTACTACTTTATCTAAATCGGCTTTAGAAAATATTACATATGGAGTTTTAGATCCACCTTCAAAGGCTGCGGAATTGCTAGCATCCATTTGTTTTGCGCCTTCTGTCGTAGTATACCCATCAATGGTAAATACTTGTCCGGCTGCTAGATTATATTCTTCACCAACAGCAAGTGCTCTAACAGGTGCGTCAACTATTATGTCTCCACCCTCTCCTACTGTTGTATCAGCTGTAATTTCAAATTTAAGCCCTGTGTTTGATGTTATGGCAGTTCCTGATTTTACAGTTGTACTTTGTCCTCCGTTAAGCGCAAACCCCCAGAACTTTAATGTTACTACTCCTTCTGCTTTAGTTCCTTTAAATCCTGTCCCTGTTGCTTTTGTACTATTACTTGCACTCTTATTTATTTCTTCTTTTTTAACTGGAACTTTACCTTCCTCTAGGTTAAATTCTGTTGTTTTAATATCTCCCGCAAATGTTTTATTTACTTCTACTCCCTTACTCTCTACGAATATTGTTACTTTAACAAGTGGAAGAGTTTGGTAGAGTGCAAATCCAACAAGTCCTAGAACAAGAATTAATCCTAATACTATGTAGAGGATTAGGTTTCCTGCTTTTTTAGGCCAAGAGAATTTAGGAAATACAAATTTTGGTTTACTCATTTTCTTTTCTGTAAATACGTTATTATTAACTGGCTCTTTTTTAACTGGCGAATTCTTAAAACTCTTTCCTAGAAGTGAAGGTGCATTTTCATCTGGAATTTCTTGGTCTAGGTTTAAGAGTACGCCATTATCTTCTATTACTTTACTCTTTTTTCCCATTTCTAACTTTGATTTTTCTAATACTTCTTCTATCTTCTTTTGGAACTCACTCTTTTCCCCTCTATTTCTTTTATCTTGTATATCTTGTGCGATTAAATCTGGATCATAGGCTTCCTCTGAATTGATTACCTCTTCATTTGGAATTTCAACTGGAGGGGTAATAATTCGGCCTCTTTTTAAACTCTCTTTCTTTGTTCTAATTCTATCTTCCATGTTTTGCTCTGACTGCTCCCAGAATGTATCAATTATTGAGCCACTACTCTCAGTTACTGTCATTCCTGCTTCTTTAGCGTTTCTAACTCCAATTGGGTTTTGGATTATTAAGGCAATTAAAGGCTTTTTAAGGTCGTCTGCACTATCTTGTATTACCTTTAAGTTTATTGGACTAATTAGAAGATCAGAACTTTCAGCAAATGTTAGAATTATCCTATTTGCTTTCGTACTTTCGACTTCTTTTAATACATCTACAAGCTCGTCTTCTGGAGAGATTATTATTTTTTCTATTTCTAATGTGTTTTCTATCATTTTACTTGTTGTTTGCTACCTTATCCCAAGCAAATATTGCAAGAGAGGCTGGTGTTACATCATATATATTATTTAAATCTCCTGAGCTATCTTTTAGTCTGTCTAATTTTGATGGTGATATTAGTGTTACCTTTGGAACTGATGCAAAAGGAAGAAGTTTAGTCCATGGGAATTCCATTAATACTTCTTTTATCTCAGGAAGAAGTGCTCCACCACCACAAAGGTATATTTTTGATGGATATGTATCTACTTCTTTATACATTTCAAAAGCTGCTTTTAATGTTCTCATCCATACTTGAGAAGTTGGGTACACTACCTTTTTTACCTGGCTTTGAATACTTTTCTCTAAATCATCATCTGCATATTTAACTTTTCTTGATTCTGCATGTCTATAATCAATGTTTTGAGCTCTTGCTATTTCTTTGGTAAATACACGACCTCCAAATGCAAACATTTGCGTATCTGTTACATTTCCTTTTTCAACCACTGCTACATCTGTTGTACCTCCACCGATATCGATAAATATTGCTGAGAAGTCTCTATCTCGGGCTCCTGCAAATGCTCTTGCAACAGCAAATGGTTGAGATACTATCCCTATTAGCTCTAAGCTAAGTTGTTTTGAAATACTTTTTAGTGCTTCTATATATGTTCTTGGAGCAAATGAGGCATAGAAGTATAGTTTTACACTTCTCCCTTTAAGTCCAACAAGTGAGTCAACAGGCATTCCACCAATTTCCATTCCAGTTACTGTCATGTGTAATATTTCAATATCGTCTTGTGTGAGACCTGTTCTTAGAGCAAGGTCATCTTTTCCTGTCATTTGAATCTGACTGTTTACTCTACTAATTATTGATTTTTGCTCTTTTTCATCTACTTCTTTATCAAAGTTTTCTTCTCTTTCGTAGTTAACGATGATTGATACTCCTTGTATATATTCACCAGCTATTCCCATTACTACGCTTTTTGGTTTCTCTTCATCTTTTAATTCGTTTGTAATTTCTCGCATAGCTAAATTACAATTTTCGAGAACTGTGTTTAAGTTGGTAATGATTCCCTTGTTCATTGCGTTCTGCTGTTGGGTAATTCGGGAGACTTTTAGGACATCAACTCCTTGTTCGTTCATGTCAAAAAGGATTGCTTTAACAACCTCAGTACCAATATCAATGGCAACAGCTCTTTGTGGGAAAATATTCTTCTCTTTTGTGCTTAAAAATGGCAGTTTTAGCATATGTTTGAGTATATCATATTACTAATTTTTAATACTTACTTTATCTGTTACATACAATGCTTTCTTCTTTGCTCCTTTTCCTATCATCATTTCTGTTTGTGCTTGAACAAAAGGAAGGAATGAGAAGGTTAGCATATTTATTGTTATCAAGAAGGTTTCAACAAAATCCCAGAGGTGTCTTCCTATACTCCAATCTTTAGGAACTGGATATACTTTTCTTCTGAAGTATATGTTTGGGATATTAAGAAGCATGAGTGATGTCATAACTACACTTAACATTTTTGGAAGGTTGTATGCTGCTGAACTGTAGAAGAATTGATCGCTAAATAGGTTAAGAAGAGGAAGTGCTAGGGTTAGCATATATACTACTGTTAGGTAGAAGAGTCTATTCTCAAAGAGTATGTAGAGAATTTCTATTTTTTTGAAAAGAGGGATTGCCTTGTTCTCAAAGAGTGCTGCTAGTGTTATTGGGAATATTACAATTCCCCATCCCCATCTATACTGTTGTTTATACAATGATTGGTGAGTCTTAACTTGGGATTCATTTTCAACAGCATCATTATATGTTGGAAGGTAGACTTCAACCCCTGAGAAATTACCATTGAATCTAATTAATGCGTTCCAATAGAAGGCAGTATCATCATTTTGAATGTCAGGTGCCCAATATTCTGTATCGTGGATTGTTTTTAAGTTTGCGATGTATGCTGAGAATGTTTCAGCTGTTTTCTTTGAAACAATCCAGTTATGCATAAGTACCATGGTTAGAGTTGTTGAGAATATTCTAACTATTGGTGGTACTCTCCATATATTATTTCTAAAGGTATGAATTGCTGAAGCGTAAAACTTCTTTTCAGGTTCTGGGGTTGTAAAGTATTTGTATGCTATTGCTGAGAGGAATTTCGTATGAGGTCTCCAGTCACTATCTACAGATATTAAAAGGTATTTAGAAATATCTTCTTCTCTTTTTTGCAATACTTTTACATATTCTCTTGTTGCCCAGTTAATATTTGCACCTTTAACTCCCACTACTTCTCCTGCAATATTTGAAGGATGAACGATGCATAACATCTCTTTAAATTGATCTCCAAATTCTTCTTTTAATTTCCTAAATGAGTCTAATTGCTGATCTTTAAACTGTTCTTCTGTTGCAAGTATTGCTGTGATTTTTGAGGCTCCAATATCTGAACTTACCATTGCTTTGAAGCTCTCTCTTAGAAGACCATAATCTTCTTTATATGTAGGACATAGATATACATAGTTCAGCTCATTAAGTTGTGATGGGTATTCTTTTTTTAGCATTCCTACCCAATCCGTATTTATATCCCTACTCATCTTTGAAGTACTCAATACCAATCCATATACAAATCTAAAGGCTCTAAGAGTCCAGAACACCATGAGAAATGTTATATAGAAGACAAGTATTTCAGGTATTCCTAATACTGAAACAATTAATGGAGAAAGGATGAAGAGCCAAGTTACAAGTCCTGGTATAGATTCGTAGAATCTCCTTTTATGTTTAGGCGTATTTAACGGATATCCGTCAACCCTATCTTTAGGTTTAACTTCGTCCAGCGTAGCGTTGTCTCTGGTCAAAATATAGTCCATACAAAATCTTTTATATTATTGTTGGGATAATGATAGGTTCTCGTTCTGTCTTTTTATATATATGCTTTGCAACTCGTTTTTCAAGTTCTTCAACTAAAACATCCATCCTTTTATCTTTAAATCGCATCCACTCTCTATGTGTATCTCTAACTATTGTATCTATCTCTCTTAATAGCTGTTGTCCGGTTTTCATGTATATGAATCCTCTTGATACAAATTTAGGATTTGCTATTAACTGCTTTGTCTTTTGACTTAAGTTTAAGATTATTATGAACATTCCATACTCTGCTAATTGTTTTCTGTCTCTGAGTACAATATCCCCTACATCTCTAACTCCAAGTCCGTCAATTAGCATTGGCTTTGATTCAATATTTGTCCCCCTACTCCATCTAACTCCATCAAATTGCCAAACTACACCGTCATCAGTTAACAAAACCTTTTCAGGGTCATGTCCCCAAGACACATAGTTCTTTTTATTTTGATATCTAAATGTGAGGCTACCATGAACTGGCATTACAAATTTTGGTTCTATTAATTCATAGAATATTTTCATATCTTCTTTTAATCCGTGACCGCTAGCGTGTACTTCTTCTTCAGAGTTTTTTAGAAGATCAAGACCTTGTCTGATTAACCTGTCTGTCATTCTTTCAATTTTTGATACATTTTCTGGGATTTCAGAGGAAGACATAATTACAAGATCACCTTTTTTACCTTTAATGTCTTTATGTTCTCCAAGTGCGATTCTATTTAATGTTGCATATCTTTCAGCCTGTCCTCCTGTAGAAAGGATAAGTATTTTATTATCAGGAAACTTCTTCATGTCTCTTGGATCGATGACTAAGTCATCAGGAATATCGATATATCTTTGGTCTCTAGCTATTCCTAGGTTCATGACTAAACTTCTTCCGTTTACAAC
>JACCDN010964962.1_pt1 | contig 16128 bp, 11 predicted proteins | sample 7441691 | NCBI WGS metagenome assembly JACCDN01 (sample SAMN15323439, study PRJNA562643) | freshwater metagenome | isolation source: river surface water | place: USA:Blue River Watershed | collected 2017-08-16
ACCTTGAGCCATGCGCGTTTGACGCACCCGAGGCATGGTGGCGGGGTATCGCCGACTTGGTCATCTTGGACGAGCCCAACGAGTTGGCGTGGTCGGTGGACTACAAAACCAGCAAGTCTGCGCGCTACGCCGATGTGAAACAGTTGGACTTGGTAGCCACGGCTATCTTCAAGAAGTACCCCCAGATCAAGAAGGTCAAGTCAGCCCTGCTGTTTGTGGTGAGCAAAGAGTTTGTAAAGGCTACGCACCACGCAGAGATGGTGCCCAAATACATGGAGCAGCCGATGCGGGATGTTGCCCGTATCGAAGCAGCGTTAGAGAACGGAGTGTGGAACCCAATCAGCGGACCGCTGTGTAGGTTCTGTGCAGTGAAGCAGTGTGAGTACAACAGGAGTTAGAAGTGAAAAAAGAGCAGTGGTGGTTAGATTTTGACCATGAGACGTTTGAGAAATCGAAGAGCCCAGAAGAGTACTACGGATTTTTGAACGTACAAGTGAAGAACGATAACTGTAGTGGTGACAGCGCAGAAACTGTGGTTATCTTTGATACCGACGGTTTTGGTGGTAGCCATATAAAGGTGGAAGCGCATGGGTTTCCAGAGGACTACGAGTTCACCAGTGGCAAGATAAAACTTACGCTTTACGGCGGGTTTGAAGCCGACGCCTTTTTTACAGCGATGGAAAACCTAGTAACAGCGTACAAACTTAGAAAAGAAATTGGAGAGTAAAACCATGACCAACCAAGAAGCCGACACAGCCCTGATTTTGGAGAACGAGTTGACCCGCCGAGTGCGGGAAGTAGTGCGGGGTGTCGCCTACGACATTGTGCGCAAAGAGATGCGCGAAGAGTTCACAAAGCAGAAAGAAGCCATGCTGATGGAGGTCAGCATCACAGTTGGCAAACACCTGCGTTTGATCGAAAATGAGGGGCGCAAGCCGCTTTGGGAGGCGACCCCCGAGGAGTTCGGCTTGACTATTGAAAACCTCAACAGCCACATGATCGGAAAACCAGACGATGCCTTACGTGAACAAACCCCGCCCGTATAAAAAAGAATACCAACAACAGAAAGCTCGTGGTGAACACGAGACCCGCATGGACCGCCAGCGTGCTCGGAACGAGATGGATAAAAAAGGAATTGACCGCAAGGGCAAGGACATTGACCACACCGTCCCTCTGAGCAAAGGCGGCACCAACGCGCCGAGCAACCTAAAACTGAAAACCCCAAGCGCCAACCGTTCGTTCAGCCGCAACTCTGACCACACGGTGAAGGTGAATAAACCAAAGAAAAAATGACATTAGCGGAATATGACTGGCCTCGTCCCCACGGCTTCGAGCCATTCGCTCACCAGAAACAAACAGCGCAGTTCTTAACAACCAACAGGAAAGCGTTTTGTTTCAACGAGCAGGGTACAGGCAAGACTGCATCGGTTATCTGGGCAGTCGATTATTTGATGAAGTTAGGTGTAGTGAAGAGAGTGTTAGTGGTGTGCCCGTTGTCGATCATGCGCTCGGCATGGCAACAGGACTTGTTTAAGTTTTCTCTGCATCGCACGGTATCCGTAGCCCATGGTAGCGCCGCCAAGCGCAAAGAGATCATCAGGGCTGGTGCCGAGTTCGTCATCATTAACTTTGACGGCGTGCAGATTGTCAAGGACGAGATCATCAATGGTGGGTTCGACCTCATCGTGGTGGACGAAGCCTCGGCATACAAGAACGCGCAGACTGTGCGGTGGAAGACCATGCGCGACATTCTCAAGACGGTCAAGGGACTGTGGATGCTTACTGGTACGCCAGCAGCTCAATCACCACTGGACGCCTACGGCTTGGCCAAGCTCATCAACCCCAAGGGAGTGCCGCTGTTCTACGGGCAGTTCCGCGATCAGGTTATGGCGCAGATCACCAAGTTCAAATGGATTCCGAAGCCGACCGCCAAAGCCACTGTGCACACCATCTTGCAACCAGCCATTCGCTTTGAGAAGAAGCAGTGTCTTGACTTGCCCCCGTTGACGTTCGTTGATCGTGACGCGCCGTTGACCCCACAGCAGTCTAAGTACTACGCCATTCTCAAGAAGGAGATGCTGATCGAGGCAGCCGGTGAAGAAATCAGCGCGGTAAACGCGGCGGTGAAGATCAACAAACTCTTACAGATTTCTTGCGGCTCGGTCTACACCGACAGCGGTGAGGTGCTGGAGTTTGATGTGTCCAACCGCATGAACGTGGTGCAGGAAGTCATCGACGAGTGCAGTAACAAAGTGCTGGTGTTCGTGCCGTTCACGCACACAATTCAGATGCTGAAGAACCACCTGCTCAAGAGCGGCATATCGTGTGACGTTATTAACGGTGAAGTGCCTGTAAACCGCAGGACCGAAATTGTTACCAACTTCCAAACACAACCGACAACAAAGGTTCTCATCATTCAACCACAAGCGGCATCACATGGGCTTACCCTTACTGCCGCCGACACAATCATTTGGTACGCTCCCTGTACCAGCGTGGAGACTTATCTTCAGGCTAACGCACGCATTGACCGTCCCGGTCAGGTCAACCCCATGACCATCGTGCACATCTGTGGGAGTCAGACCGAGCGCAGGGCATACGCCATGTTGCGAGGTAACGTATCCAACCACCAACAAATCATTGATTTGTACCGACAAGAAATTTCTTCTGTAGATGTTGACAATGTCTAAAGTTGTGATATAGTCGGTTTCCCTTCAACCAACGGAGAGTTAGATGAGTGAAGAAAGTGAATTGGCCGAACGGCCAGACCTAGATCGGCTGACGTCGATTTATCTGAAGATTCGAGACAAACGCTCGGAACTCAAGCGCGAGTTTGAGAACGAAGACAAAGACCTCGAAGAGCAACAGAAGATGCTCGCAGAGCAAATGCTGGAATCATGCAAAGAGCTCGGTGCCGACAGCATCAAGACACCACATGGGACGATCATTCGTTCGGTCAAGTCAAAGTACTGGACGGGCGACTGGGATTCTATGTACACCTTCATCAAAGAGCACGACGCGTTCGGCTTGCTTGAGAAGCGACTGCACCAGACCAACATGAAGGACTTCCTTCACGAGAACCCCGACGTCATGCCCATGGGCTTGAATGTTGAAAACGAGTACACCATCGTCGTACGACGTGCTAAATAACTGGAGAAATGAAATGAGTGACCTATTTGGATGCGCGGTTGAAACCGTCAAATACGACTACGAAAAACACACGGGCCACGTATATGTGCCTATTGGCAACTGCACAGATATGAAGGGAACTATTGAGTTCTTTAAGAACGCTTTTCCTCACGTCGTGCACATCATAACGTGGTGTGACTGGGAACTTGATACACAGTATGTCATCCACAAGGGTGAATGGATTGCAATTTAAACGGAGAAACTAAATGAGTAACATCGCACTTTTGAACCAAGACCTGCCCGACTTCCTGCAAACTGCTGGCGTCAGTGAATTAACCAAAGCCCTCGCTGGCAAGACTGGTGCCAAGCGCATCGTGCCTAAGAACGGCATCTTCCGCAAGATGGTCGGCGGCGAAGAGATGGGTAAAGTCAAGGGAAACCTCGACGTGGTGATTGTGAACGCATCGCCCAAAGTTGGCCGCATCTTCTACGCGAAGGCATGGACACCTGATGCCGACCCAAGCGCACCTGACTGCTTCTCTAACGATGGCGTGTCTCCTGATGCTGGTGCTAGCGCACCCCAAGCTAGCCGTTGCGACACATGCGCGCAAAACATCAAAGGCTCTGGCCAAGGTACCTCGAAGGCTTGCCGCTACTCACGCCGCATCGCTGTGAACTTGGTGGAAGATTTTGGTACTTCTTTGGAAGGCGAAGTCTATCAGTTGAACTTGGCATCGAAGTCATTGTTTGGTGAAGGCGTCGGCGACAACTCGCACACCTTTGAAAACTACACCAAGTACTTGGCCAACAACGGTAAGAGCTTGGACTATGTGGTGACCACATTGAGCTTCAACGAGAACAACGACAACCAGTCTGTCTTGTTCACACCTGCGCGCTTCATCAACAAGCAAGAGTACGCAGTGACGAGCGAAGCCGCTAAGAAACCAGAAACCCAAAAGCTGGTGACCATGACTCCATACCAAGCTGACATGGCTGGTAAACAACAAGCACTCGCTGCACCTGCTGCCGCACCCAAAGCGGAAGAAGCAGTGGCCGAGCCGACCAAGCGCGAAAGCACTAAAGCTGAGAAGCCAACCCCAACTGCCAAGAAGGGTTTGGACGACGTGGTCAAAGCTTGGTCTGACGAGGAGTAAGCATGAGCTACGGATACAGCCACCGACTCGTCGAGGCCAACAAAGCGGCTGACAGCAAGTCGTGGGGCGTACTCCTTGGGCGCAAGTGCATCGAACTCGAAATTCCTGTGGACGTTATTGCTCGAAGAATGGATGTTAGTCGGGCAACAATTTACAACTGGTTCTGGGGTACCACTACCCCAAGCCGGTCCCACTGCGAACAGATCGAGCGTCTGATTCCTCGCCTCAAGAAACGAAAATAAATCCGTGCATTGACGGGGGCTTCGGCCCCCAGCTTTGCCGTCTCCAAAAGAAACAGACATGTCCAACTTTGACTTACTCGACACCGTGCTGCCCCCCGAGGGACGGTACTGCGTGTTTGGCTATGGGAAGTATCCGGACCAAAAGTTTTACGACACAAGAGAAGAAGCACAAGCCCAAATCGAGCACTTAGTTGCCAACAAGTTTGACGTGTATTTCGGGTGCGCCAAGTTCGGCCCACTTAACAACCGCAAGCACGACAACGCACAGTTCTTCAAAGCACTGTGGATGGACATTGACTGTGGCCCGACCAAGGGAGTTCCCGATGAAAAAGGCAAGATTGCTGGATACCTGACACAGCAACTTGGCCTAGACGCGCTAAAAACATTTTGCAAAGCTGCGGGCCTGCCCCGCCCCATCTTGGTTAGTTCTGGCTACGGTGTGCACGCATACTGGCTGTTGGATGCGACCATTGATCGGCGTGATTGGCAACCGCTGTCGAGCCGACTGCGTGAGTTGTGCGTTGAAAACGGGTTGATTGTTGACGCCTCTGTGTTTGAAGCTTCTCGCGTATTGCGAGTGCCCGGAACATACAACTTCAAAAAAGAAGAACCGATGGAAGTGACTGTGCTCAACGAGCACACGCAAGTCCTGACCTACGACCAGTGGAAAGAGCTACTCGGCGCGCCCGACCCAGTCGATGAGCTGCCTGATTTCTTGCCGACCATCAGCCCAATGATGGAAGCCTTGATGCAAAACAAGGTGAAGCGGTTTAAGAACATCATGATTAAGGCAGAGAACGGTTGCCAGCAACTCAACTACTGCTACCAAAACCAAGACTCTATCGAGGAACCCCTGTGGCGTTCAGCCCTGTCGATTGCTGCGTTCTGCGTGGATAAAGACAAAGCGGCGCACATGATGTCAAGCCAGCACCCGAACTACAACCCAGCCGAGGTTGACAAGAAGGTAGCCGAGCTGATTGCAAGCGCGGGGCCACACCACTGTGCCACGTTCGAGAAGCTAAACCCAAGCGGGTGCGCTGGCTGCCAACACAAAGGCAAGATCAAGTCGCCCATCGTGCTCGGCATCGAAATCGCGCAGGCCGAGGTGGAAGACGGTGAGTACGTGGTGGAGATGCAGGTTGAAGATGGAATCCAGCCTGATGAAGATGGAATCCATGAGAAAGAGTACTACCGTATTCCAGAGTACCCATTTCCTTTTTTCCGCGGCGCCAAGGGCGGTATCTGGCGCAAGTCAGAGAGCGACGAGGACGAACCAGCGCTGGTGTACGAGCATGACCTGTATGTGGTCAAGCGCATGAAAGACCCCGAGATGGGTGAGATTGCGTTGTTCAGACTGCACCTGCCACACGACGGAGTCAAGGAGTTTGCAATTGCCGCAACGTCCATATCTACAAAAGATGAGCTGCGCAAGCAACTGTCACACCATGGTGTGATGGCGACACAAAAACAACATGAGCTGCTGGCGATGTTCGTCGTGGCTTTTATGAAGAACCTGCAATATGTGAGGAAGGCAGAAGTTATGAGAACACAGTTTGGATGGGTAGACAACGACAGCAAGTTCATTGTCGGCGACAGAGAAATCACAAAGGACGGGGTGTTCTACAGCCCACCCTCAAGCCACACGCAGTCATTCGCTGAAAAGATGGTGCCGACTGGCTCGTTCGATAAGTGGAAAGAAGTGTTCAACATGTACGCCCGTGAGGGTCTGGAGCCCAATGCGTTTGCCGCACTGACAGCGTTTGGTTCGCCCCTGTTGAAGTTCACTGGCTTGAGTGGCGCGATCATCAACGTCATTCACAAGTCGTCAGGCTCGGGTAAGTCAACGGCACTGTTTATGTGTAACAGCGTATGGGGCCACCCCAAAGAGTTGTCGTCCATGTGGAAGGACACACTCAACGCCAAGATGATGCGCCTCGGTATCCACAACAACCTGCCCAACACAATCGACGAGATCACCAACACGAGCGCCATGGAGTTCTCAGACTTGGCGTACAGCATCTCCCAAGGGCGGGGCAAAGACCGAGTCAAGTCGCACAGCAACGAGCTGCGTGCCAACCACACCAAGTGGAACAACATGACCTTGGCCTCATCCAACGCCAGCTTCTACGAGAAACTTGGCTCGGCAAAAAACTCACCCGACGGCGAATCCATGCGTCTGCTTGAGTACAAGATTGAGCCCAGCACAGCGATCAGCGTGGAAGAAGGTAAGCAGATGTTCGACCATCAGATGATGGAGAACTACGGGCACGCTGGTGACATTTACGCCGAGTGGCTCGTCAACAACTTGGAAGAAGCCGTCGGCCTGTTGCGCCAAATCCAAGCCAAGATCGACAAGCAGGTGCAGTTCACCGCACGGGAACGCTTCTGGTCAGCTATCGCCGCTTGCAATATCGCCGGTGGTTTGATCGCCAAGAGCCTCGGCTTGCACGACTACGACATGAAAGCTGTCTACGACTGGTTGATCGGCATGCTCGGCGAGATGCGCGAAGAGGTGACCCCACCCCAGAGCAGCCCTGTGTCTATGCTCGGCGACTTCATCAACAGCCACATGGTCAACGCTCTGGTGGTCAACGGTGTTGCAGACGCGCGCACGAGTATGGAAGCCCTGCCTCTGGCCGAGCCCAAGGGTGAGTTGTTGCTGCGCTTCGAGCCCGATACCTGCGATCTGTTCGTCACAGCCAAGGCGTTCAAAGAGTACTGCGTCAAGTATCAAATCCACTACCGCGACGCGCTCAAACAACTGCACAACGAGGGTATCTTCATCGACACCATCAACAAGCGCATGTCCAAGGGCATGAAGATGAACTCCCCCGCCGTGCGTGCCCTGCACTTCAACACGAAGAACTTTGACAACCTCGTCCCTGTGGAGCCCGAAGCCGATGCAGATCGAGACGGTGACGTACCGAATTAACTGGGCCAAGTTCCGGCGCGGCTACTCCTTTTTTGTACCCTGCATTGACCACGAGGCAGCACGGAAGGAGTTAGCCCGAGTTTGTCGGCGACTGAAGATCAAAGTTCTAACCAAGGTGACCATCGAAGATGGCATCAAAGGATTGCGCGTCTGGAGGGAATGACATAAACTAACCTCGGTTGTTTCATGATGTTTCTCCTCTGAGACTTTATGCCCCGCCTAGTGCGGGGCATTTTTTATTCTTTTGCCGCCTTTTCTTCGCGTTCCAACTTCTTGGAGCTCGGCTCAAGGATTTCGATGAGCTGCGGGTAGAACTTCTTGTCGATGGGGAAACCACGATCAGACTTGATCTTGCGCTCCATTTGTTTCTTCAGTGAAGCCGACATGTCATCGCCACCGATAGAGTTAACGGGGTTCTTTGAATTGAACTTGAAGATGTTCTCAAACGCTTTGCCCACGTCTTCGTCACTGCCCTTGTCCATCTCCAACTCTAGGCGGTCAAGCAGAGAGGTGCGCTCACGCTTAACTTTCAATACCTCGCCTTGTAGCTTGAAGATAGCCTCGCGGCGCGCTTGCAGCCCCTCGGTTGCAAAACCCAACCCTTGCGCGATAAGCTGACCTTTGGTGAACTCGTCTTTGTCTTTGATGATTGCGCCAGAAGTAGTGGTTGCACCCTCTTTGCCGTAGCGTACCGCAGTCATAGGTGCACGGAAGAGAGCAGGCATCAGAGTCTCCATACCTTGAAAAATCTTGCCTTGGTTGAAGTAGTCCACTGCCTTGGGGATTTGTTTGACAAACAGCGATGCACCGGGGCCGATCAAAGACATGAAGTAGTCTTGCACTTCCGCAGAAGCAGTAGCGCCTTCTTTCACTTCGGGGAACCACATGTTGTTCATCGACAAGCTGCTGCTAATGTCGTAGCCGGTTAGCGCGGCAATTAAGCCGCGGTCAAGCAGTTCATCGAGCGTGTGGTCGCCGACCTTCACATTACCGAAAGTCTTGGGCAGCCAGATGTTGCGGAACCAGAACTCCAAGTCGCGACCCTCCAACGGATCGTCCTCACCGTCACCACGCAAACCGTTCAAGATGCCTTGCAGCACGCCGAAAGCAAAGCTGATGCCGGGGATACCGACCATGCCAGCCAGTGCGTAGGACATGGTGAGCGAACCGATGAACTGCTGTGCGGCTTCTTTGCGCACCTTGGGGTCCGACTCCAACGAAATGGCACGGTAGAAATTGCGGATGAAGTAAGTAGTCACAAACGCAGGGAACATCTTGAACTGGAACAGCGAACGGCCCAAAGGCTTGTGCGCATCCAACAGCACTCTATGTTCTTGGTCGGCCAGCAAACCACGTGGGCGGTTTGAAGCGTGGTAGTTACCGAGTGCTTCGTGGCTTTCTTGCTCGGCCAAACGCAGGGCTTGCTCGTGTGTCTTACCTTTTTCTCTGTTCAAGCGATACGAAGTCATGAACGTCAACTCACGAATCATGCGCTCGGCATGGTGGAACAACGCAGTCATAGCGTTGCCGGTACCACGGAGAACCTTACGCGCTGTGCTCTGGTTGAGAGCAGTTGCTTCGTTGCGGCGGTTGCCCAAGTCGTAGGCCAGCGTGGTTTCGCTGATGCCATGGTCGAGCATGTACTCAGCAGCGCGCTTTTCGTCCGCAGTCAAACTTGTCAGGTTGGACATAGTTGGCATCGTGAACTTGCCGTCTTTGTCGGTGATGCCCAAACCGTTGAAGATGTTCATGGACTTACCCAAAGCCGCAGCAGTCTTGACCATGCCGTGTTTGGACGACAGCACAGGGGCTACGAAGATAGGGATAGCGGTGAACTGAGACACCATGGTCTTGATCGAAGTCATCAACCACAAGAACGCCGACTTGTTAACCAAGTTGGAGGCCGCGAAACCGATGCTGCTCTCTGGGTCAGGGCGAACTTGCTGCTCTGTGCGAATACGCATCTCGGTGACAAACTCACCCAAACGTGCCTTGTCGGGGTTGCCTTGCAACGAAGATTGCGCACGCTCAATCTGGTTCATGATGCGTGGGCCGTATTTCAAACGAGCCAACTGGCTAGCCGAGTCTGTACCAGACACCACGAAGTTGCGGTGAATATCGCCACCGAAGCCAGCCTTACCTTGACGGTGCATGTACTTGCGGCGGAAGCTGCGCTCTGGGAGCGTGTGCAGGTACAACTGATAAATCTCGTCCTTGAGTTTGTCGGCGTCAACGTCCGTGCCGCCCTTCTTCCCAGCGTCGATGCTGTTGAAGATTTCTTTGAGCATGGTGCTCGCATCCATGTCTTGTTTGCGGGCGTTAGTCAAGTCGTTGCCGGAGTCAATGTCTCCGTCGGTAATCATCTGGTCAAGAGTGCGGGTATCTCCAGCCTCGTTGAGTTGGCGCACGCGGGCGCGCAGGAAACGCTCTCGGTCGAAAGCGCTCTCAAACATTTGGAATTCACCGCTCTTGCCTTTGCCGACGCGAGCCCAGTACTGACCGTAGCGCATCAGTGGGAAGTACGGATACAGCTTCTTGCCTTCTTCGTACATCTTCTTGATCTCAGCGATCAACTTACCTTTGGGGCTGTTGGGGTCGTTGGCGTTGCCAGACAAGTCTGATTGCTTAATCTGTTCCTCAAGCAGCATGTGGTACAGCTCGTGGTTCTGTTTGTAGAAGTCACGCACTTCGGTGTACAACTGCTTGCTTATATCAGTCAGGCCGTTCCACAACTTGTCGAGTCGTGGATTAGGGGTAGCGGCAGTGCTTGGGTCGTAGGACGATAACGTGGTGGCGTGCATCACGTTAGCCAGCTTCTGATATTGGTCCGCGTCTTTGGAAGCCAGCTCTTGGAGTTGGTCGGCGACCTTAATCATGGCGTTCGTGCGCTTGTTACGCATCGCGCTCATATCACTAACACCTTGCCATGCCTCTGTGATGCCTTTGATACCGAGGCGGTCAGCCCAAGCCACAATGGTTTCTGTTTGCAACGCTGGGAGCAACTGCTGCAAAGACTTGAGTGCGAACGACTTCCAGCCCGACACCATCACATCGACGAACTCATTCTGGTCACGCAACTTGGTCAAGTCGGTGATGGTCTCGTTGCGAATGTTGTCGGCTAGGTTGGACTTCTGCAACTTAACGGTAAGCGCATCCACCTTCTGCTTCTTCTGACGCACCTTTTTCTTGACCTGCGAAGAGACCTCGGCTGGCCCAACGGCTGCGGCTTGTTCAGCAGCCAATTGAGTGCGCATATCCTTGTCCAACTTGCCGCTAATCAATTGGTCGGTAATGTCAATGATGTCAGCCAGTGCGTTGGTTGTGTCTCCGCTCATGCCGAAGAAGGCACGGACGTTGTCCACGAACTGAGTCCACAAAGACTTCTTGATGTGGCCGGGGGTGTTGCGCAAGAACTTTTGGAACTCAGGGTCGGTCATCGCATAAGCAATGAACTCTCGTGGGTCGTCAAAGATTCCAGCGTCCACCAACTCTTCCATGTAAGCAGGTGTGATGCCACGGTCGATGTACTTGTTCAGGCGCTCTGCCGTCAAGTTCATTGTTCTAAGCAGGTCGTTGTAGGCACGGATGAGGCCCGCATCGCTGACGCGACCGCTCTGGATGGCGTCGAGCGCCAAGTCCATCTTCTTGTTGAGTGCAGCGTGCAACATCTCGTGCAGCACGGTAACGTTATTGGCGCCTTGTCCTGTACCTGCGCTGGTACCACGAATGAAAACGTAGCGCTCGCCTGTCTTGGTGATGCGCAGGAACAAACCACGGGACACATTCCAGTCGTCGATTGCACCGCCTTGGGTGATCTGCGTGGGAGCGGCTTCGCCTTCCTCAACCACTTGGAACTTCACATCCTTGACGAACGGAAGCAGTCGGCGAGCCAACAACTGTTGGAATGTATTGCCTGTCTTTAGAACAATAGCGAGTGCCTGTGCACCGGTGGTGGCAGTCTTGAAGTCGTCGTTACCCTTGCTGGTTGTGCCAGTGGTGGACTTAGAAATCTGACGCTCGATGCCAGCTTTGATGTCGGCGAGCTCTTTGGGCGTTACGTTGGCGGCCTTCAGCTTGTCGTTGATGCGTTTGACAAAACCAGTTCCCTTGAGAGATTTCTGGAGCATCAGCAATGACTTGATGGCCTGCACGCGGCCAATGCGCTTTTCGTCCTCGGCACTGACCAAGGCTTCACGCGTTTCAATCGTCGCTGGGTCAATCGGTGCCAGCGCAGTGTCAAGCAAACCTTCCGCAGCAGCGACAGCTTTATTGTTGCGGTTGTAGTCCAGCCGCTGTTGCTTGCGTCGATCTTCAGAGACAACCTTCTGCTCAGGCGTGAGCGCCTTGCGCCCGCCGATACCCTTGCGGCTTGGCTTGGGTTTATCTTCAGCTACGACTTCTTCGGTAGGCGCTCCTTCGAGCGTGGCTTCCGCAGGTACGTCAACTTTCTCGGCGATCACTTCGGTGGGTTGGCCAGCGAGTTCTTGCACCTGTGTTTCGGCTTGTGGGGCTTCAGTAGTTTCGACGCCAACTGGGGCTGCTTCGGAAACTGTTTCGGGGGCGGGGGCTGCTTCAATGCCGGGTTGCGCAGGGGCTTCTAATGCAGCGGGCTCGACTGCTTCTCCTGCAACAGTAGGTGCAACATTCTCTCCAGTAGGAACCATTCCATCGGTTGTAGGTTCTCCAACTCCTGTGGTGGAGGCGATTTGATCGGGCTGTCCAACCAACTCAGGGCTGACTCCACCTGCTTCGGTGATAGGTTCTCCAACATCTGCTGCTCCTGTTGCTTCTCTCTCGGCAAGCGCATCGTCCTGTGCCTCCCTTGTTGCTACCGCAGTGGCTTCTTCAAGTGCTTCAACCTCGGACATACCAATTTGTTGGTACTGCTCCTTGAGGTCCATGATTCGTTCGGGGTCGGCTTGAACGCCTTCCAATCCTTCGGGTGTGGGGGCAGTCTGCTCTTGCTTGGCTTCATCGGCGACGATCTGTTTGGCTAGACCGATTGCCTCTTCCTCCATCAAGCCGTTCTTTTCTTGTAGTTCAAGCGCAATGTCCTGCACGCGCTCTTCAGGTGTACCGGTAACTCCAGCCGCCTGTTGGAACTTGCCGATGGCTTCGCCAGCTTCTTTTCTACGCAGCTCTTCTTTGGCCTGTAACGCTTCACGCGCACCGGCAGTAGCACCCAAACCAGCGCCAGCCAAACCTTCCAAAGTAGCCTGCCCAACCACGCCGCGCATGGTGGGTACATCAAAGCCTTCGCGCTGGAGGGCTATGTTTTCTGCAAGTTGTTCTTGGCCACCCTCCGCCGCTTCACCTGCGAATTCCTTAGCACCGGTAACACCAGCTTGTTTGACGGCTCCACGGCCAGCGATCTTTGCGGTTTCCTGCGCGGCTTGTTCTGCGGCTTCTTTGGTAGCCGCTTTCGTAACGATACTCTTGGCCAACTGACGTGCAGCGGCAGGCTCGAAACCTGTAGTCGCGCCGATTGTGCCGAGGGCGGCACCGCCCAGAATCATGTCTAAGTTCTTGCCGCCGTACTCCTGCGCCACTTGCGCACGGGCTTCGATCTGTTCCGGCGACATGCCTGTCTTACCAAGCGCGTCCTTGACGGCATCATAGATAGAACCCTTGACGGTACCTGCACCCATGGTGGCACCAACACCTGCGCCAACTGCGGTAGCAGCGAGTGCGCCAGCGCCGAAAATAGAAGCACCAAGCCCAGCAACGATTGCAGGAGCTGAAGTACCCAGCGCGTTTACGACTGTGTCGATAGGAGCAACAGAGAACGCTTTCACGGCTGCCGTGACTTGGTCGGCAACACCCTTGTCCTCCGCTTCCTTCATGATGCGGGCGATCTCTTGGGAGTCCTTCTTGGACTGGGCGCTATACAAAGCACCAATGTAATCCTCGACCCCCTTGATGGAGTTGGACACGTCACTACCCGCGCCGAAGGCGTCAGCGATCATGCGCACACCGGTGGCCACACCGGATACGGCTTTTAAGGGGACGTCGGCAACACTACGCAGGAAGGACTGATCTTCCGGCTTTGGTTCAGGCTTTTGGGAAGCCAGCCATTCTTCAGGGCTAAGGGCAGCAGGCTTTTCTTCCTTTTTACCCTGCTGAGCCATCCATTCTTCTGGGCTAAGAATCGCTGGGGTTTTTTCCTTACCTTGTGTGGCCAGCCATTCTTCGGGGCTCATTACTTAACTCCTTGGGATGCTTTATAGGCCTCCCATTGTGCATTAGTAAAGTTAGCCGGTCTAGTGTATGTTTGACCCCCCACGGTAATCGACTGAGCCTCGGAAGGTTTACCGCCACCCTGCGCTTTCTTGCTTGCAACAACAGCAGCCACCTGCTCACGGATGCGTGCAGCGGTTTCAAAGTCGTTGTCTTGCATTGCCTTGAGGTATGGACGGTTAACGCTCAAAGCTTCTTTCAATTCCGCACTCTCAGCCTTAGTCTCAGCGGCGGCAGTGGTTGCCTCAGCACGCGCAGAACCGGGGTAACGACCAAGCTGGTCGGCGGCAGTAGCACGAGCCGTAGCCATGGTTTCTGCTCTCTTGACGGGGTCGGTAGCGATAGATGGGTCTTTGGCCACCTTTGCATCGAACAGAGCTTGAGCCTGCTTGTCCAAGTCGGTGGGTTTGTTGACACTGGCCATAGAAGCCGCTGCCTGACGCTTAGAGTTCTCGATACCTGCTTGGATGGTAGCCTGCTTCTCGGCGATGCCGATCTGACGGTCGAGGCCTTCCTTCTCCTGCGCTCTTGACTTGTCGTACAGAGCCTCGGCTTTGCCTTTGAGACCGTCCGCACGTGCTTGTTCTGCGGTAGCCAAAGTGATTTCGGACTGGCGCAAGAGGCGGTCGGCTTCGCGCTGTTCCTTCTTCATCTTCACGACTTCTTGGCCGAACGCACCCATGGCGCCAGCAATAGCACGGGAGGCGCTACCGGGACGCAACAAAGCCTGAGACGCAGCAAGTGCGCCGAGCCCGATGCCTTCGTCAGACATTTTGCTCAAACTAGCGCGCTCTTTTTTGACGTCCTCCATGTAGGGGATCAACGCACTTTTTCCGTATCTTGCGTCAATAGCGGGCATCGCTGCACTGATCCCAGCTTCGATTTGCTCGGGTGTCTGGGAAATGTCTTTCTTGCCTAGCGCGCTCAGCGTATTCATATAGTCGTTGATGCCACCACCAGCGAACGCAACCACGCCACCACCGGCCATACGGTCGGCAACTTGAGGTGTGATACCGGAGGCCAAACCGCGACGCTCAGAAGCGCGCATACCCATCTCACTTTGGATGGCTTCGAGTTGGTCCGTATCACCACGGGCTTGTGCAGCCTGCGCTGCTTGTTGGAGCTGCTGATCTGACAGTTTGCTTACGATGCGCCCCACGTTGTCGGGGGAATCCACTGAACCGCCGTCGGCGTAAGCCATACCACCCTCGGCCATGAATTTGCTCAAGCCGTAGGCACCTAAACCAATAGAGCCAAGCTGCTGCGCCATACCGGGGGTTGGCTCGTACATCGAACGAGTTGTCTGTTGGCCCAGAGGCAAACCACGAATCAAGTCGGACATGAAGCCCAACTGCTTGTATGGGTAGTTCTGTTCGTTCTGGAAGTCTTCGTAAGCCTGAGACAGACCTTGCTGACGCAGTGCCTGCTGTTGGCCACCGTAAGCGGATTGCAACTTGTTGATGTCCATGCCTTGCTGGAATTGCTGGCCACCCAACGTACCAAGCTGACCTGCACCTTGAAGCGCAGTCTGAAGGCCTTGTAACCCAAGGTTTGCACCAAACTGACGTGATTGTTCACCAAGCTGCTGCGCTGCTTGTCCGTATTGGGCACCGAGGCCAGCGGCCTGTAAACCTTGCCCTGCACCGAATTGACGTGATTGTTCACCCAGTTGTTGAGCTTGCAGCTGCGCTGCTTGGTTGAGCTGTTGTGCTTGCAAGCCTTGTTGCGCACCGAGATTTTGAACGCCCAGCAATGCCGCCAAGTTCTGTTGGCCCACAGTAAGACCAGCGCCTTGGTTGGCTTGTTGCGCTTGCAGTTGACGTGCTTGCTCAGCATTGAATTGTTGCTGTGCGTTTTGAAATGCTGCTTGTTGGCCGGTCGCTTGAATGTCACCGAGTTGGCGACCAAGGTTGCGCTCGCGTTCCGCACGCATCAGGGCATCTCGGCTACCGCCAAAGGCTCCACGCCCCACAGCTTGCGCTGCTTGCTCTTGACCAGCAATATCCGATGCGCGACGGGCTTCGCGCTGTTGAACGTCCACCACATTCTGCATGTAGGGGGACATGTAAGCCTCAGCAGAGCCGGGCTGGGTAAAACTGTCTACACCAACTCGCTCGGCGGGGCCCATTTGGTACTGCTGCAACTCTTGAGCGCGAACTGGACGTGCGCCAAAGCGGCCTGCTTGGTATTGGTTGGGGGCTTGAAATTGGTTTTGAAATTGCCCCGCTTGATAATTAGTGTTAAGAGCGCCGAGCCCCGCTGCACCGGCTAGGTCAATACCTGCACCGGTGACACCCGAAGTCTGCATACCCGCAGCGGCTTGCTGCGCCTGCAACTGCATTGGGCTGAACCCAGCGATACGAGGTTGATCGTAGGCTTGATACCCTTTTTCTGAGAGCGCTGCGCCTTTTTCTAAAGTGTTTTTGGCGTAAGGACG
>JACCDN010625117.1_pt1 | contig 16116 bp, 14 predicted proteins | sample 7441691 | NCBI WGS metagenome assembly JACCDN01 (sample SAMN15323439, study PRJNA562643) | freshwater metagenome | isolation source: river surface water | place: USA:Blue River Watershed | collected 2017-08-16
AGCGATTTAGCCTGCAGCCTGTAGTATCCTCAGTTGGTCTTATTTTTAACCATTATATGTATACCTGAAGCAGCATGGCAAAACCTTTAACTTTAGAAAAAATACTGTTTAGCCAAGGCTTTGGCACCCGTCGATATTGCAGTGACTTGGTCTATGCGGACCTTGTCAAAGTCAATGGTGTTTTAGCCGAAGACCCTGAAGAGAAAATTTCAACAGAAAACCTCCAACTCGAGGTCGATGGCGAGGATTGGGAGTTTCATGAAAAAGCTTACATAGCATTTCATAAACCCCTAGGTTATGAGTGCTCTCATAAAACTAGCCATCACCCCAGTATTTACGGCCTACTGCCCCAACCTTTAGTTGAGCGAGGGATTCAGTGTGTGGGTCGCCTTGATTACGACACAACTGGGCTGATCCTGATGTCTGATGATGGTCAATTTATCCACAAAATGACCACCCCCAAGAAGAATATTGGCAAGATCTATGAAATCACAACCCCTGAACCGATCACGCAGAAACAGATTGATCACTTATTGGGTGGCGTTGTCTTAGATGATGACCCAAAGCCATGTTTTGCGACGGCATGCGTCCAAAAAGATGAGAAGCTGTTAGCCATGACGATTGTTGAGGGTCGCTACCATCAGGTTAAACGCATGATGGCAGCCGTGGGTAATCATGTAGCTGCATTGCACCGCACCACAATTGGTGCATATACGATGCCGAGCGATTTGCCTGAAGGCGAATGGCGCTGGTTATATCCAGATGATTTAGTACAACTGGGTAAAAGCGTAGACGCCTTATCTTCTTCTAAAAACCCCTTACTAATTTAGGGTTTTTGTTATTTTATTGAGATATATCAAAGCAAGGGGCTTAGACCTCCTCTAAAGTTGGGTCATCAATAGGAGGAAATATGCTGAATGAACTTTTTGGATCTTTTGCCGGTCAACTGAGCCTAGCTGTGATTCTATTCATGATTATTGCCAGTTATATCGGTGTGAAAACAGTCTTAAAGAAAATCAACGAAGATCCAAAACAATAGAAATCCCTCATAAATAAAAAAGGCTGGAATTAAAAAATTCCAGCCTTTTTTATTTATTGCTGTCTTAATTTATTTGATGAGTTCTAATGCCGCTTTGAAATCAGGGTGCTCACAGGTTCTAAGCAACTCAAAGACAACCATTTCAGTTGTGACTAATTCGGCACCGTTACCAGCCAAACGATCAAATGCTGCATCACGACTTAACTCTGTGCGAGAGCCACAAGCATCTGTTACAACCCAAACATCAAACTCTTCCTCGAGTAAACCAAGTGCTGTTTGTAATAAGCAGACATGCGCTTCACAACCAGCGATCAAGATGGTGTTGCGCTCTTCTTGACCTTCTTGTTTGCGCTGAATGTGTTTTGGCAAGCTACGCGCATTACCCATTGGTTTTGGGGGTGCCCTGAGTATTTCTATCAAGCCATCATCACAGGCACCAAAGTGCATCTTAGATAAGGTTTTTTGGCAGTATGTCTTGAGTTCTGCATGATTGGAACCCAACTTCTCAGGGTACTGCTCAGTGCCAAAAACAGGCAAATTCAACAACTTTGCCATTTTGGCCAAACGTAAAGCATTGGCCAAGACCTGATCACCTTGATGAATCGCTGGCATTAACTTGTCCTGGTAGTCCACCAAGACTAATTGAGTGTCTTCTGCTGAAAGAAGGATCGACATGTTGTAATATTTTCTCAAGTAAAGATGTATGATATTTTCATCTAAAAATAGAATAAAGGAGCAATTATTTTGATGCTGGCCTTTCTAGTCATTATTCCTTTGATCGCATTTAGCTTTTACATCAATGCCATCAGCAAAACACTAGCTGCCATCAATCCAGCCTATCGATCACAATCGCCACGCATGGCATGGTTGCTCTTAATTCCTATTTTTAATGTGATTTGGTTTTTCTTTTTGCTCAAAGCCATTCGTGAAGGATTTGAGCAAATGCTATTGCATCATCAAATTGAGAAACCAATTGATACAGGCTATAGCTATGGAATTGGTATGGGCTGCTGCTGGGCCGCTTCCTTTGTACCTGGTTTATTTTTTATTGCTCTACTACCCATGTTTGTTTTTTCAATGTTGCACTGGACCAAGCTAAATCAAGCACGAAGACAAATTTATTCAAAAATATCTCCACAATGAACATGAATAGCAACTTTAGGAAGATGCTTTAAGTTGATATTGTTGGGCTTTTTCTAACCAAAACTTTAGCGCGCTCGCTAAATCTTTTTTACTAAAGGAACAACTTTCTTCGGTAAATAAAGAAGATGATTCAATTCTAGAAATAACAGACTCCAGCGCAACAAGATACTTCTCTGGCAATTGATCAGTTGTTGCCAACTCTCTGAATCCTGTAATTAATGTTTTAGATTCAACTTCCCCAGACAACCAATTAGCCAACAACTGCTCTGCTTCTATCTCATTCATGTTGTCGCCTTTGCTGCGAGATATTCATGCTGCAAAATAATCATTAAATCATGTGCACTTAAAGCCCTAGCTTTGGCATACGATCTTCCTGCCCACAAACTTTGATAATGACCCTCATCTTTTTCAAGAGCCCATTGGCGCATCGGCGCAGTCATTGTGTTTTGCGCTGGAAATGGTAGATATGTTTTACCTTCCATAACCTTCATAAACTCATTGTGTATACCTTGTGCAGAGCGGCCCGAAAACGCTCTGGTGAAATGAGTCCCGAGATGATGATGCTCCATCACAAAGCGGCGGTGAGCAGAACTAGCACCTGACTCAAGAGCTGTCAAAAAGGCTGTTCCCATCTGCACGGCAGATGCTCCCAAACTGATCATTTGATGAATATCCTGGCCATCCATAATGCCTCCAGCAGCAATCACTGGAATACGTACTCGGCCGTTTAACGCCCGCAATAAATCCATGGTGGATAACTGCAGATCTGTCCCATCGGAATTAAAAATACCACGATGGCCACCGGCCTCAATACCCTGAGCAACAATGAAATCAGCTCCTGCTGATTGAATCTTTAAAGCCTCCTCTAGAGAGGTGGCCGTAATACCTACGGAAATATTTAAAGTATGGGCTTTTTCAATCACCTGTTCAGGCGGAATACCGAAATGAAAAGTTAGGACCTCTGGTTGATGCTCCCAGATAGGCTCCAGCATTTCTTCCAAATTAGGAATATAGGGAGATGATGGCAAACTGGTTTGAATCCCCCAGTCACCAATAACGCTCTGCAAATCATGAAGAGCCGCACGCTGCATCTCCAAGTTCGGCATGATGGGCTCTTCAAAGACAAAGAAGTTGGCATTGATACGCTTGCGAGGTGCTTGATTGATTAAGTCACCAGTGGCTTTCAGATCAGCATGAATTTTTTCTGGTGTGGTGTAAGCAAAACCAAAACTCCCCAACCCTCCAGCATTAGAAACCGCGGCAACCAAGGAAGGTGTATTTACGCCACCCGCCATCGGTGCCTGGATCACTGGAATCGATAAATGAGAGAAACTAAACATGATGTCTTGGTCTTGTTAAAAGCAATTCATGATACCGCTTTCGATAAAAAAAGGCTTCCCGAAGGAAGCCTTTTTAGATGCTGTTAAAAATTAAGCTTTTACAGTATCAGCCACATCACTGAAATCTTTGATTTGATCAAAGTTCATATATTTGTAGATTTCACTGCTACTAGCATTAAGAACACCAACGTCAGCCATGTATTCTGCTTTAGTTGGAATCTTACCCAACTTAGAGCAAATAGAAGCCAACTCAGCAGAACCTAGATAAACAAATGTGTTCTTGCCAAGACGATTCGGGAAGTTACGTGTTGATGTAGACATCACAGTAGCACCTTCACGAACTTGCGCTTGGTTACCCATACAGAGTGAACAGCCTGGCATTTCCATACGAGCACCAGCACTGCCTAAAACGCCATAGTGACCTTCTTCAGTCAACTGCTTAGCATCCATTTTAGTTGGAGGAGCAACCCATAACTTCACAGGGATATCACGCTTACCTTCTAATAATTTAGATGCGGCACGGAAGTGACCAATGTTTGTCATGCAAGAACCAATAAACACTTCATCAATCTTTGCACCAGCAACTTCAGACAATGTTTTCACGTCATCTGGGTCATTCGGGCAAGCAACGATAGGCTCATGAACGTCTGCCAAATCGATTTCAATCACTGCAGCGTACTCAGCATCAGCATCACCTTTTAACAATTCAGGTTTAGCTAACCATGCTTCCATTGCTTTGATACGACGGCCTAATGTACGTGCATCAGAGTAACCAGTTGCAATCATCCACTTCATCAAAGTGATGTTGCTGTTCATGTACTCAATGATTGGCTCTTTGTTCAAATGAACAGTACAGCCAGCAGCTGAACGCTCTGCTGAAGCGTCTGACAATTCAAATGCTTGCTCAACTTTCAACTCAGGCAAACCTTCAATTTCCAAGATGCGGCCAGAGAAAATGTTTTTCTTACCCTTCTTCTCAACAGTCAACAAGCCTTGCTTGATCGCATATAAAGGGATGGCATTCACCAAGTCACGCAAAGTTACGCCTGGCTGCATCTTGCCCTTGAAGCGGACTAATACTGACTCAGGCATATCTAATGGCATCACACCTGTAGCAGCAGCAAATGCAACTAGACCTGAACCAGCAGGGAATGAAATACCGATTGGGAAACGTGTGTGTGAATCGCCACCTGTACCTACTGTATCTGGCAACAATAAACGGTTCAACCATGAGTGAATCACACCGTCACCTGGACGCAAAGCAACACCGCCACGAGTACTGATGAAATCTGGCAACTCGTGATGCATCTTAACGTCAACTGGCTTTGGATAAGCTGCTGTATGACAGAAAGACTGCATCACCATATCTGATGAGAAACCTAAACATGCCAAATCTTTCAATTCGTCACGAGTCATTGGGCCTGTTGTGTCTTGTGAACCAACTGTTGTCATCTTAGGCTCACAGTATGTACCTGGACGAACGCCCTTACCTTCAGGTAAGCCACATGCACGACCAACCATCTTCTGTGCCAATGAGAAACCTTTGCCGGAATCAGCTGGGTTAGTTGGCAAACGGAACAATGTTGATACTGGCAAACCTAATGATTCACGAGCTTTAGCTGTCAAACCACGACCAATGATCAATGGGATACGACCACCAGCACGAACTTCGTCAAATAAAACATCTGACTTTACTTTGAACTCAGAAATAACCTTACCGTCTTTCAATGCTTTGCCTTCGTATGGACGTAACTCAATAACATCGCCCATATTCATGCTATTCACATCTAGTTCAATTGGCAGTGCACCAGCATCTTCCATCGTGTTGTAGAAAATCGGAGCAATTTTGCTACCCAAGCAAACACCACCGAAACGCTTGTTAGGTACATAAGGAATGTCTTCACCGGTGAACCATAAAACAGAGTTAGTTGCTGATTTACGTGATGAACCAGTACCAACAACGTCACCAACGTAAGCAACTAAATTACCTTTGGCTTGCAATGCAGCTAATTGCTTGATCGGGCCTACTTTGCCAGCCTCTTGAGGCTCAATACCTTCACGAGGATTCTTAAGCATTGCCAACGCGTGCAATGGGATATCAGGACGACTCCAAGCGTCAGGCGCAGGAGATAGATCGTCTGTATTTGTTTCGCCAGTTACTTTGAAAACTGTCAAAGTTAAACTTTGTGGAACTTCTGGGCGGCTCGTGAACCATTCGCCATCAGCCCAGCTTTGTAAAACAGCCTTAGCGTTAGCATTACCTTTGTCAGCCTTTTCCTTAACATCGTGGAACTGGTCAAACATCAATAATGTTTTCTTCAAGCCTTCAGCAGCAATACCACCTACTGCAGCGTCATCTAACAAATCAATAAGAGGGGAAATGTTGTAACCACCCAACATGGTGCCCAATAATTGAGTCGCTGTTTCACGAGTAATTAAAGGTGTCTTTTCCTTACCAAATGCAACTGCTGCTAAATAAGAGGCCTTCACTTTTGCCGCATCATCCACACCCGCTGGAACACGATAAGTGATCAACTCAACTAAAGTTGCTTCTTCACCTTTTGGTGGATTTTTAAGTAATTCGATCAACTCACTAGTCTGTTGTGCAGACAATGGTAGTGGTGGAATACCTAGTACCGCGCGTTCTGCGACATGGTCACGATAGGCTTTCAACATAGTCTTTCCCTCTCTATTTAGACAATTAAATGAACCAATATTTCAAGACTTATATCTTATATAAGACTTGGAAAAGTGGCAAGCTTGAACCCTACTAATCAATGACAAATTAGCCTATATTTATTGCCAGTGCCTGACAAAAACATAAGAAATAAAAATGGCTTTTAAATCAATACTGTAAAGTAATGCCTTATGAAGAAAACAGACCTTTACAAGAACGCGGGATTGGCCGTTGCCAATCAAATGAAGAATTCAGCCCCAAAACCCAAGGGAAACGCGAAAAATAGCACTGAAAATGGCAAAAAACTGAATCCTTTGCTCGCATCCCTACTGAAAAAACCTAAATAAAAGCCCTTTTTGAGGCTTTTTAGACCATTAAGGTGGGCTTAAATATGAAGCTTGGCTTTGATTTCAGATGGCCAAGAAGCCGCTTTTTGAGACTTGAAATCAACCCAGACTAGAGTGGCACCTGATGTGGCATAAGCTGTATCAGGATCAGTGGTCAAGGACATCACATTGAAGGTTTCCAGCCCCACTCGACTGGGATTAGAAATATAGGTTTTGATCAATAAATCTGCTGGATAAGCTATTTGTTTGCTGAAATTGCAAAATGCACTCACAACAACAACACCCTGATCTTCTTGCAAAAAAGGTAAGCCCAAGCTGTCTAGCCAATTAATACGAGCTTGCTCAATATACCTAAAGTAAACAGCGTTATTAACGTGGCCAAACGCATCCATATCCCCCCAGCGAACTGGAATGATGGATTCATGAACAAATGTTTTTTCTTCAGGAATGGGGATACGCATGACTCAAGATCTTAATGGGAATAGTTATGGGGTATTGCGATCAATTTTGAACCAAGCCGCATACATGGCAGGCAATGACAATAATGTCAGAGCTGTCGCCACCATTAAACCACCCATAATAGCAATCGCCATAGGACCCCAGAAGACGCTTCGAGACAATGGGATCATGGCTAGAACAGCCGCAGCTGCTGTCAAAATGATTGGGCGATAACGCGTGACACACGCATTAATGATGGCATCTCTAGCAGCTAGACCCGCAGCACGCCCCTGCTCAATCTGATCAATCAAAATGACTGAATTGCGCATGATCATGCCTAACAAAGCAATGAATCCCAAAAGTGCCACAAAGCCAAATGGCTTATTAAACAACAACAATGTAAGAGCAACCCCTGATATACCTAAAGGTGCAGTCAATATCACTAAAAATGCACGGGAGCTACTCTTTAGCTGGATCACTAACAGAGTAAAAGTGATGAAAAGCATGATTGGCATGCCAGCATTGATTGAATCCTGACCTCGAGAGCTTTCTTCTACAGAACCACCAATATTGACTTTGTAACCCGGTGGCAGCTGGCTGATGAGTGGTGCAAACTGTTTGAGCAACACATCAGTTGCTGTTGGACCCTGAACACCAGGTTTCACATCTGCTTGAACAGTAATGGCATATTCGCGATTTTCGCGCCATAAAGTAGCGGGCTCCCAAACCACTTTAACTTTTGCAATACGCGCTAGAGGAATTGCTTGACCATTGACGGTTGCCAACATTGTTTCATTTAAGTCACTTACCTGATCACGCTCTGATCTTGGCAAACGAAGAACGATCGGTGCCAATAAATCACCCTCACGATATTGCCCCACTGTGACACCACCAAAATGGCTCGATAGAGTTTGTGCAATCACTTGTGGCGGAACACCTAGCTCTCTGGCTTTTGCTGGATCAACCTCAATCTTGGCAACCGGTTGATTTTGATTCCAGTTGTCCGTTACGCCATAAACCAAATCAGAGGCACGCATCACACTTAAGAAGCGATCAGCTTCTTGTCGCAATTTAACAGGATCATCGCCAGTAACGCGGAACTCAACAGGGTATGTCACAGGAGGACCGTTCGGCAATAACTTAACGCGAAGACGTGCCTCAGGTGCGACATCTTCTAACAGTCTTGGTAATTCACGATTGAGTCGTTCACGTTCCTTAAGGTCAGCAATGATAATTGCTTGGGCTGCATTAGATCTTGGGAAAATAATATCTAGCGGCAAGAAGAAGCGAGGTGCGCCATTACCAATCCACACCGTTACCGATTGAACACCTTTTTGCTCTAGGATTTTTGCCTCAATCTTTTTAGCTGCATTTTCAGTCGCTTCAAAACTGGCACCCTCAGTTAAAAAGATATCGACCAAAATTTCTGGGCGAGAGGAGTCTGGGAAAAATTGTTGCTGAACTTGGCTCATACCAATGACACCAATTACAAAGCTAGCAACAGTCGCCAAAATAGCTTTGCGATGATTGTCAATACACCACGCTACTAGGGTTTTAAATCGCTGATAAAACGGCGTATCAAAATGCTCATGCTCAGCTCCCTCAGGAGTTGCATGCTGTGGCTTCTTAAGAAATAAGAAACCAAGATAAGGCACAAACAACACAGAAACAAACCAGGAGATGATTAAGGCCGCAGCAGTAACCGCAAAGATAGCAAAGGTATATTCACCGACCGCTGATTTGGCAATACCAATAGGCAAAAATCCAACTGCTGTTATCAAGGTACCTGTCAACATCGGCATCGCAGTTAATTGATAAGCAGCAGTCACTGCATGAACGCGGTCATAGCCCTCTTCCAATTTGCGAACCATCATCTCCACCACAATGATGGCATCATCCACAAGTAAACCTAAAGCAATGATCAAAGAGCCTAAGGAGATCTTGTGCAAACCAACGCCTGAAAGATGCATAACTAAGAAAGTGACTGACATCACCAAAGGAATACTGATCGCCACAACCAAGCCAGGTCTTGGATCAATTCTCCATGGGTGTCGATGCAAACCCAAAGCCAATAGACTGACAATCAAGACAATAATTAAGGCTTCAAACAGGGTCATCAAGAATTCTCGAACAGAGCCTGACACCACCTTAGGTTGATCTTGAATTAATGACAAAGTAACACCCGCAGGCAAATCTTTTTCAACCAACTGACTTGCCGCATCTAAATCTTTTCCTAATTGAACAATATCGCCACCGCGTGCCATCGAAATGCCTAAGGCAACTAATTCTTCACCCTGGAACCTAACCTTGCTTTGAGCAGGATCAATCACTGCTCTTCGGACTTCTGCAATCTCACCCAAACGGACAGATGCGCCAGACGGTGACCTTAATGGCATAGCCTTGATATCTGCTACATTTTCGAAAGGCCCACCCACACGAATCGGCATTGAGAAAGACTTTGTTTCAACATTGCCGCCATTTTCAATCGCATTTTGTTGATTGAGCTGTTGCGCAACAGTAGCTGGCGTTAATGAATACTGCGCCATCTTTTTTCTAGATAGCTCAACATAGACCTGTTCTTCTTGTAAGCCATAGATGTTGACCTTACCAACATCCTTAACCTGTAGCAGTTTTTGTCTGACGTATGTGGTGAAGTCTCTTACCTCTGCTGCGGTATAACCTTTAGCTGACATGGCATAGATCACACCATAAGTATCACCAAAGTCATCATCAAAGTAAGGGCCATTAATACCAATTGGTAAATAGGATTTTGAATCGGCTACTTTTTTGCGAACAGTGTAAAAAAGATTAGGAATATCTTTTGAAGGCGTACTATCTTTAACGAAAAAGATAATCATGGATTCGCCTGGATGCGAAAAGCTACGAATCTTATCGATATTAGGAACTTCTTGAAGAGTTCTCTCAATCTTATTCGTCACCTGATCAGCTACTTGAGCTGCTGTAGCTCCTGGCCAAAAAGTTCGCACCACCATCGCTCTAAAAGTAAATGGTGGATCTTCATCTTGACCCAACTGGAAATAGGCGCCAATACCAAGCACCATTAAAGCTATCATCAAATAACGCGTGATCGCTGCGTTATCAATAGCCCAACGAGATAAATTAAAACGACCTGGATCTTGAGAACTCATTAGTGAGCCTTTGCAACTAAGGCTACTCTTACCTTTTGACCAGCATTAAGGGCATGCCACCCAGCGGCCACAACAATATCCCCGGCGGAAAGACCTTCAGTAACGACGGCATAAGATTCATCAACAGAGGCAACAGTGACTTTAACCAACTCCAAGCTACCGATCTCTTGAGAATCTTGATCCAACTTCACGCGATAAACAGATGCACCATCACCATGAATAGATTCACTAGGAATAGAGAATTTGTTTTTTTGATTAACATCCTGAGCTGTAGACTTGACCCTTGCGTTTGCCTTAGCTGACACCTTCATACCAGCAACAAGCTCTTGAGCACTTACTTGCTGCCCTGCCTGAAAGTTCACACGAGTCATCAGACCTGATTCAAGTGCTCTCAGAGTTACAAAACCCAATTGCTCCATTGATTGCTCAAACTTAGCTCTGGCACCTTCAACCGCAGCAATGCGTTTTTCAAATTCAGATGCTGAAATGAAGTTCTTATTTTTTAAATCGGTATAGCGCTTAAAGTCTGCTTCTGCAGACTGAATGTCAGCGCGAGCCGCACGATAATTAGTTAAAGCTGAGGATTCAGACATGGACATGCTGCTCGGCATCAAGCGACCTAGAGCTTGACCAGCCGTCACAGGTGTACCAGCGCTCACCAAGACTTCAATCACCTTACCACTCGCATCAAAACTCAATGCCTCAGGATTTTTTAAAGGTTCTTTTGAAGTACTTGGGTTAATGAAGTCTTGACCAACAATCGCCACCTTCACCTGACGAGGCAATACCTGCTTCTCACCGTCATTGCCGCAGGCAGTCAGTAGGCTCAGTGTCAACACTAAAGGAGTGGCTAATAAAAATGTAATTTTTCGCATTTTGAAATTTTAATTCAATGCTAAATCCCTTGCATACCTTATTTTATTGGCCAATTCTTGTCTTTTCTCAGGAAATGTGTACAAACCTAGATAGATAAAATCATTACCGTACTCGATTTTGACTAGACTCTTTTGAGGATCTTTGTTGGGGCCTTTTGACAACTCTGGGTTTCCAATACGCAACCAGAGCAATGGCCACTGCTTCTGAATTAAACGCCGGCCATCCAACACTTCAATGTCCATCACGCCATCATGAATACTGATCTTTTCGTAATCAGTGGCATGGCGAGCATAAATCAATAAAGCAAGCCCAAGAACTGTTAACTCAACTACCGCAAATGGAACAACCATCCATGCCCCAATAGAGTAGAAATAGCCAGCAATCAAGCTTGAAAAAATACACATGGATAGATAAAACAAGCCAACTTGTTGAGGCGTGAACGAACAATTACGCTTCATCAACCATAAAGAGGATGAATCACGTCCCTGAGGCATGCTAAGACAGTAAAAAAGAGTTGATTAACTTGATCATCATCGCCATGGAGATCAATAAAGCTAGCACCGCAAATGCTTGCTGAACTCGCGGCCCAGAAAGTCTTTTTACCAATTGACGACCTACTAAAAGGCCTGCAATCGAGCCAAGTGCGAATGGAATAGCAATCAACCAATTCATCGAACCATAAAGATTAGAAAAAATCACACCACTCAAAGACACAATCGTGAGAACACCCAAAGAGGTGGCCACAATTGACTTCATCGGTAAATCTGTAAATCTCTTTAAAGCAGGCACAACAATAAAGCCGCCACCCACCCCTAATAAACCAGAGAAGAAACCTGCTAAAGCACCGGATGCCGCTAATGATCTTGCACATGGCAAGGTCCAGGTGAGCTTACCCACTGTTTCATCGAGCAAACATGGCGGACCCAATACATCAGGCGTACCACTGAGATCCTTGGCAGCTTGAGTCCACATATTTCTTGAAACCAATAAAAGCACCAAACAGAAAATAAGGACCAAAGGCCAGTTAGGTAATTGGTGCGCTAAGAAAATGCCAATGGGTGAGAGCAAGACACCTAAAGTGGCCATCAATGCTGCTGCTTTGTAGCGCAAGATACGAGCTCTGAATGCAAGATAAGCACCCAAGCCAGCAGATAAGGAGACAGCCAATAAGCCAATTGGGGCCGCCTCTATCACTGTGAGATGTAAAAAAAATCCCAGCAAGGGTACTGACAGAATAGCGCCGCCAGCACCTGTTAAGCCTAAAACTATTCCAACAAATACTCCAAGCAATAGGCTTATGAATGAAACTTCCAAGGTGACTTAAACCTGCTGAGCTAGCATGAACAAGTTAGTTGAACGGGCACCAGATCGACAGAATGCTAAAACAGGGCTTGGCATCTCTTCTAAAAGACGAGCCATCTCTTGAGCTTGCTCTAATGTGATTTGACCACTCACAACAGGCAAGTAGGCGTAATGCAGGCCTAAAGCCTTAGCAACTGACTCGACCTCAGCATTCAAGGGTTGATCAGGACCACCCTCGCCATCTGGACGGTTATTGATAATTGATTTGTATCCTTGACGCGCAATTTGCGCAACATCGTCAGGTGTAATTTGACCCAATGTGCCAAATTGATCTGTATGACAAGCGATTTGTAGTGGCATGCCACATCCTCCAGTGTTTGAGTGATAGTTTGAATTTCCATTAGCAAGAACAGGTTCGCATGGTGGCGGCAACATTCTCCAAGTGAGATATTTCATGGCCAACATAGCGCCAACAACATAACCTGCAAAAGCAATGAATGAATTAATCGCTAAGGTCGACATGCCAGTCAAACCTTGACCGATGGTGCAACCAAAAGCAGTGACGCCACCAATACCCATCAAAGTAGCGCCAATAATGTGATTACCAGTATCTTCTGCATCTCTAAAACTTTCCCAATAGAAAGTTTTTGTAAATAAGGCATAGATAGTTGAGCCGAGCACCAAACCACCTACTGAAGCGATACCTAAAGTAATTTTTTTACTCGCATCACTATAGAAAGTTAACCATTCAATCAGGTAAGCATAAGGAGCTACGTAGGTCAGACTTTCCATACGGCCGCTATTGGTCGCCACAAAGACTTCTTCGAGTGTATTAGGATCTTCAGCAACATAACCCAAGACACCAGAGATCCACCAGATAGCCAAGATCGCTGAACCAACACCAAACCCTGCTAATAAATTATTGAATGTCCAAAAATTCTTTTTAGATAGAGCAAATGCAATCAATAAAACACCGATGACTAAACTAAGCATCAGCTGCAAGCTAGTTTTAGTCATTCCCAAAGAAGCTGCAAAGATACTCGGTAAATCTTGATTGGTGCTTAGGGTCACAAAAACAGTATCAGTTGTATTCACTCTTAGTACGCCAAAGATACCCTTGAGCGTCATATAAGAAGACAAGCCTAAAACCATAAAAACAACTACAGCTTTTAAGCTACCCGAACCCATTCGAACCAAGGTCTTACTGCCGCAACCAGAGGCTAAGACCATGCCAAAGCCGAACATCACACTGCCCACGATGGTTGATAACCATGTCAAGCGACTACTTGTGTAGATGGATTTAGCTGGATCGATGATGCCACTTGAACTCATGATGCCAACGCCGATGATCGCCACACCAATAGCCATCATCCACTGGCGCATGCGAGTCCACTCACCCATGATCATGATGTCAGTAATGGCTCCCATAGTGCAAAAACGAGTTTTTTGCAGAAGGATTCCCAGCAGTAGGGTGACTAAAAATGTGCCCCAAAGCACACTATTAGCAATAGAAGTTAGATCAATTTCAGGCATATCTGGCATGTAAGGCTTAAACCGTTAAGATCTGCCATTTTATGGCATTTTTGTAGATTTGCCTGTCGGTCTTATGAGCTAGCTGTGATTCTAAGTGGGCATGAGCAAAGGAGCTTGAATTGCATCCCTCCAATGCCCACCCCCAAAAGCGCGACAAACTTATTTAAGCCCCAAAACCAGGGTTGCCTTTAATGCCTTCGATCTTAGGCATATTGAGCGTTTTAGCTTTAACTGTTTTGATGTCTTTAAGGTACTTCGCAACAACATCCCAAATTGGCTCGCCACCAGCAGCTTTTGCTTCCTCAGTCACAGGAGCCCAACCAGCCACCTTATAAGTCTTATTAGGATCCAATAACTTGCCGTTGAGAGTCATATTACTGATGCGTTTACCCGCACCAGCCGTTGGGTTAATGGCGTATTGCAAGCCACCCACACGAACCATATCACCGCCCTGTTGGTAATAAGGGTCAGGGTTAAACAAGTTATCTGCCACGTCTTCCAAAATGGTTTTGATCAAATCACCCTTCATCATGGTCACTGTGGTCCATGGATAGGTAATCGCTGTTTGATCTAGAACGTGCTCCATCGTGATTGCTTGACCAGGAAGCAATGATGTTCCCCAGCGGAATCCTGGTGAGAATGCAATTTCAGCATTCTTAACAGCCATCAAGCCATCTAGAATTAATTGATCAAAGCTGCCATTGAAGTTACCGCGACGATAGAGCAAGCCCTCGGTCACAGCCAACTTCTCACCTAATTTAGTTTCATAAGGGGCACGAATCTTGTCGATTAATTTATTCATCGCTGCATCAGCAGGAATCATGTCTGAGAAAACAGGTAACAACTTGTAACGGAAATCGCTGATCTTGCTACCGTCAACTTTGAAATCTAAAACACCCAAATATTTACCGTTAGATCCAGCGTTAGTGACCAGTGTTACACCACCAGCATTTTCAACTTTCACAGGTGTAGGTACTCCATCATGAGTATGGCCACCTAAAATCGCATCAATGCCTGTTACACGGCTAGCCATCTTTAAGTCGACATCCATACCATTATGAGAAATCACAACAACTACTTTCGCACCCTTTGCGCGAACTTCGTTAACCATCTTTTGCATGTTTTCATCTTGGATACCAAAGGTCCAGTTATTCACCATGTAACGAGGGTTTGCAATTGGCGTATACGGAAAAGCTTGACCGATGATGCCGACCTTAACGCCATTCATTTCACGCATAACGTATGGATCAAATACCTGATCACCAAAATCATTTGTTTTAATGTTTTGCGCTAGGAATGAAACCTTTCCCTTGAAATCTTTTTCAACGATTTCTTTAACGCGCTCTTCACCCAAAGTCATTTCAAAGTGAGCTGTCATGACATCAACACCAAGCGCTAAACATGAGTCAACCATATCTTGGCCATTGGTCCACAGAGCAGTACCAGAGCCCTGCCATGTATCACCACCGTCCAATAGTAATGCCCCTGGACGACTGCCCTTCATTTTCTTTACCAAAGTCGCCAAATGCGCAAAGCCGCCAACCTTACCGTACATCGCGGCAGCTTTTTCAAAATCTAAAGATGTGAAAGCGTGAGCTTCAATAGAGCCTGGCTTAATGTTGTGCGCCTTTAAAAGATGTTCGCCTACCAAGTGTGGCGTTTTACCTAACTGAGCGCCGAAACCTAAGTTCACATCGGGCTCACGGAAATAAATAGGTTTTAACTGAGCGTGACAGTCAGTGAAATGTAGAAAGTGAACGTTACCAAATCTTGGTAAATCATAAAACTTATTAGCCGCTGTTTGAGCGCTAGCGTAATCTGTATTAAGTGCCATACCGCCAGCAGATGCCACGGCTAAAACTTGTAAAAACTCTCTACGATTCATTGACATAAAAAACCTTATTTAAAAATAAAAAGACCGCAATATCTGGTCGATATAGCGGCCTCTTCTGTGTTGCAATTACTGATTAACTGGAGATGCTGGATCTAACAAAAGTGCCATTACATCGCGCATTTGTTGCTCAGTTAACAACTTGTAGTGCCCCATACGTGGCATATTGCTACAAGCGTTGTAAGCCTTAGAGTTGTAGATTTTCCCCCAAGTGTATTGAACAACCGCTTCTGAATTACCGCGAACTTTGCCGTAATTCCAAAGAGATGGACCGAAGTTGCCGTGAGAAATTTCTTTCTTGTTGATTTGGTGACAGTTATAGCAACCGCCGCCATTAGGTGTACCTGCTTTATCTGTCCAAGTAGCGCCACGGCCACTTTG